>JAEEGL011975322.1_pt1 | contig 29911 bp, 27 predicted proteins | sample 9134231 | NCBI WGS metagenome assembly JAEEGL01 (sample SAMN16246548, study PRJNA631951) | gut metagenome | biome: gut microbiome; feature: rumen; material: fiber-attached | host: Bos | place: Iran: Karaj | collected 2018-10
GCCACCGCAAAGAACAGCCTGCTCACCGAAGAGGTCAGTCTCTGTCTCTGTTCTGAAGTTAGTCTCAAGAACACCGGCTCTTGCGCCGCCGATACCTGCAGCGTATGCAAGACGAAGATCCCAAGCATCGCCTGTAGCATCCTGCTCAACAGCGATGAGGCAGGGTGTACCCTTGCCTGCCTGATACTCGGAACGTACTGTGTGTCCCGGAGCCTTAGGAGCAATCATGATAACGTTAATATCAGATGCGGGCTTGATGCATCCGAAGTGAATGTTAAAACCGTGAGCGAAAGCGAGTGTCTTACCGGCTGTAAGATTCGGCTCGATGCTCTCCTTATAAAGCTTAGCCTGCTTCTCATCAGGAATGAGAATCATAATGATGTCTCCGGCCTTAGTAGCCTCTTCAACAGACAATACCTTAAGTCCCTGGGACTCAGCCTTAGCCTTGCTCTTGGAACCCTCATAAAGACCAACTACTACGTTAACACCGGACTCTGTAAGGTTAAGAGCATGTGCATGACCCTGTGAACCATAACCGATGATAGCAACTGTCTTACCGTCAAGCTTGGAAAGGTCGCAATCCTTCTCGTAAAATATTCTGTTCTCGTTTGCCATTTATATTTACCTCCAAATTGGTTTACTTAATCACTTAGATAAAAGGCTCTCAGGGCCGCGTTCAATAGCCACGATACCTGTTCGGCACATCTCGATAATGCCGAAAGGCTTCATATTGTCGATAAAGGCGTCAATCTTATTGGTATCGCCTGTTACCTCGAAGCACATTGACTGTGAGGAATAATCGACTGTCTTGGCCTTAAATATGCTTACGGCGTCCATTATCTCTGCGCGGTGCTCGGTGTCATTCTTAATCTTGATGAGCAAAAGCTCACGCTTAATGGCATCGTCGTTCGACAGCACTTCTACCTTCTTGACATTATATAACTTGGTCAATTGACTAACAAGTTGCATACGGTCCGTTCTGTCGCCCGAAAGTGAGATAGTAATTCTTGAATACTCGGGAGACTCTGTCTCACCCACCGTGAGCGTATCAATATTGAATCCGCGGCGCGTGAACATACTGGTGACACGAGTGAGGACACCGTACTTATTCTCGACATAAACAGCTATAACGAAATTATTCTTACTCATGCCTTAGTATCCTCCTCTGTTGCAAGTATCAATCTGTCGAATGTTCCGCCCGGCTTCATCATAGGCATAACCATATTATCCTTGTCGATAGTAAGATCGATAAGAACAGGTCCCTCTGCCTTGGAAGCCTTGGCAAATGCATCCTTGAACTCATCTAAGTCCTCTGCCTTATATCCTATAGCACCGAAGCTCTCTGCAAGCTTGACAAAGTCAGTCTTGCGGTCGAGTGTCGTATTGGAATAAGTCTTGTTATAGAACAATGTCTGCCACTGTCTAACCATTCCAAGAACGCCGTTGTTAAGAAGGACGATAGTAACCGGAACGTTGTATGTTACGGCTGTAGCAAGCTCATTAAGGTTCATGCCGAAGCTTCCGTCACCTGTGAAAAGAACAGTTCTCTTCTTGCTTCCGTAAGCAGCTCCGATAGCAGCACCCATACCGAATCCCATTGTTCCGAGACCGCCGGATGAGATCCACGTTCTCTTCTTCTTGAAATCGTAGTACTGTGCTACCCACATCTGATGCTGTCCTACGTCAGTAACAACATCTGTATCATCGTCATTGATTGCAGCAGCAGCTCTTATCGCATCTCTCGGGAGGAATGACTCATACTCCTGCTCAGTTTCCTGCTCTCTTAACTTGGCTGCCTTAGCCATCCAATTGGGATTACGCTTATAATCAACCATATCGATAAGCTTTCTTAAGAAGTCACAAAGGTCGCATGCGCATCCCAATTCTATATCGACGTTCTTTCCAAGCTCGGCAGTCTCAGCATCTATCTGGATCTTTCTTGCTCCCTTGGAGAACTTCTGTGTATCTCCCGTAGCGCGGTCGGAGAATCTAACGCCGATACCGATAATAAGATCTGCCTTAGCCATAGCCTTGGATGAAGCGTAGTGGCCGTGCATACCCTGCATACCTAAGAATCTGTCAAGCTGCGTGGGAAGCTCGGACAATCCCATCATGGAGCATCCGATAACTGCATCGATCTTGTCTGCAAGCTCTGAGATAAGTGCGCCAGCTCCGGCTCTTACAGCACCGCCTCCGAAATAGATATAAGGTCTGTTCGCTTCTGCAATGAGACCTGCAGCCTTCTTAACGCATTCATCATCTGCGGGGCCAAGATCCGTCTTCTCAACAGGAGCCTTATATGCGAACTCACACATAGCCTGCTGAACATCCTTAGGAATATCAACAAGTACAGGACCCGGGCGGCCGGACTTTGCAATTCTTATTGCTTCTCTTATGGTATCTGCAAGATCCTCAACATCGTGAACGAGGAAGTTATGCTTCGTGATGGGAAGCGTGATACCGGTAATATCTATCTCCTGGAAACTGTCTCTTCCGATAAGAGAATTGGAAACATTACCAGTTATGGCAAGAAGAGGTACTGAATCAAGATATGCGGTAGCAATACCTGTGACGAGATTTGTAGCTCCGGGACCGGATGTGGCAAGCACGACTCCGATATCACCTGTAGCTCTGGCATATCCGTCGGCAGCATGTGCCGCGCCCTGCTCATGGGCAGCAAGAATATGCGTGATGCGATCGCTCTTCTTATAGAGCTGGTCATAAATATCGATAACGGTACCTCCCGGGTATCCGAAGATCGTCTTTATGTTCTGCTCGATAAGCGTCTCAACTACGATTTCCGCTCCTCTAAGTTTCATGACGTCGTCTCCTTTGTTCGTAAAATAAAAGTCTCCTCTTCGCAGCAGATTAATCTGCACGAAGAAGAGACGAAAAGACTTAATTTCCGCGGTACCACTCTTCTTAGGTCGGTGACCTCACTCAGCGGTGTCTATCAACACCTTTCTCTATAACGGGAGAACCCGATAAGACTTAATAACGTATGCTTTAGGTCTTACAGCTCCGGGATGACTCATCATTACGCTTCCTGTACCGTCTTGCACCAACCGGCGGCTCTCTGAACAGGTGTCGCGCATCTTTATTCCCTTCAGCGCTTTTGTACTAATCATTAAAACACTTGAAGTGCTTTATGTCAATAAATCAGTATCCTGCAAGGAACTCACGGGTCCTTTGCTTCTGCGGGTTATTGATAAGATCAGCACCCTGTTCGACGATAACTCCGCCGTCCATAAACACGAGCTTGTCGGCAACGTCTCTTGCAAATGTCATCTCGTGAGTTACTATAACCATCGTCATCTTCTCCTCGGCAAGCTCACGGATTACCTTGAGTATGCCCGAAGTAAGCTCAGGATCAAGTGCCGATGTAGGCTCATCGAAGAATAGAATGTCAGGATTTACAGCAAGTGCTCTTGCTATAGAAACTCTCTGCTGCTGACCTCCTGAAAGATTGCAGGGATAAGAATCAGCTTTATCCTCCATGCCGAGTTTCTTCAAAAGCTCATTGCAGATCTCGTCAGCTTCCTCCCTGCTCTTATGATGTACGTGGATAAGGGACTCAGTAATATTCCTTCTTACGGAGAAGTGCGGGAAGAGATTGAAGTTCTGGAAAACAAGACCGAACTTACCTCGTATCTTCTTCATCGTCTTCTTGTCCGTGTACTGGGTAAGTCCATGAGTAGAAGTGGAAACCAGTGTCTCGCCGCCGATCACGATCTTACCCGAAGTAATCCGCTCAAGTGTTGTGGCACAGCGAAGAAGTGTAGACTTGCCTCCGCCTGAAGGTCCGATGATGCCTACTACTTCACCCTTATTAACTTCAAGGTCGATGCCCTTAAGAACTTCGAGGGAACCGAACGACTTATGGATATTTGTCATCTCAAGTACTGCCATGATTCCCTCCTTACTGATAGTATCCCATCTTCTTTTCAGCTTTGTTCATAATGATCTCTATTACACCGTTCATGACGTAGTAGAAGACACCCGCGACAATAAAGGGTGTAACGGAAACCTGAGCTGAAGCCAGGTTTTTCGCTGTGGTAAACATTTCAGTAACGGCGAGAACCTGCGCTAAGGATGTATCCTTAACAAGAGTAATAACTTCATTTGTAACGGCAGGAAGGACGCGCTTTACTACCTGAGGCAGGATAATCCTGAAGAAAGTCTGCGCCTTCGAAAAGCCCAGTATCTGCGCTGCTTCGTACTGACCTACAGGCATGGATTGGATTCCGCTCCTGAAGATCTCTGCGAAGTATGCAGCATAATTTAATGAGAAACCGATTATCGTTGCTACGAATCTGTACTTGAAAGGTCCTACATCAAGGTCTCCGAGCTTAACGCCGAAGATGTAGTAGGGACCAAAATAAACAAGAAGAAGCTGAAGCATCAAAGGCGTTCCGCGCATTATCGAGATATAAATGCGCACCAATGTAGCAACAAGCTTGTTCTTAGACATACGCCCCCGGGCTACAATAAGCCCGAGGGGTATGGAAAAAAGCAATGTCAGGAAGAAGATTCCTAATGTGAATCTTAATCCGCTTGCGAGCTGAGCTAATGTTGCAGTTAATTCGCTCATCTGTTATCCGATAGTTGTGATGTCCTCACCGAACCACTCGTTAGAAATGCGTGCAAGTGTTCCGTCAGCATTCATCTCTTCCAAAGCAGCCTGAACCTGATCACGGAGCTCCTCGTTACCGAGCGCGAAACCTACGCCGTACTCCTCGGAAGCGATTACTTCATTAAGTACTACGAAGTTGCTGCCGGATTCCTGAATCTGGTAACGTGCTACGATCTCATCCATAACGATGGCATCAACAGCACCGGACTCAAGCTCCATCATGGCATTCAAGTAATCATCAACCTGAACAAGCTCTGCGAATGTATTGAGAAGATCAGGGTTCTCCTCAAGTGCAGCAAGTCCGGAAGAATCCTTCTGAACTGCAACTACAGCACCCTCGAGGTCTGCAAGTGTCATGATGTCGGATCCTGCATTAACTACTACAACCTGGTTATTAGCCATGTAAGCCTCTGTCCAAGCGTACTGATCCTCACGGCCGCTGATTGTAAAACCGTTCCAAATGCAGTCAATGTTGCCTGATGCAAGCTCCTGATCCTTGGAAGCCCAATCAATGGGCTGAGCTACGAACTCGAGACCCAATCTGTCAGCTACCTCAGCAGCAAGATCAAGGTCGAAACCTGTATAAGAACCGTCTTCAGCGACGAATCCCATCGGAGGAAACTCAGCGTCAAAACCAACAACGAACTGGCCGTTAGCTGCCTGATCCTCACCGGAAGCTTCTTCAGCGGAACATGCTGTGAAAGGCACTGCGAGCATTAAGCAAGCAAGTGCGATAGTCAAAAACTTCTTCATGTAAAAACCCTTCTTTCTTGGTACTTCATAATTACTCGCGAATTATACCACAGAAAAGAAGGGTTATGTTATCAGCTTACCTGTGAGACGACAGCGAGAATATATTCTTCGCTTACCATATCAGAGAAAGAAACCTCATATGCATATCCGTCACAAGTCCAAAGAGCGAGAGCATACTCTGTTCCGTTACCTAAGATTGATACGTTCTCATAGCTGCCTTCGATATCCACCTTATGAGTTACCGCATAGCATGTAGTACTGGATGAATCGATCTCATCTCCCACTACCTTAGTTATCATGCAGACGATGTTGTTATTCTCATCGAAGTAGTCTACTACCACTCTGACATCACCGATAATGCAGAATCTGCCCGCCGCATATCCGTTAATCTCCTCGGGAACAACAAAGTTCATACCGGTAAGCTCATTGAGTTCATCAAGACTTGATGCTTCAACAATAGAAACAAAATCCATAGACTCCTCACCGCCGGAAAGATATGAACCGTCCACGGCACCCGTCGGCGCCGCATCCGGAGATCTTACTTCATCATTAGCTTCAGTAGGAGCTACAGCCGTATCCAACTCCATAACAGCCTGATCGGAGGAGTACTGTGCTGAAAAAGAAGCATTGTGTGAACTGACTTCTTCCGCATCACTCATCGGCTTGGCACCTGTACTGCTAAACAATCCGAGCAATGACCCTCCGATAAGGAGAAGTACTGCTGCTGCAGCGATTCCTCCGATTATTCCGGAATATTTCTTCAACGAAGTCACCACAGCCTTTCTCGGAGCTGCTTCACAAGCGTTGATAGCTTCTTCTATATATTTGTCATCCACGTTGCTCATGGCACGGAGCAAACGTGCAGCTTCATCTTTCTTAGCCATTGTAACCTTCTTTCTCAAGGAGAACCTTCAAGCTGTCGCGAGATCTTAGAAGACTCATCTTTACCTTGCTCTTTCCAAAGCCCAGTTTGTCTGCTATCTCGTTTACAGAATCTCCAAAGAAGTAACGTCTCATAAAGATCTTACGTGCATCTGACGGCAAAGTCTCAAGAAACTTATCAAGGATTCTCTTAAGCTCCTCATCATTCGATTCGTCATCTGTCGACGATGCACTTTCATCGGGAATACACTCTTCGAGTTCATCGATCATCAACGGGACTTCACCTGCGCCTCTCTTTGCAGCATGCATGCTGTCATAGCGGTCAAGCGATATATTACGTGTGATCTTAGCAAGGAATGCCTGGAATGCACTAGGTCTCGTGGGAGGGATTACACTCCAAGTCTTGAGGTAAGTGTCACTTTCACACTCCTCAGCGTCTTCCATGCTCTTCAATATCCCATACGCAATGCTTCTAAGAAGCCTGCCGTATTTATCTCGGGTACAGGCGATAGCCTGCTCATCCCGGGCAAAATACATATCGATGATGATTTGATCTTCCATGAATCAATTATCCCTTTAATGATTTCTGTAATCATTATAGCATCCTCCTCTCACCCTTAAGACGGAGACGGACGCCATATGGTCACACAAAAATTTGCTTTAACGGTCTTCTCTGTAATAGTTGACTCCGATAGCCGTAGGAGAATTCGACTTATTGGTCTTACGGGAACTTATGGAATTAACAACAAGGACGAGAAGCGTAACTATGAAAGGAAGTGCGGAGAACATCTGCGCAGGGACCTTGGAAAGCCAGCCGAACGCATTTGGGAATGTCGTCGCGATAGGCATGTTGTACACGCGCAAAGTATTGAAGAAGCCGAATACGAACGTGCCGAGTATCGCATGTGTCGTAGACCAGTTAGCGAAGATAACAAGTGCGATCGCGATCCAGCCGTAACCGTTGATCCAGCAGTTGCTTCCCTCGAATGTACCGCCCATGTTAAGGCCCATGTAAAGCCCGCCGATTCCCATGATGCCGGAACCTGCCATGATGTGAAGGTACTTATACTTAACGATATGAACTCCCAGGGAGTCAGCGGCACCCGGATTCTCGCCGATAGCACGAAGACGAAGTCCCATGGAAGTCTTTTCGAAGTAGAGCCAGATGAGGACAGCGATAACAACGGAAGCGTAAACAAGGATGTTATGGCTGAAGAAAGCCTTGCCTACTACGGGGATCTTCGAGAGCAAAGGAAGCTCGATGTCAGCGAATCCGTTCATGAGTCTTGTGCACTCACGGTAAACCGGCCAGTCTGCTCCGAGACCGTTACCGACGAAGAAGTAAACTGCAACGCCAATTGTTGTGATGGTAAGTCCCGTTACGTTCTGGTTAGCTTGCAAGGTTATGGTAAACAGACAGAAGATTGCACCTACACCTGCAGCGCATAAGAAGCTTACGAGTACTGCCACGGGAAGCGAATCTGCCTTACATCCTGCAAGGAAGCCGAAGATGGCACCGACAGCCATAGTTCCTTCAACACCGAGGTTAAGGGAGCCTGACTTCTCCACCATGATCTCACCGCATGTTGCATAAAGAAGCGGGATACTGTAGATGACGATGTTAAAAAGGAATAACGTAATTACCTCAAGCATCTTTCTTGCCTCCCGTTCTTACAATCTTGAAGTTGCTGAAAAATCCTGCCGCAAGGATGGAGAACATGAACATACCCTGCATAAGGTCAGCGAAGTTATGGTCGATCTGAGAATAAGATGCGGAAGCTGCCTGACATCCGTACTGGAGTACGGAAATAAGAAGGCTTACGACACCAATGACAGGAACAGAAAGTCTCGACAGCCAAGCCACGATGACGCCCGTCCAGCCTACATTGTTTGTGATATCAGTTGAGATAGTTCCTGATGCTGCAGCCGTGAAAGCTCCTGCAAGACCGATAAGGGCTGCTGACAGGAAGATGGTGCGAAGCGTTATCTTATAAACGCTCATGCCTGCATACTTGGCAGTATTAACGCTGTCGCCTACAACAGAGATCTCATATCCCTGCTTGGTACGCTTAAGGTAGAAGTAGACGATAACAGCAATCACGAGAGCGACGGGAACAGAGTAAAGGAGCTTGAAGTTTCCGATCTTAATTCCCTGCATGATCGCATTCTCGGGGAACTTGGCAAATACCGGTCTTTCAGAATCCTCTCTTAAGAAGAAGTTCCAGTCAGCCTTTGTCTCGCCCAAGTACTTGATAACGTAAAGCATAATGTAGTTAAGCATCAATGTGACCAATGTCTCGTTGGTATTGAACTTAACTTTAAGGTGAGCCGTAATAAGTCCGATAACGCCTGCGAAGAAGAATGCTGCGAGGCACATAAGGACTATTACCACGAATGACGGCAGAGTATTTCCGAGCTTAAATGCGACGATAGCCGCGAAGATGGCACCCGTTATGAACTCTCCCTCACCGCCTATGTTCCAGAACTTCATCTTAAATGCCAAAGACAAAGCAAGTGAAGTTATAAGAAGCGGTACAAAGAGCTTAAGAAGACCCTCGATGCTCTTGCCCGGATAGTAGTTGCCGATAAGACCTATCGTCAGCATGTCGCGATAGTAGATTATGGGATTGATGCCCAAAGATTTTAAGAAGATTCCGCCGATGACAAAAGACAATACGATGCCTATCACGTAAAGGAGGATCTTATTTATAAGTCTGGTTTCTTTCCTTCTTATGATATGGAGCTTCATGATCTGTCCCCCTCGCTCATATCGGATGCTTCCTCCCACTCTTCTTCAGTGAAAGCGGAATCGCTTGCGATACCGGCAGGCTTGTCAGCCTTAACATTAGTGAGGTTCAATGCACCGGTCATCATGAGACCGAGCTCCTCTTTCTTAACCTTTGAAGCATGAACGACACCCTGGAGCTTGCCATGGCACATAACCATGATCTTGTCACAAAGAGCCATCATTACGTCGATATCCTCACCGATAAACAGAACACCGACACCCTTCTTCTTCTGTTCATTCAAGATGTTGTAGATCATGTAAGACGAATTGATATCAAGACCTCTTACAGGATATGCCGTGATAAGAACATTGGGATTTGACTTGATCTCACGTCCGAGAAGAACCTTCTGCACATTACCGCCCGAAAGTCTTCTTACCGGAGTCTCTACTGAAGGAGTAGCAATCTCGAGCATATCGACAATCTTGCCCGCTTCATCCCTTGCCTTCTTACGGTCTACGAACAGGCCCTTACTCTTGTTGTAGTCCTTAAGGATTACGTTATCAGCCACGGACAATGACGGGGCAAGACCCATACCGAGTCTGTCCTCAGGGATAAAGCTCATGGCTATGCCCTGGTCCGATATCTGTCTTGCATTCATTCCCACAAGGTTTCTTCCCTTATGTACGAGCTTACCCGACTTGATCTTACGAAGTCCCGCGATAGCCTCGCACAGCTCCTTCTGGCCGCTGCCCGCGATACCTGCAACACCTAAGATCTCGCCGCCTCGTATGTAGAAGTTCATATTATCTACTGCCAATGCGCCCTCATCGCTTTCTACGCAGAGCTCTCTTACCTCAAGCAGGGGCTCCGTCTTCTCTATGATGGTGCGCTCGATATTAAGGTCTACCTTACGTCCTACCATGAGTTCCGTAAGCTGCACCTTAGTTGTCTTGGCAGACTCAACTGTATCTATGTACTCACCCTTACGCAAAACTGCAACTCTGTCGGAAATTTCCATGACCTCGTTAAGCTTGTGGGTGATGATTATTATGGAATGTCCGCTTTCCTTCATTTTTCTGCATACATCGAAAAGCTTCTTTGTTTCCTGAACCGTAAGTACTGCCGTGGGCTCATCAAGAATAATGATCTTCGCACCATAGCAAAGTACTTTAATTATTTCCAAAGTCTGTTTCTCAGATACGGACATATTAGCTACGATCTTAGTAGGATCGATCTCGAATCCGAACTGGGACGCTATCTTCTCTATCTCCTTATTGCGGTCTTTCTTGAGGAGGAAACCGCCGTCCTTCTTACCTATCCAGATATTGTCAGCCGCAGTAAAGCGGTCGATCAGCTTAAAGTGCTGGTGAACCATTCCGATACCGAGCTTACCGGCATCGTCAGGTGATGATATGACGACCTTCTTGCCGTCTATAAAAATAGAACCGCTGTCGGGCGTATAAATGCCCGACAGCATGTTCATTAATGTGGTTTTGCCCGAACCATTCTCTCCCAACAAAGCGAGGATCTCGCCTTTTTTAAGATTCAGGTTGATGTTTTTATTCGCAGCAACAGGACCGAAATTCTTGGAGATTCCTCTAAGTTCAATCGCGTAATCTGCTGCCATACTAAATACCCTTTAATTAAGACTCGGCTACAACGCCTTCTACATAGTAGTTCATGGAACCCTGAATGACACCGTCATCAACAGAAGCGCCGCCTGCCTCTACAATCTCGTTACCCTCGTTGTCCATAAGAGCCTGAGGAACGAGGTCACATGTTACGGAACCTGCATCACCGGAGAAAGACAAAGCTGTGCCGGAGAATACATCCCACTCGCCGGAAACCATAAGGTCTCTTGCAAGCTCGATAGCCTCAGCTGCCTCAGGTGCATTGTTAGCTGTAAGAGGTGAGATATCAACCATACCCTCTGTAAGGCCGCCGTAGTAGTTACCGCCGATGTTTGTGAAGAACTCAGAAGCGGAAGACTCATTCATAGCCGTCTCGATAGCGAGCTGATAGAAAACGTTCCAGTTCCATACAGGAGCTGTGAGGTGAGCATCAGGTGCATCAACTGCCATATCGGAGTTGTATCCGCATCCGTAAACGCCCTCGTTGTTAGCAACAATCTGAGGCTGAGCGGAGTCGCAGTGCTGAGCGATGATGCCGCAGCCGTATGTGGAAATGAGAACCTCAGCAGCCTGACGCTCAAGCTCCTGATCGCCCCATGTGTAGATCTCGTCTACGTGAACAACTGCATCAGGGTTAACAGATCTTGCACCCATAGCGAATGCGTTGATACCGGAACATGTCTCAGCGTACTCTGTACCCCAAGCGGAAACGTAACCGATATTGTTGTTACCGATCTCAAGAGACTTGTAACCTGCAGCAATACCTGCGAGGTAACGAGCCTGATAGATACGGCCGAAATAGTTATTGAAGTTTGTATCGTTGGAAAGATAACCTGTAGCGTGGCAGAAAACGATATCAGGATACTCCTCAGCTGCCTCAGCAAAAGCATTGATGTAACCGAAGCTGATACCGAAGATGATGTCGCATCCCTGACCTGCGAGCTGCTCGATAGCTGTTCTTACCTGCTCATCATCCTCAGGTACGTTATCGATGATCTTAAGGTTTGTCTCTGTGGAAAGGCCGATTGCCTCCATAGCTGTTGTAATGCCGTTATGATGTGCATATGTATAACCTGCAGTATCATTCTGGCTGTTGATGTAGATAGCGCCTACGATGAAGTCGCCGTTAGCGCCGCCTGCTGCCTGTGAATCGCTCTCAGTAGTAGCAGTACCGCATCCTGTAAGAACAGCAGCACACATTACAACTGCAGCAACGAGTACAGAAAGTAACTTTTTCATAATTGCCTCCTAAATTTGTTCCTTATATGTACCAACACATACATATCAATTTGACAGGAAGATCAGCTTCTGAAAGTAAGCTTACCGTCTTCCATAGAATCGATGAGTGCAAGAGATTCGACTCTGATGCCCTCTTCTCTTAAAAGGTCTCCGCCTCCCTGGAATCCCTTCTCGATCGCAATAAGAGCTCCGGCAAGCTTGGCGCCGGATTCTTCTACGATGTGAATAAGGCCGTTAAGAGCATTACCCTTGGCAAGGAAATCATCGCACACAAGAATTACATCGTCGGAACTTATAAAGTCCTTGCTTACTACGATGTCGAAAGTTTTCTTATGTGTAAAGGAATAAACGGGAGCCTTGTAAACATCGCCGGATACGTTAAGTGCACCATGCTTCTTAGCGAATACCATCGGCACATGAAGCTGCTGGGCTACTGCAAAAGCTATAGCGATACCCGAAGCCTCCACTGTGAGAACCTTTGTGACCCCTGCATCCTTATAGAGCCTCGCTCCTTCTTCGCCCATCTTCGTCATGAACTCGGTGTCGATCTGCTGATTAAGGAAGCTTCCTACCTTCAAGATATCGCCGGGAAATACTTCGCCTTCGTTAACGATTTTCTCTTCGAGCGCTTTTACGAGGATCACCTTCTCTCAATGAAAATACCCTGTAATTGTAGATTGCAGGGCATTTCATGTCAACGAATAAATCTTACAAATATAGTCTTAAGACTGCTCTTCGGAATCTTCCTTCGAAGGTTCTTCGGAAGGAGCTTCAGTCTGCTCGGGTTCTACGCCAGCGATAGCAGCTTCAGCCTTCTTGGTCTCTTCTTCAGCCTTCGCCTTCTCTGCCTTCTTCTCGGCATCCTTAGAAGCGAGTTCAGCCTTCTTTTCCTCGATCATCTTATCTGCAATCTCAAGATCACCCTCGGCATCGAAGATTGCCTCGAACTCGGGACCGTCAACCTTGTACTTATCGATAAGTCTTGAAGCAAGTCCTTCAACCGTATTTCTCTTCTCAAGAAGGATTCTCTTAGTATCCTCGTAGCACTCAGTGATGATTCTCTGAACTTCCTTATCGATCTCATAAGCTGTCGAATCGGAATAGCTCTGAACCTGACCGAAGGACTGACCTACGAATACTTCCTGGTTCTCGTCACCGAACACCATGTTCCTGAACTTAGGAGACAATCCGTAACGCTTAACCATAGCTGTAGCGATTCTGTTACAGGACTGAAGGTCAGATGCGGCACCTGTGGAAATCTCACCGAGGAATATCTCCTCTGCGGCACGACCGCCCAAAGACATTCTGATGTTATCGAGGAGCATCTTCTCTGTGTAGTAATCAAGATCCTCTACAGGCTTATATGCTGTAAATCCGCCTGCCTGACCTGCAGGAATGATAGTTACACGGTCAACCTTCTCGTAATCGGATGTGGCACGAAGAACGATAGCGTGTCCTGCCTCATGATAAGCAGTAAGCCTCTTTACCTTGTCCGTGAGCTTTTTGGAGTTCTTCTCAGGACCCATCATTACACGGAATGTAGCATCGTTGATTTCCAAAGGAGTGATTTCCTTCTTATTGCGTCTTGCAGAAAGAAGAGCTGCCTCATTAAGAAGGTTAGCAAGATCAGCACCTGTAAATCCTACCGTTGAAAGAGCAACCTCTCTCAAAGATACAGAGGATGCGATCGGCTTACCCTTGGCATGAATCTTAAGAATAGCCTCACGCTCGTCAGCATCCGGGGGATTAACCATGATTCTTCTGTCGAATCTTCCGGGTCTCAACAAAGCAGGGTCGAGTACGTCTACACGGTTAGTGGCTGCGATAACGATAACGTTTGTATTTACATCAAAACCGTCCATCTCAACGAGAATCTGGTTCAATGTCTGCTCACGCTCATCCTGTCCGCCACCGAGTCCTGCGCCTCTCTTACGGCCGACAGCATCAATTTCATCTATGAAGATAACTGCGGGAGCCGCCTTCTTGGCATCAGAGAAAAGGCTTCTTACACGGGAAGCGCCGACACCTACGAGCATCTCAACGAAGTCAGAACCTGAGATATAGAAGAACGGGCAGTTAGCCTCACCTGCAACAGCTCTTGCAAGCAAAGTCTTACCTGTACCCGGAAGTCCGTGGAGAAGAACACCCTTAGGGATCTTCGCACCGAGCTCCTTGTACTTCTTTGGGAACTTAAGGAAGTCAACAACTTCAGAAAGCTCTTCCTTCTCCTCTACGGAACCTGCAACGTCCGCGAACTTAACCTTGATCTCGTTAGGACTTGTAAGTCTTGCTCTGTTATTACCAAAGGAGAAAACGCTGTTTCCGTCTTTAGTCTGTCTGTTAAGGTTTACGAAGATAACGACAGCAAGTATGCCGAGTCCGATGATGGACAAAGCATTAAGGATCATTGTCCAGTCGATAGGCTCTGTATAGTTGTAGTTATCGATAAAGCCGTCATTCTTATAAACTTCGAGCTTCTCGATAAGATCATCTACGTACTCGTAAGGAACATTCTGTCTTACTGTCTGGCTTGTTCCCTGAAGATCCTTATATGTTATGGAAACCGTTGTTCCGTTAACATCAACCTGTTCTACTGTATAGTCGCTGTTCTCGATGATATCAACAACATCAGAAAGTGTCGTCTGCTCTGCAGCAGTGTTTCTGTTGTTGAACATCAATGTCGAGAATATCAACAGTAATGAGATCAATACCACATAGAATATGGCCGCTGATCCGAACTTCGGCGGTCTGCTTGCCGGAGTCTTCGGAGCATTGTTGTGATCTGAATTGTTACTCATCCTTTATCCTCACTATCTTTACATCTTTAAACTGACGATACTTACCGTCATAATCCAAGCCGTAGCCGACTATGAACTCATCCGGAATAGTAAAGCAGTTATAATCCGGAACAAGGTCAGTTACGCGTCTTGACGGCTTGTCGAATGCGGTACATATCTTTATGGACTTGGGATTTCTCATGGAGAGCATCTCGCAAAGCTTCTTCAGAGTTCTTCCCGTATCGATAATATCTTCAACGAGCAGGATGTTCTTCCCCGAAATATCGAAAGAAATATCCTTCTTGAATACAAAGTTACCTGTAGACTTATCACCCGAATAACTTGAGACCTGAATAAAATCCAATGTCTCGACATCAACATCGAGTTCTCTTACAAGATCTGAAGTAAAGATAAACGCGCCTGTAAGAACACCGATAACCACAATTGATTCACCCTTGTAGTCCTCGCTTATCCTCTTGGCGACTTCCTTTACCTTGCTGTTAATCTCCTCTGCGGAGATCATGAGATCAAATGCTGCCACAATCGTCTCCCTTTCCAACAATCTGAAGCTTAATAAGACTGGTTATGTCTTTATTGCCATCCTCGTTAAGCCAATTTCTTCTGGATCTGTCTGAGACAAATCCTTCGGAATGACCTATCCCCGGGATCCACAATATCTTATCTTCTCTTCTTACCGTGAGAAGATGAGATCTTGCATCCCTCGGAACCTTCATGTCAGACAGAAGCTTCTTCAAGTCCGTCTCATGCGGATTTCCCGCCTTCTGAAAGGCTCCGGCCGTGGGATTCGCACCGATAACAAGCTCATAATCGGGGCAAATCCACGAAAATACATTATATACCATCAAGTCCGTATTCTCAACGATTGAGACCTTCAGGACCATGTCTGAACCCGGTATATCAAAGATCTTGGGGCCGGCCTTAAGATCTTCAATGCTGACATTTATGGAAAAATCCGAGGAAGATGCCGGAAAGCCCAGATATGTGGACATCGCACAGGCAAGACCGTTGCTTTCCTCATCTCCAAAGAACCCTATGAGGCCTTCAACCGACAGGGCTGTCCTGCCAAACGGCATATCACCGTATCTTGTGCCGCCCTTTGGTTCCATAAGTTCTTTCACGATATTAAGATGGCAGGTCTCAAAGTCAGTAAGATTACCGAATGTATCTTTCCAAAGAAGCCTTATTACACGGTTAATTATGGCAGGATGAAGTGCCAAAGCTTCTTCCGTCTTAATAAATCTGTAGTCCCCCTCCTTAACAAGGCATGACTCATATGCATTTAGAGCCTCCGAAGAAAGATAATCCTCATCAAGCTTTAAAAGTTCGTATGTATCCGAGATAGCTTCCTTGGGATCTTTATTAGAAGCTGAAGCAATAAGAGGGAAGATCTCGTTTCTCCACTTATTTCTGGTAAAGTCCGTATGAAGATTGGTCTCATCAACGGCATATCCTTCCCCGATGGTCTTAAGATATTTCCCGATATCATCCTTGGTAACATCAAGAAGCGGACGGATAACCTTATCATTACCGTTCATGGCAGTAAGACCTTCAAGTCCCGTTCCCCGGAAAAGATTCATCATAAAAGTCTCGGAAAGATCCCCCAGGTGATGCGCAGTAGCGATCTTGATCGAAGATTCGTCGATACCGAGTTCTTCCGAGATCTTTACGGCACTCTTACCGAAGGCTTCGTACCTTAGTTTCCTTCCCGTCTCCTCAAGGCCTCGTCCTAATCTTTCAGCCTCCGCCTTAACATCAACGTGATATGAAGTAAACGGCACATTAAGCTTGTCGCAAAGCTTAGCCGAGAGTTCCTCGTCAAAGCCCGCACTCTCCCTTAAACCGTGGTTAACGTGCACGGCATAAAGCTTGGGAAATTCTTCAATGCCGTCTCTCAATTCAGAAAGAGCACACACGAGTGCCACCGAATCGGGACCCCCTGAAAGACCTGCTACAATACACGAAACACCGACAAGTAATCCCTTGTCGGTGCAGTATTTATAAACTCTATTCGTAAAATCAGTAAATGCCATCAGAAATCTTCCGGAAGTCCGTCGTGTGAATCACTGAAGAATGCATCGTTATCGCTGGAATCCATGGGGTCCTCGAAAGGAGGCTCATCATAATCCATGGGCGGCTGATCTTCAGGGATTGCCTCGAAAGGGGGTTCGTCGGCGCCATCATCAAAATTGTAATCGGCAGAAGAAGCATCCGAGGGCTGCGTTCTTGTGTAAGCTGATGCCTGGGGATCAACTGGGTCGCTTTTCTTATCCAACTCGAAGAACAACGTCTTGGCACCATACCACTTAACATAAGCAGTATCTGTCTCGCCGTGTCTGTTCTTGGCAACGATAAGCTGTGCATCCTCGATCTTCGGTTTCTCGGCTGCATCCTTCTTCTTGGTGTAATAAGAAGGTCTGTGAATAAAGATAACGCAGTCGGCATCCTGCTCGATTGCACCGGAATCTCTGATATCGGCAAGACCCGGAATATGATCTCCGTCTTCCCTGTTCTCGGTTCCTCTGTTGAGCTGTGAAAGTGCAATTACGGGAACCTTAAGCTCCTTCGCAAGAACCTTAAGTGAACGGGAGATTTCAGCAATCTCGTTCTGCCTGTTGCCGGTAGACTTACCGGGAATAGTCAAAAGCTGCAGGTAGTCGATGATAACAAGTCCCAGGTCAGGTGCTGTGGAACTTATAAGATCCTTACACTTGGACATGATGTCCGTGGGATTCGTATTCGTCTTCTCATCGATGTAGATGGGATAATTGGAGATCCTTGCCAAAGTCTTGGTAAGATCGATCTCATCCTCGTGAGTGATATTCGCACGCTGGATGCTCTTAAAGTCCGTGTTTGACAAAGCTGCAAGGAAACGGTTTGCAATTTCGCTCTTGGACATTTCAAGAGAGAAGATAGCAACAGGCTTATTAAACATGCTTGCTACATTGGTAGCGATGTTAAGTACAAGCGCCGTCTTACCCATACCAGGTCTTGCAGCAATGATATTAACCGTACCGGGCTTAAAGCCTCCGGTAATCTTATCAAGATAAGAAAATCCCGTCTTGATTACCTTACGCTCGGAAGTACCCTTCATGACTTCCCTTAACTCTTCCATGTTCCTCTTAAGGATTACGTTCAATGACTCGAATCCCATCTCGTCGTCCTTGATCTTAAGGACGTTAAGCTGGGATACACCCATGTCAACGATGTCGTTAACGGAAGCCTTGCGGTTTGAAGCAAGGTCATGAAGGTGATCTAATGTATTAATGAGCTTTCTGTTCTGGCTGTTCTTGGTGACAACTTCGATATAGCTGTCGAGGTTAGACATAACGCAGGAGTTGTTGTTGGCAACATCATAGACGTAGTTATCTCCTACCTTAGTCTTGATGTTATTCGAAGCATTAAGCTGCTCACATACCGTAATACGGCTTACGGGCTTACCATTAAGGTAAAGCTCACTTATAGCCTGAAATATTGCCTCATGCTTCGGCTCGATAAAATCGCCCGCCACGAGTTTCTTCATGACGGTGCTCTCGAGAGCCTCCTTGTTCCTCATGCACAGGGCAAGGACGGCCTTCTCCGCTTCTAACGCGTTATATGAAGAGGACTGTTCGGTCCCGGAAAGATTATCTTTAAGATCTCTTTCCGACATCAGAGAGCCTCAACGTTGATATTAATCTCGCAAGATACCTTGGGGTGTAGCTTGATTCTTACTCCGAATGTACCGACCATCTTGATAGCATTGTTGATTACAACCTGCTTCTTATCGATATCATATCCGTTCTTCTTAAGCTCATCGGATACATCTGCTGTTGTAACAGCACCGTAGAGCTTTCCACCCTCACCGCTCTTCATCTTAAGAGTGAAAGACTTGCCGCCGAGATCGTTCTTAAGATCCAAAGCAGCCTCATATGCGCGCTTCTCGTGCTCAGCACGTGCGCCCTGCTTAAGCTTAACCTCATTAAGATTTGCTGCGGAAGACTCCTTGGCAAGCTTCTTCTTGAGGAGGAAATTTCTGCCGTAACCGTCGCTTACTTCGACAACCTGACCCTCTTTACCTACTCCCTTAACGTCCTGTAAAAGAATGACTTTCATAAGTCCCTCCAATGTTTCCTATATTCGAATCCTAATCTTTTTATAACAAAAATCGGGCACCTGTAAGGCGCCCGATAATTATACAATATCCTACTGACTTTGGCTATCAGCCTGCATCGTAAGGAAGAAGTGCAACCTGGCGTGCACGCTTGATAGCTGGTGTGAGCTCTCTCTGTTGCTTAGCGCAAGTTCCAGTCATTCTTCTGGGGAGGCTCTTCCCTACCTCCGAGATGTACTTGCCAAGTCTAGCTGTGTCGAGGAAATCGATCTGCTCAACCTTCTCAGCACAGAATGTGCAAGTCTTTCTTCTGTTTCTTCTGGGTCTCATAGGGCTTCCGCCAAACTCGCGGCCGGCCTTAGGTTCTCTCTGATTGTTCTCAGCCATTTGTTTTTCTCCTTAAAAACTGATGTTTCCCGTATCGTCGTCGATAGGGAATGGAAGACTCAACTCATCATCGGAACCCTGGAATGAAGTGTCATCGGGGATATCCGGAACGATCTGTCTGTTAGGGGCTACAGGAGCCTGTGCAGCAGTACCGCTTGACGGAGCCTGATCCTGATAAGGTCTTGAGTAGTTATTGTTGTTATAGTTACCGGTCGCGGGACGGGAGCCTGCTGCAGGATTGCCGTTATTAGCAGCGGAATCTACGAACTCGGCCTCATCTACAACTACATCGGTAACAAAACGCTTCTGACCGCTCTGATCATCATAAGATCTTGTCTGGATGCTTCCGACTACCGCGATCTTCGAGCCCTTATGGAAATACTGGCTGATGAAGTTAGCGGTCTGTCTCCAGGCAACACAACTGATGAAGTCTGCCTGACGCTGTCCATTCTGATCCTTGAACCTTCTGTCTACTGCAAGAGTAAATCTGCATACAGTTACCTGTGAAGCAGTATTCTTAACTTCAGGATCCTTTGTAAGTCTTCCGATTAAAATTACTTTGTTCATGTTCTGTCCTCCGTGATCGGGATTTTACTCACCGACGCGGACTACTAAGAAACGAAGAACGCCTGTTGTAATCTTGAGAACACGCTCAAGCTCTCTGGGGAACTCAACGGGTGCTGTGAAAAGAACCTTTACATATGTTCCTTCCTTAGCGTCGTTAATCTCGTAAGCGAGCTTCTTTGTTCCGAGATTGTCGAGAGCATCAACTGTTCCAACCTGAGCGATCTTGGACTGAATATTCTCAATAAGAGCGTTTACAGCCTCCTCACCGGCAGCAGGGTTGAGAACTACAACCAACTGATACTGATTTGCCATAGTATTCACCTCCTTATGGACATTAGGTCCGGTATCTTTGTACCGAACAAGGATATGCGCCTTATAAAAACGCAATGGTGAGAATATCACAGCAAAAGCCGCTAAGTCAAGTTTCTTCGTGTAATCTGTAGTAATCGCGTCAATTCAAAAATCGTTTTGAGATAATTATAGACACCTAAAAAAATTTTGTCCACAGATTTAGAACAATTGTTTTATTACAATTTTAGCAGAATCTTCTGGCGCCAAGGTCCTTGATGATGTAAGGGAAAAGGATCTCAATCCAAGCCTTAAGCGCAGCTACGGTATGTCTGTAGGTATCGGGATCATCTCCCTCGGGTTCGTTAACGGAAACGGAAGCGATACGTCCGTCCTCTCCCCTCATTACAAGACCCTTTGCCGCCATGTAAGAACTTAACGAGAATACTCTGCCGTCAAGATCGGGATAAGCATTAAGGATATCGAATGCCTGTGTGTCGTTTATCGTAAGGATAAGATCGTTGGTGTCGTACAAGGACACTTCGATGTGCTTGCTCATGTGATGAGTAACAGTTCCTTTTATAAGCTCCGAGAAAGCATCACACGTCAGGGCATCAGGAGTTCTTCCGTCCTCGGCATAAAGACCTGCGGACTCGGCGTATAGCTCGCATCCGATCTTAACGTCATCTTCGGAACAGAAAGGACCCTTGCGCCTTACAAGGTCTGTAAACACACCTTCACAGATGGCACCAAGGTTAACGTCGTCATCACTTATAAAGAGCACGGAAGAAGTAAAGACGTTGTCGAAATACTCAAGCGGAATGTCACTTCCTCCCTTTTCGAGAGCTTCGTAAGCCTTGGAAGGGACATCATCGCCGGATCTGCCAGCAGCCTTGGAGAGACGGTTCATATAAGCTACCTCGAGACCCTCCCCCTTGAAGCCCGCCGCAAGTATAACGTCTACTTCCTGTCTGTCGAGGAGCCTTAAGCCGTCGAAAAGGCAGTGTGACGCCGCATCGACATCTGTAGTTGCACCGTAAACGTAGAACTCAAGGTGAGCCGACAGGATGTCATCCTTTGCCATATCAGCAAGAGCCTTAACTTCGTCACCTGCGAAGATACCGATTCTCGCCGCAGGGTTACCCTTGAGAATATCCTGTGCAGTTAGGATGAACGGTGAAGCGATATTAAAAAGCTTCTGCTTCTGCTCATCAGTAAGGTCCTCGGCATGGGGATCAATCTTCTCGATATTCTCGGGAAGCGTAATAATCTTAACCTCACAGCCGGGAGCATAGTGTCTGTATTTCATTCCGGGAGAAGCGGGCACCTGACCCTTGCTCAATGCTCCCGCATATTCCGTGTGAGTCTTTAAAGCCTCATCGATCATGGTGCTTGTTACTGCACCGGGTCTTAAGATAACGGGGATCTCGCCCGTGGCATCGACAACAGTGGACTCAAGACCGACATTGCATTCGCCGCCGTCTATGACGGAATAGATGAAGCCGTTCATGTCATTCATAACGTGAAGTGCCGTCGTCGGAGAAGGACTTCCGGAAAGGTTCGCAGAAGGCGCAGCCACCGGACGGTCGCACATCTTAAGGAACTTGTTGCACAAAGTATGTGACGGCATTCTGATGCCTACCGTATCAAGTCCTGCAGTTACTTCCGTGGGGATCTTATCGGACTTTCTCATGATGACCGTGATTGGGCCGGGCATGAATGCATCGATCAAAGCCTGTGCAGAAGGTGTGATCTCGCTTACAAGCTCACCGATCTGGGACTTATCCCAGATATGAACGATCAAAGGATTGTCTCCGGGTCTTCCCTTCGCCTCGAAGATCTTGTTGACGGCATCCTTGTTAAGAGCATCGGCACCAAGGCCGTAAACGGTCTCCGTAGGGAAAGCAACGACCTTACCCTCTCTTATCGCCTCCGAAGAAAGCTTAAGGCCTTCCTCATCGTTCCTATCAACAAACTTTGTATCGAATATCTTCTGTCTTTCCATCATGATTCTTCCTGTTCCTTCTTCGCCGCGAGGTCAACCGTCAGCGCATCTACTATCTCATCCAGGTCGCCATTCAATATGTCATCAAGTTTATAAAGCGTCAAGCCGATTCTGTGATCCGTTACTCTGCCGTCGTGATAGTTATAGGTTCTTATCCTCTCGGATCTGTCTCCCGTACCCACTTGTTCGCGGCGTGTTTGATCTTCGGCATCCTTGTCGCCCGACTTCGCGATAGCCCAGAGACGGCTCTGAAGAACAGCCATTGCCTTATCCTTATTCGCGAACTGGGATCTTTCATCCTGACACTGAACTACGATTCCTGTGGGAAGATGAGTAATTCTTATAGCAGACGACGTCTTGTTGATGTGCTGTCCGCCCGCGCCTGATGATCTGTATCTGTCAATCTTAAGGTCATCGGGATTAATAACTACATCTGTGGCATCTGCTTCAGGAAGAACTGCGACAGTAGCCGTGGATGTGTGTATACGTCCGCCGGACTCCGTAACAGGCACACGCTGTATTCTGTGAACGCCACTTTCGAACTTTAACCTGCTGTATGCACCGGAGCCTTTTACCTCGAAGACGATCTCCTTATAGCCTCCGAGCTCTGTGTCGTTATAGTCAACGGTACTTAAGGTAAAACCTCTGCGGGCTGCATAGCCCTGGTACATGCGGTAGATAGTCGCAGCACATAATGCAGCCTCTTCACCGCCTGCGCCCGCTCTTATCTCCATTATTACCGAACGCTCATCTCTCGGATCTTTCTCCTGAAGCATGGCAACAAGAGTCTGCTCACACTCCTCGAGAACCTTCTTGCTCTCGTTAAGCTGTTCGGAAGCAAGCTTCTTTATATCCTCATCGGAATCTTTCATAAGTTCCAAGGCTTCGTTTACTTCTTCCTTGGCATTAAAGTATCTTTTTATGGCTTCCGCCTTGGGAGTAATCTCGGACAACTCCTTAGACAATTTAAGAAATCTCTCCTGGTCTGCGATCACGGAAGGATCTGACATTGAGGACAAAAGCTCATCGTATTTACCGGTAATGAGAGTAGCCTTGCTTTCATCAAGTGCCATCTTAGCCCACCCCCTGACCGGCGCCTGCCGGATCTAATATCAACTCATATGCGCGTTCCGTAGATTCGGAATCGTTAACATATACAACACTTGGATCCTGGAATGCATTATTAAAGAACTCAAGAAGTGCATTCGCATATGGATGTGCACCGGAAGCCACAATCTCGGGATCAATGGGATTATCTTGCGGACTTCTTGATATCTGGAAATACATAGTCGCATTCTCATCATAGTCCTTCCATACAAGAATCATGTGAGTTCTGAAAGCTTCGATATTGTTTCTGCCGATAAGAAGGAGCGGAACGTGGTTATTAACAGTGCAGTCTTCGATAATATCCCAAGTTTCTTCAGGAATCTCTTCTGATGTGTTAATGACGATCATCATGTAAGGCGCATATTCTCTTTGCTCAACATGACTAATAACATTGCCGGATTCATCATAAGATGTAAAACCTGTCCCCCCGGCTGTAATCGGAAGAGTATTTATATTGGCCTGACCTGCAGTAAGTAAAGTAACATGATCGGATATACCTTCCATGTACTGAGGAAGTTCTCCTATCCAATAGAGATTGTAATCATACTGATTCAACTGTTCCGAAAGCTCGGCAGTACGGTCCTCGGTAACCTGATTACCCAAAGACACGTCAATCCTTCTTGTCTCATACATCATGTAAAGGATTCCGGCACCTGCGAGAAAGAGTATGATTATGAATACTGCAACATTACGTCCCTGCATAGAAAGGTGAGGCGTCCTTTATCGCCTGTTTTACGAACTCTTCTTCCACACTTGCCGTGATAGGATCTACACCCAGAAGATATGGCGTCATGAATCTTGAGAATGTATCAAATAGATACTTTCTCTCTTCGCCTTCCGCGGATGTCTCAACACCCAAAAGCCACTTCATCGTCTTATCATCTTTGGAAGTGAGAAGTCTTACATATACCTTGGATATGCGGGACTCATCTTTACAAAACTCCGCTATCATCTCTTTTAGCTTGGGAGGATACTCCTTGGGTTCAACTACCCTCATCTCAACTGCATCGTCAGCGGGCGCCATCTGCTCCTTAATGGAATTGATAAGCTCCTTACCGAATATCACCTCGGCTGCACCGGGATTGATGATAACTCCGTCAAGTCTTAATGAATCCTGAAGCACTACTTCCATGAGATCTTCAAAGGAAGCCTTAACTCCCTTCTGGTTCTCGTTCTTCTCGGAAGCTACAAACGATCCTGTATCGGAATAAGCTACTACGAATCTTCTCCCCTTGTTGTCTCCTACAGCATGGAAGCTGAACTTGCCTGAAGCTGAAGAATCTACGGGAACGATAAAAGAGGATGCAGCGGCAAGCTTTAGCACCTCGAGCATCTTCTCCGAGGTCCTGTCCTGTCTCATCTCGTGCATGAGCTTCAAAAGCTCATCATTTCTGATCTCTTCCTTGATAAAGATATCGTCTGTCATCTGGTCTTCCTATCCCGCCATAAATGCTGCAAGGCACAAGGCAATCATTATAGGCAATGTTATTACCATAAACACGAGCGTCAATGCAACTGTTCTGGCACAGAACTTGGGAGCGCAGTCATACCTCTCGGAGTAGATAACACTCATGGTTCCGGAAGGAAGCGCCGTCATGATAATGAGCGTGATAAGCGTCGTAGTAAGTATGGGTACATGTCTTTTAAGCAAGATCAAGGCCCCCGTCATGAGCATAGGGAAAAGAATGAGCCTTAAAAAGCACACTACATAAGACTTGCCATCAGCGAAAAGCTTTTTCACGTCAATCGTTGAAAGGGTAGAACCCATGATTATCATCGACAAGGGGAAAGTCATGTTTCCTACAAGATCAATGGCATTAACAAAAGCGGCAGGAGCTCTCCAAGGAAGTACGAAGAGAATGATAGCCGCAACGGAAGCTATAGATACCGGATTTAAGTATTCACTTACAGAAGGTTTCTTTCCTGACAAAAGGTGAACACCGTAAGTGTAGAAGAATACGTTATAAATGAGGTTATAGATAGCTGCGAGCAAAAGTCCGGGGTTACCGAAGAGTGCATACATAATAGGCATACCGACAAAACCTGTATTGGCAAATACTGATGTTGTAATGAATACTCTCTTCTCACTGTCTGCAATCTTCGTCTTCCACACGATAAGTCTAAGTGCGATAAGCGACAGAAGATAATATGCACCGGATCCTAAAGCTACGGCACCAATTGACCTTAACATATCGAATGAATACGCATACTGGCTTGATGAGAGAATTGAGAACGGCAAAACAGCCTTCAAAAGAAGGTCATTAAGAACCTTTCTTCCTCTGTCATCGACCACTTTCTTCTTGGACAATGCGAATCCGAGGGCGAGGACAATCGCCATTTCAAAAAAGATTATGTAAAGCTCTTTCACGTATTACGTCCCTTCCCCGATGCTACCTCAGAAGCCCTTACGGCTCTCTTATATTCGGCAAGAAGTTTTCTTGCTTCTGAAGATGATCTTAACGGCTTATATACGGAGCTTGCCTTGTATAGACCGGAAACTTCTTCGAAGGACTCGAAGAAACCTGATGTAAGACCTGCAAGCATTCCGACGCCCATGGCAGTCATTTCATCAGATCTTGCACGGGTAATCGTAACACCGAGAAGATCCGCCTGAAGCTGCATGAGAAACTCGGATGCGCATACTCCGCCATCGACTTTCATGTGTGTGGATGTGATACCCGTATCACTCATCATAAGATCAACAAGTTCAGTAACCTGATAAGCGATCGATTCTACCGCCGCTCTTACCACATGAGCTCTGCCTGTTCCGCCCGTAAGTCCAATCAGCGTACCGCGAAGATCAGGGTTCCAGTAAGGAGCACCCATACCGGAGAATGCGGGAACAAGATATACTCCGCCGTTATCTTTAATCGAATTACATACCTCATCACATTCGGATGGCTTAGAAATAAGTCCTAATGCATCCTTAAGCCAGGTGATAACAGAACCGCCCTGGAAGACACTGCCTTCAAGCGCATATATAGTCTCACCCTTATACGACCAGGCAGCCGAAGTAAGAAGACCGTTATCTGAGAACTGAGGCAGCTTTCCTATGTTCATGAGAGTAAAGCAGCCTGTTCCGTATGTAGTCTTGGCAGAGCCTTTCTCAAAGCAACCCTGTCCGAACAACGCTGCAGCCTGGTCTCCCGCTACCGCATTGATATGAACTCCGTTAAGTCTGTGAAGAGCATTGATCTTTTCCTGATTCAATCCGTAAGATGCGAGTTCATCATCGTTAAACTCAATCTGTCCGTAATCAGAACAGGAAGGTACCGGATCGGCAAGCGCCTTCCTCGGTATATCAAAAAGCTCGAGCATATCGTTCGAATAATCAAGCTTGTTGATATCGAACAACATGGTTCTCGAGCAATTGGAATAATCACTTAAGAAATGCTTCTTACCGGTAAGCATATAGACGAGATATCCGTCTACGGTTCCGAATAAAAGCTCACCTGAAAGTGCGGCCTTCTCTGTACCAGGAACATTCTCCAATATCCATCTCATCTTCGTAGCGGAAAAATATGGATCGATACGAAGACCTGTGATATGAGCTATCTCGTCCTTCTTGGCCGTTATGCTTTCGCGTCTGCAAATATCAGCAGTACGTCTGCACTGCCATACGATAGCATTGCAGTAAGGCTTACCTGTGTCCTTTCTGAAAGCGATTGTAGTCTCTCTTTGATTGGTAAGTGCCACACCGTCGATAACGGCATCCGGGGTCTTGATAAGAACATCAGCCATCGTCTTAAGAACCGATGCATATATCTCATTCGCATCGTGTTCAACGTAGCCTGAATCGGGATAAAGTTGTGTGATATTCTCGGGCGAGGACTTAAAAAGCTCCCCGTCCTTTCCGAGAAGGAACGCCTTTGTTGAAGTCGTTCCCTGGTCTACGGCAAGAATAAAACGGTCCAAACTTACCACCTTCTGTAAAGCCTGTTGAGCTCTTTGTACCAATCGTTATCGATAGAATCGAGATCCTCCTTGGAGAATCTGACTCTCCAGTTGCCCTCAGGTGTTCCGGGGATATTCATTCTTGTATCACCGCCGTAACCCAACATATCCTGGATTGGAATGATAACTGTATTGGCAGGGCTCATCCACAAAGTCTTGATGATGGCTCTGCAGGAAGCGGATCTTACGCCGCCGTCACCCCAGTTATCGCCTTCGAATCCACAGTACTTAAGGCACTCTCTTCTCTCGTCTTCGGGAGCTTCCCAAAGCCATCCGAGAAGTGTGTTGTTATCGTGTGTTCCCGTATAGGCAACACAGTTATGTACATAGTTATGAGGAAGATAGCAGCTGTTATCGTGCGGGTTGAACGCGAACTCCATGATCTTCATTCTCGGAAGATCTACTTCCTCGAGGAAAGCTTCAAGATCAGGTGTGATCTCACCCAAGTCCTCAGCGATGAGTCTTGATCTGTCACCGAATGTCTTATCGAATACCTTAAAGAAATCCATGGCAGGTCCGTTTACCCATTTGCCTTCCTTGGCAGTCTTGGAACCTGCAGGAACTTCCCAATAGTTACAGAATGCTCTGAAGTGATCGATTCTTATGATGTCGTAAAGCTTAAAGTTCTCATTAAGTCTTTCCATCCACCATGAGTAACCTGTTTCCTTATGCTTCTTCCAGTCGTAGATGGGGTTGCCCCAGAGCTGACCGTCAGCAGAGAAATAATCCGGGGGCACGCCAGCAACGCATGAGAATACGATATCCTCATAGTCCTTGTCGGCATCCTTATCGGGATTATCCTTAACCCAAGCCTTGCGTGCAGCCTTCTTCTCAGCTTCTGTAGCGATCTTGAACATCTCTCTTCCTGCCCAAACGTCAGCTGAATCGCCTGATACATACATAGGCATGTCGCCGATGAACTGAACACCACACTCATTAACTTCGCGCTTAATGTCAGCCCACTCAGTCATGAAGATATACTGAACGAATGCATGGAAAAGATAATTGTCCGTGCCTCTCAACTTCTTAACAGCCTCGGGCTTATATGCGGCAAGATCCTTGTCCTCCCACTGCCACCATGCCTTCTGATCGAACATATCCTTTGCAGACTGGTAAGCTGCAACATCGTCAACCCACTTATTATCCTTGGCAAACTTCTTAACCTCGGCCAGAAGCTTGTCATCTATGTTGGAATAAGCTTTTCGAAGCATAGCCTCGCGGTCTACTCTCAAGAAGTCGTAGTTTACACGCCACTTATTCTCAGTAAACTCTGCCTTAACTACGTCGTCAGCAGTAAGAAGGCCCTGTTTCATAAGTCTTCTGGGATCAATAAGAAGCCAGTTTCCTGCGAAAGCGGAAAAGCTCTGATAAGGTGAATCTCCCATACCGGGATAAGACAAGGGAAGCACCTGCCAATACTTCATGCCCTGCTTCTGAAGCTGCTTTGCAAAAGCTATAGCTTCTTCTCCTAACACTCCTATACCGAATGGTCCGGGCAATGATGCGATATGCATAAGGACTCCGCCACCACGTTGCATAACAATTTCCTCCAAATAATCAAATAAGCCTTACCTTAAGGCATGACAAAATTATAGCACTAAAAACAAGTGCTTTTTGAACAGGAAGTAAACAATGATGCTACTTAGAGTGAATGTTCTCGAAGCGAAGCTTAAGGGATTCGTTGTGCTGAACAGCCCAATCTACAGCCCACTCAGACTCGAAAAGAACTACAGGCTCATCATCTCTGTCGAGTACAGTCATGGACGTTGATGTAAGAACCATATTCTTGTAGTCGAATGTGCCATCTGCATCGGATTTAACCCATCTTGCGAGGTTGTAAGACAAAGGCTGGCGGACGATATCAACGCCATACTCGGTCTTAAGTCTGTACTCGAGAACGTCGAGCTGCAAGATACCTACTACACCCATAACGAATGTCTCGGTACCGATGTCAGGCTGCTTATAAAGCTGAACCGCACCTTCCTCGGAAAGCTGCTCGATACCCTTGAGGAACTGCTTTCTCTTCATGGAATCCTTAGGGAAAACCTTAGCAAAGTTCTCAGGTGCGAACACCGGAATAGGATCGAATTCAAACTTACGGTTAGTAGAGATAAGTGTATCGCCGATTCTGAAGTGACCGGGATCGAAGATACCGATGATATCACCTGCATAAGCTTCCTCTACGATATTTCTGTCCTGAGCCATGAACTGCTGAGGCTGTGCAAGAGTGATCTTCTTGCCAAGTCTCATGTGATTTACTGTCATGTTCTTCTCATACTTACCGGAACAGATACGAAGGAATGCCATTCTGTCTCTGTGGTTAGGATCCATGTTAGCCTGGATCTTGAAGATAAATCCGGAGAACATGGGATCTGTAGGCTCAACATCACCGTTATCATCAGATACGTGATGAGCAGCAGGCTCCGGTGCAATCTCAAGAAACTTCTTAAGGAAAGGCTCTACACCGAAGTTTGTGATGGCAGATCCGAAGAATACAGGTGTAAGCTGGCCCGCAAGAACCTTCTCAAGGTCGAACTCGTCTCCTGCCATATCGAGAAGCTCAATGTCGTTTCTAAGCTGGTCATAGTGAGCGGAAGTCATGTGATCCTTCAAAGTAGGATCGTCGATACCGGAAGTGGACTGCGTTACCATGGAAGCACCGTGGTCTCTGTTCTCGGAATCGAAGAGCATTACCTTACCGGTCTCTCTTTCATATACGCCCTCGAAGTTACCGTCAGTACCGATAGGCCAGTTAATAGGCGTGGATCTGATGCCGAGCACCTTCTCGAGTTCATCAATAAGATCAAAAGGATTCTTTGCAGCACGGTCCATCTTGTTGATGAAGGTA
>JAEEGL012817300.1_pt1 | contig 29910 bp, 49 predicted proteins | sample 9134231 | NCBI WGS metagenome assembly JAEEGL01 (sample SAMN16246548, study PRJNA631951) | gut metagenome | biome: gut microbiome; feature: rumen; material: fiber-attached | host: Bos | place: Iran: Karaj | collected 2018-10
ATGAAAATACTTATAAGTCCAGGCTATGGCGCCGGATGGTCTACGTGGAATACACCAGAAATGGCTTTTAATAAGAACTTAATTGCTCTATTTGAAGGTGGCTGCACCAGAGAAGAAATGCATGATGCTTGTGTTAAGCTGGGATACGAAGCAGACCATGGTGGCCCATACATGGGTGGTTTTGGTCAGCTTGAGGTTAGAGAGATTCCTAAGGGTAAGCTCTTCAAAATTAGAGAATACGATGGTTCTGAATATGTAGAAGTGTTTGACCCAGATGAGTGGTATGTTGCGACAGATTAAGGAGGAGTTATGGATTACGGTATTATGTTTGGAATAGGTTTTGCCGTGGGCGCAGCGTTCATAGAGATTATTAATCGAATAGAGCTGCGTATGTTGAGAGAAGAAATGGCGAAACTTTATATTGATAAATACTCTCGCTAAATTTTGGGAAGAAGAAAAAATAATTTGATTTTTTCTTCTTTTTTTGTTATAATAATTATAGAAAAATAAAGAAAGGAAAAATTATTATGAATTGTAAAGATTGTAAAAATTGTGCTTGGGCAGTTTGGTATTATAACGAAATCGTTGAGTGTTGTAACACCGACGAGTGCCCGTCGGAAGAAGAATTTGAAAGAGCTGAAAGAGAGGGGTGTTTAGCAGTATGACAGGTCATGAAAAGATAGCTGCAAGAAACCTTAGAGCAGCTTTTAACTATGAGATTGGTGGCATGTATAATGCTTACCTTGATGGAGAGACAGAGTTTCCATCTAAAGAAGAAATGAAAGATATTATTTATGAGTGCGCGATTTGCTATAGATATGCACCTGGCGCGATTCTTGGACCAGCACCGACAGAAATGAGATTTGCTGGCAAGGATTTTTGTATGAAGTATATTGATAAACTTTTTGATAAAGATGAAGATGTAGAAGAAATTCCGTGGGGTTAAATATGTGGTTTTATGAATACAAAATTAAATTTTATGACGAGATAGATTATAAACTTCATACTGTCAATGGAATGGTAGTAGGAGAAACCCTTAATGAAGCTTTTGACCGTATTGTTGCATACTATGGAGAGCAAAATATTGAGCATATTGAAATGGAATATGTAAGTGGTCAAGAAGATGGTACAAACGGTGTTTTGGAAATCACTTGTGAGAAAGAGGTGTAATCATGGGTTTAGATTTAATATTATATAAAGCAGATAAGAAAGGAACTTTTCTTAATGATGATAACGAGCTTGCTTATGGAAGAAAAACATGGGCTATTGAAGATTATTTTCATAGGAAAAGTGAAGTTGACCCAGATGTTTATGATTGGGTAGTTACTGAAGATGTATGGAATGACTTTATCGCAACTTTAAAACCATACCTTGAGAATACTTTTCTTAAAGAAATGATTGAGAATTATGATGAGTGTGATGACCAAGAAGATTGGGGAGTTGAAACACTTATAGAAAAATTTCTTGATGAAACCTTACATGATGATGGTGTTTATTCACTTGGTCCTGCGTGGGAAGCTCGCGCACTTATCAGATGGTATGATGCTGATGAAAAGGTACAAGAGTGCTTTAAGAAAAAAATTCCTGTTCGGATATTAGCAAGTTTTTAGGAGTAGTTATGGCTGTTAAGATTAAAAATCAATTAAATATATGGGAATATAAAGATTATTGCCGATGGTATAGAATAGATAAAAAGCTTTCAACCTTTTTTCGTAAGGTTAAGTGGATGCTCCAGCGCGCAAAGTACGGATACTGCGACATGGATTTATGGAATTTAGATTATACCCTCGGTAATTATATTGCGTCTTCTGTAAATGAGTTGGCAAATCGTACACATGGGTATCCGCCTAAAATTACTTATGAACAGTGGATTGATATATTACATTCCATTTCAACAAACTTCTATTTAGGAGTTAATGATGAAGCATGGTTCAATCCATACGAAGATAAATTATCATATGATGCTATATATAGTGAGTTGTCAGAAAAAGAAAAAGCTGTATGGGATAAATGGCTTGAAACAGAAACCGAAAATGACCGAGCTATGCATATACGCAGACAAGAGGGAATTAAACTTTTGGGAGAATGGTTTCCTCACTTATGGGATTAATAATTATTAAATAAAAAATTTTTTAGAAATAAAAGGAGAAACGATATGTTGGAATTTATTTGTGCAATTGGAGTTATTATTCTTGGTATTGCTTTCATAGGACTTCTTGTTCTTATGGCGTATTATTTTAATAAGCTTTTTAATTATCTTCTCTATTTAGAGAAGCTGCAGCTTAAACCATTTGAAGATGTTCCTACAGAAATCAGCTTTGAAGGCTTAGACGATTACGTTAAGGAGGACTAAGGTGGCGCGCAGGTTAACAAAGGATTACGTCAACCAATATAATAAAATAATATTAACCCAGCCACTAGCTCATGGACGTAATATACAACAGATTTATGATAAGACAGATAGGGGTTGGCAGCTTACTTATGTAACTAATTCAGTTCACCACATTTGTCCTTACGATGGGGTATTTAGAAATTGTGCTGATTGTGGCGCATTAGATGAGGACTTTGATGTAAAGTTTTGTATTAAAAAGACGCAATTTTATAGCACGGGCGCACTCATCGAAAGAATCATCGATTGTCAAAGAGCTAACTTAGGAGTAAACTTTGTAGATTAGGAGGAGTTATGGTTTACGATGGCTATATTAAAGATATTTTAGAGTATGGAGGCTCTGAAAGGTATAGGTGTATAGGGTTATTTTGTATAGCCAACGAATTACATCTATTAAATGAACAGCTTAATGAGCAAAACAACAAGCCATGTATATGGGAAGATGAGCAGCTTAAGAAATTAATGGTTAAGTTACCGTAGAAGAATTTTCTAGAAAAGCGGAAGACTACTATGTAGTCTTCTTTTTTATTTTTCAAAAAATATTTTGCTTTTTTCTAAAAATTTTTATATAATATATATAGAAGATAAGAAAGGAAAGGTACTATTATGAACTATTATGTAGCAGACTCATATAAGAATATGGAAATGGTAGGAGAGCCTATTAAAAAGAATGGTAAACTCTATACTGTAGTAGAAGGAACTTGCGATAGATGCGGAGGCACAGGAGTTTTTGCTTGTAGAGTAGAAAATGGACACCCAGTTCCACACCCAGCTTACGGTGGTGTTTGTCTTAAGTGTGGTGGCACTGGTACAATTACAAAAACAGTTCGTCTTTATACTGAAAAAGAATATGCAACCATGCAGAAGGCTAAGGAAAATCGTAGGGTTAAAGCAGAAGAGATTGCAGAGGCGCGCAGAGTCGAAAGAAAAGCTAAAGCTTTTACAAGATGGCTTGAGCGCAATGGCTTCAATGAAGACGAAGAAACTTATCTTATTTATGGGAATACATACCCAATTAAAGATAAACTCAAAGAAGCTGGCTGTAAATTTTCCCAGGAACTTAAGTGGCACGGACCTATCGCAATAGAAGTACCTGAAGATTGTTACATCGAAAAAATCCACTGGTCAGATGTATACAATTGGAACGAAGATGCTCTTGACATGTGGCGCACCGAAGAAGGTAACGCTTTTCTCGAAGACATTTTCTCCTCCCATACTTTAGGGGAATATGTTGGAGAAGTTGGCGAAAGGCTCAGAAATATTCCAGTAATTTTCGAGAAAACTATCACCTTTGAAGGTCAGTACGGAGTCGCGCGAGTCTACAGATTTAACTATGAAGGTTGTACTCTTTCTTGGTTCACAGAGGTTTCTAAAGACCTTGAGGAAGGTGAAACCTACACACTCAGCGGCACAGTAAAAGACCATAAGGTTTATGGGAATGTAAAGACCACCTATTTAAATCGTTGCACTGTTAAGTAAAATAATTTTGGGAAAAATTTAGAGGAAGTTTAGAAGCTTCCTCTTTTTTATACGAAAAATTTTCTAGAAATTTCGGGATAGTTTATCGGGGTTATTTTTCGGACGGCCGCACTCATCGAAAAATTTTGCAGAAATTTTAGCTTTAAAAATTTTCCAGAAATTTTTTGGAGCGAAAAATTTTCCAGAAAAATTTTCCAGAAATTTTCCAAAAATTTTCTAGAAATTTAGGGTCAGAAAAAATTAGTAGAAACTTTAACTTAATTCTACTTATAATCAAAATAGAAAACTTATACATATACTTATACATATATGTATAAGTTTTATTTATATATAAACGTATACATATATAGGGCAACAATCCAAGGAAATGGCGTGCCATTGAGCGCAGCTCAACTGGCACTGCGGTCCAGCAGATGCTGGCCGGACCGAGTGCAGGTGGCAACCGAAGGTTGGCCGCATGCGCGAAGGGAGGAGAGTAGACGGTAAGCACAAACAGTAAATATATACATATATTGTATACATATATAATATATATAAGGGGTATCAATAGCATAAATGGCTCTGGCGCACTCAACAAAGGGCATAAACGAAAGCAACTGGGGTGGCCACAACAATAGACGTATATATATATAAGGGAAAAGGGGAAGGGCCAAAGCGAAGGTCGGGTGCGGTGGCCTAACTCAATGGGTGCGGAAAAACGTATAAGTTTATTGTATACGAAGGGTTGCGCAGAATGGTCCGGAGGTTGTGTGGGGCGAAACCTGGGCACAGGGGTGGAGTGCGCGAGGGGTAGGTGAGGTTGGGAAACGGGCGAGGAACGTAGCTTTTCTTTGGGGTTGGCGAGGTGAGTTTGGAAAGAAGCCGATAGGGTGCGGATTGGTTGGCTTTGTCCAGCTTTAATTGGCTTTATTCAGCTTTGATTGGCAATGAATGGTTGTGGCTGTTTGTTGTGGTTAATTGTGGCTGATAGTGAATTGTAGTGAATGGTAGTAAATGGTGGGTGCCACAACCACCGACTAAAATCAAATTTTAAATTAAAAATTATTAAAAAATCGTTATTTTTCTTTCAAAAAACGATAAAAACTAATAAAAAACAATAAAAAAACAGGACTTTCGTCCTGTTTTTCGTTTCGGTTATCCGTACTATGCCAGTGCGTAGCCCTTAACCTTGCCGCTCTTGCCTTTCACTTCGTGAACTGCGACGGAGCCAGCTGCGACGAGTCTCTTTACGACTACCGTAGCCTTCTGCGGAGTCTTGATGTCGTCGATTGCGGCGCAGATGTCGGATGCGGTCATTGGTTCCTCACCCAGGATTCCCAGGATGGCATCTTCTAGAACCTTTTCGCCTTCCAGCTTTTCGGCTCTCTTCTCAGCTGCGCGAACCTTTCTCTTTTCGCCCTCAGCTTCGTGTGCGGCGAGCATCTGCTCAAACTTTTCAACTACTTCAGGGGTAACTTCACCAGCGATAACTGCCTTGTAAGCTTCTACTTTAGTCATTTTGTCCTTCTTTCTCTCACACTTGGTAGTGAGCACCAGTTACATTTGAGATTTTTATATCAATGAGAGGTTACTTCTCTCTCACTTTCTATATATATTATAGAGCTTTTTTGAAACTTTTTCAAATTTCTTTTCTCTATTTCCTTTGCGAAAGCAGGAGTTTTTATTTTATTCTTTCCTCACTTTCTATATATATTATAGCGAAAATTTAATTGATTTTCAAATTTTATTTTGATGGAGTTGAGACTAATGCGCCCGAAAATTTGACTTTTAAAGTCAAATTTTTAATTAATTTTTTTAAATTTTTAAACTTTTTTCCGTGAAAATTTGAAATTTTTTGTCAAATTTCCATCGCATTTGGCGAAAACGCAGCTTTTTCCGTGGCGAAAAATGAGCGCGAAGGCCGCAACGCAGCTCCTCGCCGCCTGAAATACAAACGCAGCTCCTTTTCTGTGCGTGCGTAGAGCCTTGACGCAGCTGCCGGGTCGCAGCTTTTTCGCAACCTTTGTAATTTGACAGTGGCTTGCCACAATCGAATTGTGAGTGGTCGCACGCACACGAACATATGTTCGTATACTGTATACACGATTGAATTTTCTGAATATTCTGAAAATTTGACAAAATAAATCAAATTCTGAATTGTCTGAAAATTTAGAATTGTCTGAAAATTCCGGTAACTTAGACGTCAACGTATGCAGTATATTGTATACAGTATACAGTACATTGTATACACAATTTGACGTCTAAGAAATTTGAATTGTTTGAAAATTAGACGTATAACGTCTAAGGTTGAGAAAAGTTAGACGTCAAATTAGACAAAAAAATAAAGGGTTGAATTATCAACCCTTATGGAAGTTTACTTGCTCCAATTCTATCGCAACCCATTTCAATATACTTTTCCATTTCTTCTTTGGTACGAATTCCACCACTTGCTTTGATTTTTGTACCATTGTGAATATTTTTCTTTATGATTTCAATATCCTCAAATGATGCACCACGAGTACCAAAACCAGTAGAAGTTTTAACATAATCTGCAAGTGATTCATCGATAATTATTGTTGCCATTCCAATTTCTTTGGGCGTAAGATAGCAAGTTTCAATTATTACTTTCAAAATTGCATTTTTTGGCATTACTTCGGCAATAGCATTGATTTCTGTTTTTAGATAGTAATGATTACCTCTTTTGAATTCACCAATATTCATTACCATATCAATTTCTTTTGCTCCATCTTCAATTGCCTTTTTTGCTTCGGCAACTTTTGTTTCAAGTGTTGAGTTTCCAAGAGGAAAACCAACAACAGTACAAATAGTTAAGCTATCGCCATAAAATTCTTTTACGGTAAAAACAATATCAGATGGGATACATACTGATGCACAACCTTTTATAATTGCTTCATCGCAAAGATTAAAAATATCGTTTGATGTGGTATCTGCCTTGAGTAAGGTATAGTCAATGTGTTCGTAAATATTCATTTTAGTTCCTCCTTTTATCTTTTGCATTATAGTATATAACTTCAATAAAATCTTTTATAAAACCAAACATTAACAATCCAATAAGGTATCCAAAGCCAAAAAGTATATAATTTAACATTTTTTTCTCCTTTCTTTTACTATAATAAGTATATCACATTATTATAAAAAATCAAGTATAACTTGACGTCTAACATATTGGGAAGTTAGACGTAATACGTCTAAGCCTGCGCGCCTTAGACGTCAAAAATTTCCTAAAAAAGGGTGTCTATTCGACACCCTTTTCTGCGATTTCCTTTTTCTTCCTGCGAATTTCTTCATCTTTTGCAATTTTCTTTTTCTTCTTTTCTTCTTTTTCTTTTGCCTTGCGTTCTTTTTCTTTGTTTTTCATTTCATATTCTTCGGCAAGTTCGTAACCATCGTATGGCTCTGTACCTTTGTTTGCTCCTGTTGGCACTTTTACTGTAATAACTATCCAATCTTCGTTACCTTCACAACCAACTACTGGAATTGCGATTTCATTTGATTTTACACGAAGAACTTCTTCGCCATCATCAAAAAGTTTTGCCTTGATTCTAAATAAAAAGTCCTCTCTTAACATTTCTCTTTCTACTTTTCTTGATACTGCCATTTTCTTTCCTCACTTTCTTAAAATTTAATTTTTATTTTTTTCTTTATTATAACAAAAATTTTTTAATTTGTCAAATTTTTTTGACGTCTAAGTTAAACTTTTTTCTTAGACGTGTTACGTCTAAAGATGGAATGTTTAGACGTCAAATAAACTAAAAAAAAGACGAACTTTGTTCGTCTTTAGTCTGAAAATTCAGAACGAATCATTTTATTGTCAATACTTGCTACTACATCGTCACAATAATTTGTATATGGATTCCATACGAAGTAAGAAATTACTCTTTTTCCTTTCTTTACTTTTTTATTATAGGCTACATAGTAATGACCTTTTATAGTATATCCATAGTCTTTACCGCTTGACTTTGTGACCGTTCTTTCGATGTAAACAATTTTCTTTCCTTTTCTATTATCAATTTTCTTCCAAAAATTTTTATCAGTAGACTTAATAATAACTACTTTGCATTTTGGATAATTTGCTTTTGCAAAAGCAACCGCAAGTTTTCTGCTTGTTACCTTTGAAGAATCGTAAACTTTATCTACGTTCCAATGGTCGTAATAATCATTATAAAAGTATTCTTCGCCTACAAGATAAGGCATATCGCACTCCCCTTGATTATAACCATAAGCATCTGCATTTGGTTTTACATAAGAATCATAATTATTTGAGTCGATTCCCTTAACTATTGCGAAACTTGGGGCAACTGTTGTTGTAAAAAATACAACCATTATTATTATTACTGTAAGAATTATTCTCTTCATTGTTTTATTCTCCTTTCCTTTTCTTATATATATAATAACAGAATTATTGATATAATTCAAGAAGAATTTGACGTCTAATAAAAAATCTTTTTAGACGTATAACGTCTAAAGCGTGAGTGTAATGTTAGACGTCAAAATTAAAAAAGAAAACGGTTTACATTATGTAAACCGCTTTCATATATAAAAGAAAAGGAGGTAAGTTATTTTCCATTTGTTTCCTTTACTTCTACGGCACAATATTTGATACCATTTATATCTAAAATTTTAGTAATGTTTTCGCTATCTTCTGTTGAATAACTAAATACTTGTAATGTATATAATTCATTTTTAATGATTGTACTATATACAAACTTAATATTTGCAATTGATAACATATAGATAACATCTGCAATTTTATTTGCATTAACTTTTGCCGTTACATTGAAAAGCCATACTTTTTCTTTTTGCATTTTTTCTTCGCAAAACTTAATTGTGAAAACTCCTACAAAATTTACAATAGCGACCGCAATACACTTTAGAAGCAACGGCATTTCATACGTTGCAGTAATAACAATAATGACTGTATAATATCCATAGCAAAATGCGTTCATTATTGATGCAATCCATTTGCCACCCTTTACGGTTGTTAGACTTCTTGCAGTATTGATTAGTACATTGATAAAGTTAAGAATAACAAACTGCCAAAATAGTGTTGATGTGATAATTGTTGTAAACATTTTATATACCTCTCTTTCTTTTACTATAGTAATGTTATCATATTAGGAAACAAAAGTCAAGAAAATTTTAAGAACAATTTGACGTCTAAATATATTTTTAGAAAAGTTAGACGTATAACGTCTAAACTATTGATGGTTTAGACGTCAAATGCTGTAAAAAAAGAAGTCTTACGACTTCTTTATTTGTTGAAAAGTTTTCTTCTCATTTTCTTATGTTGTTTATTGCAATGAGCGAAAATTTCTTTTTCAATCATTACATCTTCTAAACCTGTGTGACTTTCTATAAAGTCTACATCGCCTATTAAATAGCGGTAAATTGTTTCCGCCTTTTCTTGCGGTCTTGGTGTTCTGTGTTTTGTCATAAAACCATTTTGTTTGCACCAATTGATATATGACTTCTGCTTGCAAATGGTATCGTGTGCCATCTTTTGTGTATCCCATAATTCAATTCCATAAGGGAAGAAGTATCTATATTTTGACTTTGTAAGGTATCTTTGCGTTTGATTGGTTGCCTTATAGTCAAAAAACATATTGTGAGCAATAATCGCCTTTACATTCCATTCTTTGCATAAGTCGGCAATATATTTCTTTGCGGTAAAGTATGTTACAATTTTACGCTCGCCGCCGTTGATTTGCTTCTTATACATTGGGATTTTATCGGCATAGTATGCACTTTGCATTAACTCTTTCATTCCGAAGAACACTTCATAAATGATAAAGGAAAAAGTTGTATATACATTTCCTTTTTTGTCTACAATGGCTCCGCCAATATCATAAACCATCGGGTCTTCCATCGCATCGCTATTAGTGTTTGCGGTTTCGGTATCAACGATTAAATAATAATGTTTTCTTTTGTCCATTCTGTTTTCCTCTCTTTCTCTTGATATACTAATATTATCATATTATTACTATTAAGTCAATACTTATTTTGACGTCTAACCTTTTTATTGTTTAGACGTATAACGTCTAAACTTTATTTGAAAAAAAGTAGAGGACGAATCCTCTACTTTTGCTGGCTAAAGTGCATATCCCTTAACCTTGCCCTTGCCCTTTACCTTGACCTCGGTAACGGTCAGATTTTCAATCTGGCGGAGCAGAGCAGAACACTTCTGTGTAGAAATTTCTACCTTTTCCGCAATGTCGCTTGCGGTCTGTGGTTCGTGCGTGAGAACCTCGACAATGCGTGCCTTAATTGGTTCGTTGGCAAGTGCGGTCTTTGATGGGGTGTTCTTACGCTTTGCGTTTCTCTCGTCCATCTTAACGATTTCATTCTTTGCCATTTCGATGACTTCTTCTGTTACCTTGCCATTAACGATTGCTTCAAACATTTCTCTTCTTGTCATTTGTTACACCTTTTTAACCTTTCTTTTTTTTTGTTTTCTTTATCTTACATTATTATTATAACTTGTTTGATGTACTTTGTCAAGTACTTTTTTTAATTTTTTTGGTGGTTTACCGTCACCACCAGTTTGTGTTACGGCTTGGGGAGTATCTCCATTTATCTCCCTTGTTGTATATATGATAACAAAACTTATATTAAAAGTCAATAACAATTTGACGTCTAAAATAAAAAAATACTTAGACGTGTAACGTCTAAAGTGAAGCGGAAACTTAGACGTCAAACGTAATTAAAAAAAAGAGTGGTCTACTGACCACTCTTTTCCGCAATTTCTTTTTTCTTCTTGCGGATTTCGGCATCACGGGCCATTTTCTTCGCCTTTTTCTCGGCATTGGCTTTTGCCTTTTCGGATTTTTCCTTGAGCTTGAGTTCATAAGACTCTGCTTCGGAATATCCGTCATAAGGGTCGGCACCCTTATTGGCTCCAGTAGGAACCTTGAAAGTGATAACGAGGAAGTCCTCGTTGTCCTCACAACCCACAACTGGGATTGCGATTTCATTAGACTTAACACGCAAGACCTCTTCGCCATTGGTGGCGAGAAAATTGCTCACAAGAGTGAGAAACTCATTACGGATAAGTTCACGTTCAACTTTTCTTGAAACTGTCATTTTTTACCTCCTTTCTCTTTTGGTTTTTTATCCTTTGGCAATTATAATATATCATCTTTTTATCTAATTGTCAACTACTTTTTAATGTAATTTGACGTCTAAAGTATTTTTTTATTTAGACGTATAACGTCTAATTTTAGGATAGTCTTAGACGTCGAGTGCGCCCGTCCGCATTAGACGTCAAAACTTTTTCAAAAAAAATAGGGCAACCGCCCTATTTGATTTTTATTAAGTTCTTTGTTCTGTATACCGTGTATCCATAACAATCGAGTGTTGTTTGTTTACCTTTGTAGTCAATTGTTAAAGTCTTTTTTATTTTTCTCGGGATTGTTCTCTGTACTGGATAAGCAACAGAATATTCTAAATTATTGTTATTATTAACACTTGCAAATAATATTGAAGTTTCTATAACTGCATCATCTAATGCGGTATGGCTTTCGATGAAATCAATATCATTTGTAATGTATTTATAAACTGTTTCTGCGGTGGTGGAATAATTTCCGCTATCTGTAAAAAGTTCGTTTTCTTCGCAAAAGGCTTTGTAATTTTCACTAATCAATGAATTGTGAACGTATCCTCTAATGTCAAAAATTGGAATTGTATCAAATGGGTTGATACATTTAAACCAATCACAATTGAAGTTAAAAACTTTCTCATCAAACGGAGAATTATACGCATAAGCCGAAGTAACTTCAAATGCCTTAATATCACGAATCATCGCCTGACAAATGTTACCAAACTTTTCCATTTTAACCTTTTTTGCTCTCATATTGTTGACATAAATCTGTCTTTTGTCTGCATAGTACGCAGTAGAGAACAATGGTAAATTATGCCAAATCTGTTCAACTACAAATTCTTTTTTGGTTAAAATTTCTTGTGTTTCTGTGTCTGCAATTACATAACCTACATTGTAGCAAAAGCACTTGTTAAGGTCGGTTGTTTCTGTGTCAAAAATCATTACTTTCATTTTTTCGTCTCCTTTTCTTTTGGGTAATTTATTATTTTCACTATAATTATATTACACTATATGGGGAAAAATTGCAAGAACTTTTTGACGTCTAATTTTATTTGTGGGAAATTTTATAGGAAAAATTTTAGGAAATTTTCCAAAAATTCTAAATTTTCTGAAAATTTTGTAAAAATTTTTTAAGAAGACGTCTAATCTTTAAATAACCTTAGACGTATAACGTCTAAGAATGAAGCGGCGCATTAGACGTCAAATTCTATTAAAAAAAGAACAGACTTTCGTCTGTTCTCTCTTTTTGAATTCCTGGCTACACGATTGGAGAATAAGCCTTGACCTTACCCTTACCCTTGACCTTTACCTCTGTTACATCGAAGTAGTGGTCTGCAACCAACTGTCTGCAAAGTGCCGACGCCTTCTGCGTTGAAATCTCAACTTTTTCTGCGATTACGCTTGCAATCTGCGGTTCTTCGCAACCAATTACATAAGTGCGAATTGCTTCCTTGATTGGCTCGTTAGCGAGTGCAACTTTGCTTGGAGTGTTCTTTCTCTTTGCGTTGCGTTCATTCATCTTTTCGATTTCTTTTTCTGCGAACAACTTCAGTTCTGCATCTTCTACCTTTTCGATAACTGCTTCGAAAAATTCTCTCTTGGTCATTTCTGTCATTTTGTACCTCTTTCTTGCGTTTGGTCGCAACCCTTTTTAATTTAGTTTTGGGAGTTCCTGTCTCCCTTTCTTTACTGTGTCTTTATTATATCAAACCTTTTTTAGTTTGTCAAGACCTTTTTTAATTTTTTTTTAAGTTTGTCAAGGAGAATGTTTTAAACTCGTCAGTTTCGGGATTCGAACCCGTTCGGGATTTTGGCTGCCACCCTTTGCCCTATCTCTTTGACAATTATATTATAAGCAAATTTTGGGAAAAAGTCAAATATTTTTTGACGTCTAACCTTAATTTTAGGAAAAAAATTTTAGGAAAATTTTGTAAAAATTTTTGCGTCTAATTTTTTTCTATGAAAAATATTAGACGAAATACGTCTAAAAAAATAATAGTGAAAAAGACTTCTTATGAAGAAGTCTTTTTCCGGTAAACACTACAACTACACAAAATTGAAAGGAGGATATAATTAGATAAACATTGTGAAAAAATTCCATTTTGGATAAGAATATCCGTTAATGTCTGTATTGTGAATAAGAACATCAATGTATGAAATACCAACCCACAATACGAAAAGGATAATAACTGTCATAAACAATATCTCAAGTATTCTAATAATTCTATCTAACATTTTTATATACCTCTTTCTTTCTTTTCTTTCTTTTCTTTTTTCTCTTTCTTTCTATATATATAATATCATAATTTTAATTATTTGTCAAATACTTTTTAATTTTAGTATTGTCAAAGGGGAACTTGTCAATCGTGTTTAATCAGTGGGCGCCCTCACTGTCACTACCTTATCCCCTTTGACAATTATATATTAGCATATCATATACAATAAATCAAGAAGAATTTGACGTCTAACTTTATCTTTTTAATTAGACGTATCACGTCTAACCAATGAAGCGGAACATTAGACGTCAAGCAAAAAGGCGATTATCTAATCGCCTTTAATACTTCAATTATCATTGTTTCATCGTATGCCGTACCTATCCAATTGTTTCGGTTTCTTTCCTCATCATCGAACAGAATACCCAACGGACAATTCACAACCTTTTCTTTTGGTGTACCGTATGGCACAATATGAATTTCGTCCCATTCAACCGACCGCAAATGTGTTTTAAGCCACTTCTTCTTTGCGTTTGTTACGGCAAAATCATATTCTTTTGTTGAATTTTTTGAAAGCCACGAAACAATTCCAACTTTCCAACCGCTCCGACGCAGCTCGTTTAACAGCTTTGCCAGCAGCTGCAACCGAAGCAGCGGTGCAGCTCCTTCGTACGGCTTGCAGCTCGCAGCTCGCAGCTCCTTTAACCAATCTGTGTAGCCGTAAAGGTCGGCAATAGTTCCGTCCATATCAAAGTATATTGCTCTTTCCATTTTCTTCCTTTTCCTTTCCATTTCCAATTTCTTCCTTTTTCTTGCTTTCACTTAATTATAACATAGAATGTATACAATCTCAATCATTGTTTGACGTCTAAACACAATTCATAATCTTCTGAATTGTCTGACAATTCTGAATTGTCTGACGATTTACTTTGACGTCTAAGTTGTCCGAATAGTCTGACAATTTAGACGTCACACGTCTAAACTTTAACACATTAAAACTTTAATTGAGTAAAGTGCGGTTGACGTCTAAGAAAACTGAATTTTCTAAATTTTTTGAATTTTCTGACAATTTAGACGATTAAAAAAAAAGAGTCTTGCGACTCTTTTTATAAGTGTTCAATCCTGATGCCCTCAATTTCCCACTTGAGAATGTATCTCTCTTGCATTTCAAGATAGTTTTTTGCTTTCTTCTCTGCCTTGCGGATTGCTTCATCGTTAGACTTGCCTAATCCGAAAAAGAAGTGGTTTATTGAAGTTTCACCGAAGCCTGCATCGAAAATGATAAACAGATTGATTTTTGCGATATGGGTACTCATTGGAATTCTCCTTTCGTGTGTTAAAGTGTTAGTGTGCTAAAGCCGGGTCGAACATTTCTTCGATTCTCTGCTTTTCTGCTTTGCTGGTCTTCATAATAACCAGCACCAGCGAGTGTGCGTTTTGTCTTGCTCCAGCGGTTAAGCTCATATCCAGCTGGTCTTTGAGAGCTTCTTTCAGCTCAGCTTTTTCGTGTAATGTAGCCATTTTGTAGCTCCTTTCGTGTGTTAAAGTGTTAGTGTGTGATAGCCAATTCCTACGGAAAAGGGCTTTAAGCCCTTTTCCAGTTTTCAAGCGGCTGAGAAGCAGTAACTAACAGATTCTCAAAGAGTGCGGAACGCTTCTTGCTATTCTTATATGACTGGATAGTGGTTTTTACATATCCCTTGTTTGTTTTCGTTCTAATCAGATTGATAGATTCAAGAACATACATAAACGAGTCAACCGGAAGCACTCTTGCATACTGTGGCGTATTTACTTCTGCTTCATTATCCATTGTATACACAACATATTCACTCTTGCGTATATCGTCAAGCTCGCCACAATTGGACTTAACCTCAATCCGCTTGCCTTTATAAGTTACATCGACTTTCCCTTTAGGCGATACAATGCACGAGTTACCCCTATATCCGTTGAGATATAATTTAATGATAATCTCAAATATCTTTCCGTACTTTCCGCAATCCGACTCTTTGAAGAAGTAGAGCATACATTTTGAAAGTGTTTCCCAATGTTCGCCCTTGACGAGTGCCTTGCATAAATCAGTATGCAAGAAGTTTTCAAGTGCTTCATATTTGTTCATTGGTTTCATTGGTACGCAATCACTTTCTAAAGTCCATACGTTCTCAAGGCTTGAGCCATTGTAAAGGCTAACAAAATGAACATTTGAAAGTGTGTTGTTTCTAACTGTGTAGATTGTGCCGTTGGTTTTAATTCTAATCTGTGCCATTGTCTTAATTCCTTTCTGTAATTGTGTAATAGTGTAGTGTTAGTGTATAGTGTGCAATCGCTCGCCAAAGGGTCGTGGCAATCGTCTATGGAATCGCTCGCCAAAGGGTCGTGGCAATCCTCTACCAGTATAATACACCCGCCCGCCTGTTTCTGTCAACAACTATTTTTTGGGAAAGCACACCCGTATTTTTTAACCGTATCATTTATTATCGGCACTCTATTTTTTACAGAAAAAAACACCCGACCGCCCGAAGCCTGAAAGCCTGAAAGCCTGAAGCCTGACCCGAGGGTACACTTTAGGACTTTAGCGGATTAAGTGCCGCCTACGAGCCGTCCGGTCCAACATTATCTCCACGAAATAAAAATTTCATTTTGATTTCTTCACGAAATAAAAAAGAGGATTTATATTTAAATCCTCTTATATCCCTTTCTTGTTCCTTTACCTTTAACCTTCACATCAACGCTTCCAATTTTTCCTTCTCTAATCAAGTTCGTACAAATCGCTGTCATTCTTTGTCTAGTTAGCGTCGGCGCAACCTCTGCCAAAATTTCTCCAATTTGTACAGGTTCTTCCTTTTCTCCCAAAAACTCATAAACCCGTTCTGCATAGGCCTGGTTCTCCTTATACGTGTCCGTTGTTTTCGACCTTGCCAACGCAGCCGCGCCACGTTCGTCCAACTTCTCCAGTTCTCTCTTACATTCTTCTACAAGCTCTTCTGTAATGTTGCCACTAATAATCGCTTCTAATCTTTCTCTTCTAGTCATTCGCTTACCTCCAAATAATCGTCACAAGGAAAACCTTGTGCTTCTCTTTCTTTAAATTTTTGATATAATTCATTGTTGTCAAAAAATAAAGGATTTCCACTTATAAAAACATCGCCAATTAGGTTTTTATCTTTAAAACAAACCTTTGTATGCGCGCAGGTTTTACACAAATCACTTCTCATATCGGTCATTTTGATTATCCTCACTTTCTTTTTCTAATGCGGCGATTTCATATTCGTCTTTGATTCTTTTTACGACTTCATCAGCATCGATGTTTATTTGTGCAATACATTTTGTCGGTCTATCAGTTGATAGTGATTCAATTGCCATATTGAGTGCTTCTGCATATGCGCCATAAACAAATGGTGCGGTTAATGCCGTTTGTAATACTTGTATTGCTTCTTTTTTATTCATCGTTTCTCCTTTATATTCGTATTGCATCATAATCAATATCTGGTTTAATTTTTTTAATTCCGAAGCTACAGTAGTCGTTATCGTTGACTGTATAGGTATCATCAATAGGACAACGAATAATATCCCACCTATTTATACAATCTTTGCAGTGTACTACCTCCTCGGCTTGCAAAGCTTCGATTGCTATGCGTTTGGCTTCGTCTGCCGCACCGTGCGCCTCCACCATGTTCAGTACCTCAATTGCTTGTTCTTTATTCATTGTTCCCTCCGTTCTCCGTGGCTACAGAAGTCTATTTTCGTATATCCAATGGTTACGCTGTTCGGCTCATTGCGTGTGTACTGAACGCTCTTATGGCACTGGCCTGCGTGACGGCAATCCTTGCACCGTACCACCTTGATGGATTCATCAAGTTCATACTCCAATTTCGCCAATCGTTCTGCCATTTTGTTGTACTGTTCAATGCTGATTTCCATCATTCCTCACCGCCTTTATCTTCTACACCAATAATGTTCAATAGTTCCATTCTTGTCGCTTCGATTTTTCGTTCTATAATCGGTTTTAATCTTTCACAGCGGTCGCTACTAAACCATTTTGCTTTAAATCTTCTAACGGTTTCTCTGTAATCTTCCTCACTATAGTCACCACTTTGCCACCACTCAAGGTCGTGTAACAGCTCAACTAAATCTTCCATCATTTCGTCAAGCTCAATATCGTACATATCACCAACATAATATTCTCTTATGGTGCAATAATTATAATCATAACTTCCACCGCTCATTCTACTCACCGTCCTTTGCATTTTGTGCTTCAATCATCACGTTATAAATCTTGCTCTTTAACTCGTTCGTTCCGTTGTAAGAATGTGTGTCCACTCTTAATTCTGTGCCACTTTTTAACCCAATTCTTACAAAGTATCCATTTGCATCATCACCAGCTTGAACAAAATTAATATCGTCTACCCAAAACAGAAAACTCCCAGCCTCAATTACACCGCTCATCCTATTCACTCCTTTCTATTACAGTTGGTGCATCCTCGTCAAGTGTCGCTTTTACATAAATATCCTCATCGCTTGCACCAAGTTTATAAGCAAGCGCATCCGCATCTATCAATCTGCCGTGCGGCTCAGACACTTCAATTAATGGACAATCAAAAGCTACATTCTCATAAACATTTGGAAATACTAATGCACTTGCTCCATTTATGCAATAGTATTTATAATCCAGACTTATATGGTTCATTCTTTTTATGAAATATCGACATTCCTCGCATGTTTTCGGCATATCAATACCTTTAATATATATTCCCATTACTCGCTCCCCTCTATTACGGTTGGTTCGTATGCTAATGCTTCCCAAGCTTGTTGGTTGTTATTGCAAACATAGTCTATGCAAGCATCCGCATCTATCAATCGTCCATGTGGTTCATGAACGTAAACAAGTGGGCAACTATCTGCCCTTGCTTCTTCTTTCAATTTTTTGTCCATTGTCACAACGCAATAAAGATAATCATACATCATTGGACAATCCCAACAAGTCTTTGGCATCTCCATGCCTTTAATATATACTGCCATTATTTACTCCTTTTTCATATCTACATATTTAGGCATTGGCTATATACGCACCACATTCTCTACCAGGGGATACTACTTTTGGCATTTGCTCGTTAAATAACTCAACCATATAACCAATTGCCTTAAGTTTACGTTCTTTTTCTTCATCACTTCTAGTTTCTAAATTTAATAAAGTTTCAACATGGGTAAGAAGTCTTATTAAATCTTCATCTGTTCTCATTTTCTTCACTCCTGTCTATTACAGTTGGTACAGTTAATTTAATTACCATTTTTATACACTCAACTATCGTTTCAAAAAGGCCAATATGTGCTTTAAGATTTATATAATTTTCATATTTATCTAAAGCTTCTACTATTTGATATTCGTCTATTAATCTACCATGCGGCTCAGAAATTTCTATTAATGGACACTGTGGATGTCTTGTAGTATGATATAACTCTTCGTTGTCATCTATGTCCATTATATATTTTACTTTGCCGCCATAGCAATCTCCACCTTGATTAAAGGGACATTCATAACAGTTACTAGGTAACTTTGTATTTTTAATATATATAGCCATTTTATATTTCTCCTTTTAACTTTCTTTCTATAATAATTATAACCATTTTTTACGAAAAAGTCAAATTTCTACTTTTAATGTATAGGCCATTCCCAAAATTTGACTTAGGAATGAACCTGTGATATACTTATATATAGGAGGGAACTTATAATGAACAGGTTAAAACTTGATTTTAATTTAGAAACAGCGAAAGAACGGGCAGACTTCATTAAAACTTACATAGTACAGTTTCCAGACTTAACTCCATCAGAAGCCTCAACAATTGCAGATTATTTACTATGGGGCAAAACTAGCGATGGAACTCCACTCGGAGCAGGAACTGGATTGAAAACAAGATGGACAAAGCCAAAAGAATCAGAATCGCTCGATGCGGTTTTAGAAAACCCAGCGCTTTCAAATATACAGTTACATTCGTTAGATGAAGCGGTTGTATTAAAGAAAGGTCGAGATATTTTTAGTAGAAGCGAAGCAAGAAAAAAAGCTCCACCTTATTTGGTTGAAGTTTTTGAAGACTTGTGGAAAACTATTGATAGAACAGAATTAGAAATTAACTTTTATGAGGAAAGAGTTGGTAAAAGAGATAAGCCACCAAGAGAAGAACTCATAAAAAGATTTGATGATGAAGAGGTTGAACTTATACGTGCGCGCAGTCAAAAACTTAATCAATATGAATATTTGAAGTTAAGACATAGATTAAAAGAGTTAAGAACAGAACAGTTTACAATTAGAGATTCGTATAAACCAACCTTTAACATAACTCAATCAATTTATACGCCACAAAATGGAAGTTGTGTTTTTGATTGTGACATAGAAGTTTTACCATTAGGAATCAAAGAAGGAGTAATTGGAGATTTAATTTTTAATGAAGAGTTTGACCCGGGCGCACTCGACGAAGAACAATTAACTTTAATAAATGAATTGATTTGGAATAAGAAAAATGTAGATTGCGGCCGAGCCAAAATATTTGATTTTAGGAACCTAGATGAGGTTTATCAGCTTTATTTATTTAAGGATGAAGTAGGCGATAGAATTGAACAAGTTAAGGTAGACCATATAGTAGAAAATAATTTAGATAAGTTATTAGAGACTTTAAATTTTTATGAATCTATTGCTGATTTAACGGATATACAAAGAGAAATTTTACATTTAAAAGAACAAAAAAAGAAAAATATTGATATAGCGGGTTATATAAATAGTAAATATGGAAAAAGCTATACTGCTAATTATATAAGTACTATTTTTAAACAAAAAATTATTGTGAAGATTAACGAAGCGGTTAAACTTCATCAAGATACAATAGAAAATTGTTTTTTCCCTGAGAATTTTAAAAGATGTAATACGTGTGGTCGTATTTTACTATTAGATAAAAGAAATTGGGTTAAGAAAAGTAGAAGCAAAGACGGCTTTCAAAATAGATGTAAGCGATGCGAAAGGGAAAATAGACAACGAAAAGGAGGAGCTTAGGTGAAAAGTAAGAACAGCGCAGAAAAACTGTTGCTTGAAATAATTAAATTAGAACCTGTTGAGTTTTTTGGTATTTGTAAAATATTAGGAATTTCTTTATATGAAGGAGAAGCTAAAATTCCAAGAGATTTTTACAATATTTGGGACGAGATGTGTGATATAGTAGAAGGTATGAATAGAACTCGTCGTAGAAACTTAGCAAAACTAATTTATCCAGTTACTAAAAAGGAGAAAGAATAGATATGGCTTTAAATCCACATTTTGATATAGATTTTACATCGAAGAAATGTGCGTGTTGCGGCCAAATGAAAGATGCATTTTCATTTTTAAGGACTAAATCTTTTATGTATCCAAGCGGATATGTAGATATATGTGTAGATTGCTTAGGAAAGCGACTAGAAGGAGCAGACTTTGATTGGAATGTTATGGATAAGATTTGTCAATATTTAGACATTCCTTTTGAACTAGAGCGTTTTGAAGAGTTACGAAAGACGAACTCTGCGCCCGACCTATTAAAAGCTTATAACTTAACATATTTTACTGAAGAATATGAAAATATTGATTGGAGTTCCTATCAAGACGCATATAATGAACTTAATGCCGCTGGCGCACTTGAAGATATTGTGCCTGGACTTTCAGATGAAAAGCGTAGAAAATTACAAGAAAAGTGGGGCATGAATTATGATGATGAAGCGTTGAATTATTTAGAAAATTTATATGATGGATTACTATTAACTCAAAATATAAATGGTGCGCTTCAAGGTGACCAGGCTGTAAAAATTTGTAAAATTTCTTATGAAATTGATTGTAGAATTAGAGAAGGGGTTGATTTTGATAAGTTATTAGCTTCTTATGATAAGTTAGTTAAAACTGGAGAATTTACTCCGAAGAATGTAAAAAATGCTAGTGACTTTGAATCTATGGGTGAATTATGTCGCTGGTTAGAAAAAAGAGGTTTTGAAAATCAGTTTTATGATGGAGAAACGAGAGATGTGGTTGATGAAACCATAAAGAATATACAAAGTTGGAATCAGAGATTATATACAAATGAATCTGGAATAGGCGATGAAATTACTCAACGTATACAAGCTTTGAAGACTGCGGCCGAGCTGGAAACATATTATGACGTTAATCCAGATGTTGATGATTATGATAATTATGAAAACGATGGCTTTGAGCAGTTATTTAAAAATGATGATTTTACTGTTGATTTAGAAGAGGGTGATGAGTAATGCAAGAGAAAAGGAAAAAGGTTATCCTATCTGCAAAGCAAGAACTCATGCCAACCGACTTTGTTGAACGTGCTGAGCGCGAGGGTATAGAATTAGAAAAAGGTGCAGTTATTACTACCGAATATTTAAATAGGCATTATGATGATTTATGTAAATGGGTTAATTTATTTACTGCTTATCCAGATTACTATTTAGATATAATTAGACCCGCTGATTCTGAATTTAAGCTTTTCTTTTATCAAAGATTTACACTGCGCGCATTGATGCGTTTTAAGGATGTATTTATTACTGCACCTCGTGCATTTTCAAAATCTTTTATTACTATATTAGCTCTTTTTTTACAATGTGTGTTTATACCTGGTCGTAAAGTATTTATGTGTGCGAACACTAAACAACAAGCAGCTCAGATTACAAAAGAAAAAATTTATGAAATATATGACCATTGGCCTTTACTTAAAAAAGAAGTTATTGGTTGGGAATTAAATGAGTTTCCTGGCAATTTTGGTAAAGACTATGTAACACTTAAATTTAGAAACGGTTCAGTTTTTGATGTCGTGCTTGCCGGCGATGCTGCTCGTGGAGGGCGCCGCCATGGTGGAGAGATTGACGAGATTAGAGATGGAGATGAAGAAGCTATTAACTCAGTAGTTATTCCTCTTGTAAACGTATCTCGCCGTCTTCCAAACAATACAGTAAATGATAAAGAACCTAACCAACAAATTATCGCTACCACGTCTGCTGGTTCTAAAACATCATTTGCTTATGAGCGTTTGATTGATACTTTTGAAAATGCTATTATTGACCCCGAACATGCTTTCATGTTCGGATGCGATTGGCGCTTGCCGGCAATGCATGGACTTATTGATAAACAATATATAAACAAATTGAAAATGAGTCCGTCTTATAATGCGGAATCATTTGCTACTGAATATTTAAGTTTATGGCAAGGTTCGAGTGAGGATGCGTGGTTTTCTTATGAGAAATTAAGCAAGTATAGAAAAATAAAGAATCCAGAAACGCATGCAATTAATAGACCCGATTCTGAGCAATTCTACTTAATATCAGTGGACGTTGGTCGAATTTCCGACCAAACAGCAGTTAGTGTTTTTAGAGTTAATATTGTAAAAGGAAAATTTTATTCTACTCTTGTCAATTTAATTGTCTTGGGTAGGACACCACAAACAAAACCTTTTACAATACAGGCGATTGATTTAAAGAAGATTATCGCTAGGTTTAATCCGCGCGAAGTTGTAATTGATACTAATGGTCTTGGTGTAGGATTGGCTGATGAAATGATAAAGCCGCAGTATGATGAGATGGGAAATTATTTACCAGCTTATGGCTTTATTAATGATGATAATTATAAATTAATTCAACCAAAGGATGCGGCTAAAATTCTCTATGGAATTAAAGCTAATGGTCCTTTGAACTCTAAAATTCATGGTAATTGCTATTCACGATTAACTAGCGGTATGGTTCGTTTTTTAATAAAAGAACAAGAAGCTAAAAGTACTTTATTGTCAACCAAGAAAGGTCAGAAAATGACTGTTGAACAAAGAGTAATACGCTTAATGCCGCATGAAATGACTACAAAGTTATTTGAAGAAATGGCTAACCTTCGATTAAAGCGTACGGGTGCGAGCTTGGACATAGTACTTGAACGAATTAATTCTCGTTTTCCTAAGGATAAGTATTCATCTTTTTCTTATGGATTATGGAGAATTAAAGAGCTTGAAGAAGATTACTATAAGACAAGTCATCGTAGGCGCACAGCTAATCGACAGTTGGTGTTCTTCTCGGGAGGAAGATAAATGGATGACAACAAACAAAAATTAGCAACTTTTCAAAAGATGGTTACAGACATGGTTGCTAAAAATGAATCATCCTATAATTTGACACGTTGGGGAAAAAACAGATACGAAAGAGTTAAGGAATATTCATTAGAAGAAATAAAGAAAATTATTGATTCTGGTTCTGTTGAAGCTCAAATTGCTCTTTCTCGCAATTATTTCACTAGAGGTGGCTTCTATCAAAGATTACTGTTACATTATGCTACTTTATTGAAATATACTGGTTTACTAATTCCGAATCCAAGTTTTGGTAAAAATCTCTCCGAACAGTATATTACAAAAAAGTATAATAATGCAACTACTTTTCTTGATAATGCAAAACTACCTAAACTGTTTACTCATATAGCAATTAAAGCTTTGCGCGATGGTTGCTACTATGGGGTGATTCAAGAAGTAACAGATAAATCAATTTCTATATTAGACTTACCTATTCTTTATTGTCGTTCACGCTTTAAGGATAAAGAAGGTAATGATATAGTTGAGTTTAATGTTACTTATTTTGATACTATACATGATAAGGAATATAAGAAGAAAGCTCTTGCGGCCTATCCAAAAGAAGTTGTTAATTGGTATAGACGGTTTAAGAGTAGAAAGGTTAATAGCCCTTGGGTTTATATTTCTCCAAGTATAGGAATTTGTATGTCGTTAGTCGACGACAGGCCAATGTTTTTAAATATCATTACTGCAGAATTAGAATATGAAGACGCAAAAGATATTAACAAAGAGCGTGACCTTGAAGAAATTAGAAAAATTTTAATTCAAAGAATTCCTCATTTACAAGACGGTGGTTTATTATTTGAACCAGAAGAAGCTCTTGAAATGCATAAGGGCGCTGTTGATATGATGAGAAAGAATGAGAATTTGAGTGTGTTAACCACGTATGCAGATGTAGATGCGGTAGTATCAAAAACTGCGAATGATAACGCATTAAATTCCGTTGATAAAGCTCTTACTAATATTTATGCAGAAGCTGGTTCTAGTAGTCAGCTTTTCGGTACAGATTCTAATTTATCATTAAGTACATCTATTACTAATGATATGGCATTAATGATGATATTGGCGCGGAAGCTTGAAAATTTTATTACTTCAATTGTAAATGATAAGTTTGGTAACTCTAATGTTACTTTTACTTACAAAATTTTACCAATATCATATTATAATCAGAATGACTATGTTGACACAAGTTTGAAATTAGCTAATTCTGGATATAGCTTTATATTGCCTGCGTTGGCTATGGATATTTCTCAACGTGAGTTAAATAATATAAAAGACTTAGAAAATGATGTTTTAAAATTGAAAGAAAAGCTTCTACCTTTAAGCACTGCTTATACAGAGACGGGAAATGTAGGACGTCCTGAAAAAGATGCACAAGATAAAAGTGCAAAAACAATTGCTAATGAAGAGTCATTAGACCATGGAGGTTCTAACTAATGGATAAAGAGAAAGAATATTTAACGACTTTTTCTCTTTCTGTTTATGGTGAAATTACTAAATATAATGAAGTTTTATCTAAAGCAAGATGTAGAATCTTTTATACTGGCGCCAATAGAAATGGAACCTATATAACTGAAGAATTTGCGGAAAAATTAGTTTCAACTTTACCATATGTTCCTGTTAAAGGAATTTATGATAATATGAAAGATGATTTTACTGACCATGGAAGAGAGAGATATGAAGGTCGTATTTATGGTATCGTACCCGAAAATCCTAACTTTGCATGGGAGAAGCATCTTGATATAGATGGAGTAGAGAGAACATATGCATGTACTGATGTATATCTCTTTACCGGACTTTACAAACAAGAAGCTTTTGATATAATTCAAAAAGCTCAATCTATGGAATTGTTTGCTGACTCTATTGAAGGAGAATGGCAGTATATTAATGGAAAGAAATTTTTTGTTTTTACTGAAGGTCGTTTTCTTGGATTACAGGCTCTTGGTGAAGACTATGAGCCTTGCTTTGAGGGCGCCGCATTCTATACTTTAATAGATTCAGTTAAAACATTGATAGAAGATTTGCAGACTGATAATGAAGTATTTCAAAAGCAAAACTTGGGAGGAGAAAAACATATGGATTTTAAACTTTCTGATAATCAGAAGTATAATATGTTGTGGTCTCTTTTAAACTCTAGATTTAATGAAGAAAACGGCTACATTATGGATTACGCAGTTTGTGATGTATATGATGAATATGCAGTCGTTTTCAAATTTGAAGATAATAGTTATGAAAGAGCTTATTATACTAAAGATGATGAAACAGATTCTCTCACCATTGATACAATGGAAGTTTGTTATATTGTAGATGTAAATGAAGAAGAAAAGCGTGCGCTAGATGTTCTTCATGCAATGAATAGCAACACTTATGAGAAAATTGATGAAGTCGTAACCAATTTACAGAATGAAGTAGAGAATTTTAACTCCAAAAATGAAGAGAATGAAACTACGATTGCGACTTTACAACAGGATAAAGAAAAACTTGAGAATGAATTAGAAGAAGCTAAAGGAAATTATACAACTGCTTTAGAAACGATTGAAACTCTTACCTCTGAAAAGGATGAATTAGATGCGTTTAAGGCTGCGGCCGAACTGAAGGAAAAGGAAAGCGTTATTGATAAATACGCTGCTCTTCTGGAAGAAGAACAAATCAATGAATTCAAAGAGAAGATTGATGAGTTTACTAAAGAGGATTTGGATAAAGAACTTGCTTTTGTTCTTGTTCAATCTAAGTCGACTATTTTTACTAACGATGATAGCGGATTTGTTCCTAAGGATGAAGATGTCCTTACCGGTATTGAAGCTATTTTAGAAAAACAAAAGAATAAGAAGAAGTAATAAACGGAGGATTTATTATGGCCTTTAAAAGATTTGTAGTTGACGGTTATGGTCAATTAGAGTTAAACAATGTGGCCTTCCGTAGAGATGGACGTGTTGAAGCTCAGTGCGCTCTTGATGATACTGACTTCGCAGAAGTTCCTGCTGAAAACGGTATGCTGCTTGCGGTAGATAGAGTCAACAGAAAGGTTAAATTTGCTGAAGACGCTTCTCTACCAATTGCTCTGAATTATACAACTGAGCATATGTATGATGAAAGAGCAAACTCACTGAAAGATTTCAAGCTTGAGATTGGTACTTTCTATCCAAGACTTGGCTATCTTGCAGTGGGTGACCTGTTCACAACTAATTGCTTTGGTTATGATGCTGCCTTTGTAGATGATGATGCTGTTAAGGCGGTTGACTTGACTACAACCGATGTATTCGGTGGAATTAGTGAAGAAGGTGCTATTTTATTAGTTAAAACTGCTCCACAAGAAGGTCCAGTTCTCAAGGTAGTTGAGAAAACGACTATGCCAGATGGACAGTTTGCATTTAAGTTCCAGGTATTAACTGCGTAATTAAGGGGGTAATGAATAATGAATATTAAAGACATCAAAGAGTTAGCCCTTTGCGCGGCTAAGAATGAGGCACCAGCTAATTATTCAATGGAGAACGTTAATGACGCTCTGGTTGAAGCACTGAGAGAAATGGCTGGTTCTGTTAATCAGTTCATGAAGAACAGATATGACATTTATGAAATTATTATTGAAGCTGCTGATGAAGTAGTTCCTAACAAAGTTATTGACGCTGTTGGCATTTTTGCTGATGTTCAGCAAGTAGGCCAGGGTCAAAAGGCTTTATTTAAAACAAAGCTGGGTAGAACAAGAGCAAGAAAGTTCCTGACTCAGGTTGGTCTGTCCGGCGTATACGAAACATTCAGACTGGATGTTGGTAGATTTGAAGTTTCTGCTCATGCAGTAGGTGGAGCTTGCACAATTGACTTCGAAAGAATGCTTGATGGTGCTGAAGATATGGCTGAACTGGTTGCATTACTGACAGAAGCTCAAACAGATGCTGTTTATCAGCAAGTACAAAAGGCTCTGCGCGCAGCTTTCGAAAAGACTGGCGTTCCAGAAAACAACAGAGCTACTGGTGCAACATTTAGTAGCGTAGAAATGATGAAGCTTATCTCAACAGTTAGAGCTTATGGTTCTGGCGCAGTTATTTTTGCACCACCTGAATTCATCGCTGCTATGGGTCCAGATGCTATTGTTCCTGTATCTGTAGGTACTGGTCAGGGCGTATATCACCCACAGGACATTGATGCTATTCATAATCAAGGTTACATTAATATCTTTAGAGGTACTCCTATTGTTCAGATTCCTCAGTCATGGGTTGATGAGAACAATGAAGAAACTTGGATTGACCCACAACTGGCTTATGTACTGCCAACAGGTAATGAAAAGGTTGTTAAGGTTGTATTTGAAGGTAATACTCAGATGTACGACTTTGTTAATAGAGACCAATCCATGGAAATTCATACATATAGAAAGCTGGGTACTGCAATTCTTACATATCACAACTGGGGTATTTATAAGAATACTGGTATTCCACAGACCTATAAAGAAATGTTTAATGTTTAATTGATATTGAGGGGAGGGGTTCGTCCCCTCCCTTATTTATTTATATGTAGAAATTAGATGTATGCTGCGCGAGCAGCATAGAAATTCTAAAATGGAGTTAAAAGGAGTATTATAATGGAAAAGAAAGTTAAGGTTCAGAATTTAATTTCAAGTAGGGTTAATATTGACCTACCAGAAATCAGACTTAATAGAGTTTGGGAAAGAAAAGGAGCTGTAAAAACAATTCCTTATGACCAATTAGAGGAAGCTATGTATAATCCTGGTGTAGAAGCACTATTTACTGAAGGCATTCTCGGCATTGATGATTTAGAAACTAAAAAAGAACTTGGTCTTGAACCAGAAGATGCAGAAGAACCAGTAAATATTATTACACTAGATGACCAACAAAGAAAACGCTATTTAACAGTTATGCCTACTGGTGAATTTAAAACAAAAGTTAAGGAACTGCCTGTTGAACAGATTAGAGAATTGGCACAGTATGCGATTGACAATGAGATTGCACACTTCGACAAAGCTGAAATTATTAAAAATCTTATTGGTACTGATATTATTAGTACTATTCAGCTGAATAAGGCGGACCAAGCACAGATTAAAGAAGACTAAGGAGTTTAAAATGGCCTCAGTTTATGATGTATATAATGCCTTCTTACCGAAAATGTTAGAAGACGAATGGTTAAACTGGACAGATGAAGAAAGAGAAGAAGACTGGCGCGCCTTATTAGATGCTGCCATTCCTTATTTCAAGTTTCCTAGAGTTAGTTTAGAAATAGATGGCGATGAATTTGTTGATAAAGATATTTCTAATGAAGAAATTCAAATTCTTGCAACCTATATGAAAGTTGAATGGTTAAATAGAACCATTCTTACTTGGGAAAATGTGAAGCCGCTATATGTGGAAAGAGATTTTTCCCAAGCTAATTTAATAGATAAGCTAAAGCAATTGCTTGAAAGAGAGGAATATAAAGCATTGAAATTAGAGCGAATTTATTATCGTTCGCGCAAAGGCAAGCCGTTTACTTATAGACAGTTAGCGGGAGATTAAAATGAAATATATTCCTGGTATGGACGAAGGCTATGCTAATAGCTTAAAAAATAAGCTGTTTGGACTACTTTGTGAGTACGAGAAAGGAAGAGAATGGGAGAAGTTTTTAGACTCAATTCTTATTGAGTTGTATGGATTTGAACCAGACGAAAGAACGATAAACTATTATGCGTTATTTCATAAAATTTCTTCATTGAGATATTTAAGATATGAGTATTTCAGAAGTACAATTTTTGATTGTATGTCTTTACTTTCTAAAAAAGGGGAGGTAGACGATGGGATACTATGAAGATGTATATTTAAAAAGATTAAATAGATATGGAATAGATTTTCAAACTCGTATGCAGGGTCAAAGAGAAGAAAATTTTCATAGACAGCTTATGAAATCAGTTTATTATGTAGAATTTGAATATGAAGGAAAGGTACGTGAAGGTGAATTGACACCGATGCGGCAGAATGAAACAAAAACAATGCAATATTTGTTAACAGATGTGCATTTGGATATGCCGAATGGTACTATTTTATTCATTCCAGATAAGAATAATGAGCTGAAACCGTGGCTTATTTACTATTTAGAAGATATGAAAGCAAGTGGTTATAATAGATATATAATGTTGAAGATGACACATATGCTTTCTTGGATAGATAGAGATGGTAATGAGCAAACTTCTTGGGCATATTTCTATGGTCAGGAAGATAATATGTTAAAAGATGAGTTAAAATCACGTAGTAGAAGTAGAGTTTTATATACAGAAAACTTAAAGTTAAGCTTCTTTATTTTACCACTTAATGAACATGTTAGAAAGGATGATTATTTAGAAGTATATGCTGGTGGAAAATTAGAGTCAATAAAAGAAGCTTATGTTGTTACTGGTTATGATACGCAATCAACTCCTGGAGTTGAGTTTGTATCTGTTGACCCACAATATATTCGTGATTTAACCCCACCTCCGGAAAAACAAGAAGAAGACACAGATGATGACTTCTTCTGGATTAAGGGAGGTGAAAATTAATGGAAGTTAGAAATTGTGCAGATATTGGCGTAAATGCTCAATATATTATTAAAAGACTTCTAGCTAATCAGAATTTACTTAAATTATTATATTATACTGA
>JAEEGL010574010.1_pt1 | contig 29909 bp, 30 predicted proteins | sample 9134231 | NCBI WGS metagenome assembly JAEEGL01 (sample SAMN16246548, study PRJNA631951) | gut metagenome | biome: gut microbiome; feature: rumen; material: fiber-attached | host: Bos | place: Iran: Karaj | collected 2018-10
AAATGCTCAAGGAAATGCAGAATATGAGGAAGGAGATAAGTCTTATCCACAACAGCACGCTGAGATCCAAGTGTCAGAACCTTGTTCAGAAAACCGAGGGAAAAATCAAACAGATCTTCGCGGTGATCGGAAAGATCAAGGACAACTTCATTCAGGCAGCGGGGAATGCGATTAAGGCCTTCAAAGAGAAGGGTAAGGAAGCGTTCAAAAAAGCGGCCCGGGCTATGAAGATCCCGGAAACGTTTGATAAACTCTCCGGTCTGTTCGGTAAGTTTTCGAAGGATATAGAACATGACGTGGAGCAGATCAATTCTATGCTAACCGAATTGACAAGCGCGAAGAGCCACCTTAAAAACGTCGGTCGCCTTCTCGTAGGCAAACCCGCAAAAGAGGCGGAACAAGAAAAATCGGACAAGGGAATCCTGTCACGCCTTGGCAAATTATTCGGGAAACTCGGACGCGGCTTTGAAACTCTTTCCCAGAAAGCAATGAACAAGGCGGACAAGATCCGAGCCGCGGACGTCAAAGAATCAGTCAGAAATGAACTCGACGCACTCAAAGGCATTAAAGGCGCCCCCGGTAAATCCGATCCTATCCGTGACAGGTAACGCGGAGGATCTTCAATGAAAGAAATACGGCAAAAGGGACCGCAAAAAAGCGCCGGGACAACAAATATGAAGTCAGACCTTGCTTCAAAAATGAGGCAAGGTCTGATCCGTTCAAAAGACGCTTCGCGCGAACTGTCATATGACGACAGATACGAATCCCCGGACGCATACGCGCAGGAGAAAGTTAAGGATATTACTGAAAACGCGGCGGGAGATTCGATTCAAATCGTAAAAGGTACAGCCGGGAAAACGTATGACGGCGGTAAGCGTCTGGTTCAGCAGATCAAGCAGAAAAAAAGGACGGGAGAGGATATAAAGCAGACGGCGAAATCTACCGGGAAAGCGTCTTTCAAAACTGTTGATAAGAACATAAAGTGCGCCGGTCGGACGGTCGAAAAAGGGACAGGAGCAATAGAACGCTTCGCACGAGTTAAGATTAAAACTGCGGAAAAGGCTGCCGCGGGGACGGTGCAAAAAGCCAAGAAAGCGAAGAAAGCATCAAGAAACGCCGCAAAGAAGGCAAAGAAAGCAGCCGATAACGCAAGAAAAGCCGCGAAGAAAACCGCCAAAGCAGTCGTATACACAGTCAAAGCAATTGTGAAGGGCATAAAAAAACTTGTCGTCTTAATAGCGGCAGGCGGATGGGTCGCGGTTCTGGTAATCATCATTATCGTGATGATCGCTCTCATCATCGCATCCGGGTTCGGTTTGTTTTATTCCGGAGGCGGAAACAGTTCCGGAGATATCTCAATGACCGACGCCATTTCAGAGATCGACGCCGAATACACAGGCAAACTGGACGAGATAAAAACAAACAACGAATTCGATTTGCTTGAGATGAGCGGAAGCCGTGCGGTGTGGCGCGAAGTTTTGACCGTTTATTCCGTTAAGGTTTCCGGCGATCCGGATAATCCTCAGGAAACGGCGACAATGGATGAAGGCAAGCTTCAGGAACTGAAAGACGTTTTCTGGAGTATGAACGAAATCGAATACCGAACAGAGACTAAAGAAGTAGAAGTCGTTGAGGAGACGGACGACGGACATGGAAATATTACGGTTGAAACGACACAAGAAACGAAAACCGTACTGTATATAACGATCTCTCACAGATCTGCTGAGGAGATGGCGTCTGAATATGGATTTACCGAGCTTCAAACGGCGCAGCTATATGAGATGCTGTCTGATGAGAACAAAGGATTATGGGATCAATTCCTTCAGGAGGTCAACGCGTCGGACGATGATATAGTATCAATCGCATATTCTCAGATCGGAAATACCGGAGGAGAAACGTATTGGAGTTGGTACGGGTTCCCGAGCCGGGTCGAGTGGTGCGCGTGCTTTGTGAGCTGGTGCGCTGACAGATGCGGGTATATTGACTCAGGCGTAATTCCAAAGTTCGCCGGATGTCAGGTCGCGGTTGATTGGTTTGACGATCGGGGGCAATGGCGTGACAACCGATACGTTCCGCGACCAGGTGATATTATCTTTTTCGATTGGGAGTTCAACGGAATTACCGGGACGGCGGACCATGTTGGAATTGTGCAGAAGGTTGAGAATAACACCGTGTTTACGGTCGAGGGCAACTCAAGCGATTCCGTCGCTCAAAGGGACTATCCGGTCGGTTATGAAGAAATCCTCGGATACGGAGTTCCGTTGTATTGAAAAATGCGGCTGTGCGCTCTGTGCGAGAGTGTGCAGCCGCGATTTTTATAACAATAAATAGATTCGATTTGGGTAAAATTATATTAAACAATAAGGAGGAAATGTGTATGGAAAAACTGTTTATCAGCCAGGGCTTATTGACAGATTTTAAAAGACATTTGATTCTGACCGAAAGGAGTCCCGCAACCGTGGAGAAGTATTGCAGGGATGTTACGGCATTTTTCGAGTATATCAAAAACGATGAGGTGACAAAGGAGGCTTTGATCGGATATAAGAGTACCCTAATTGACTCGGGTTACGCTACCAACAGCATCAATTCAATGATTGCCAGTATCAATACCCTTCTTGATTTTATTGAACGGTCCGATTTAAAAATCAAGTCGATAAAGGTTCAGAAAAAGGTGTTCTGCTCCGAAGAAAAGGAACTTACAAAGCCGGAATATGAAAGGTTGGTAAAGACCGCTCGGAAGAGAAACAACACACGGCTCTATCTGATTCTCCAGACAATTTGCGGAACGGGGATAAGAATAAGTGAGATGAGATTTATCACTGTCGAAGCGGCGAAAAGAGGAGAAGCAGTTGTTTCCTGTAAGGGCAAAACAAGATCTGTATTCCTTGTTCGGACACTTCAGAAAGCGCTTTTGAATTATGCGAGGATGAAGGGAATCAAATCAGGGATCATCTTTGTAACTCGATCTGGGAAACCGGTGGATCGGACTAACGTTTGGAGAGATATGAAAGGATTGTGCATAGACGCCGACGTTGATCCAAGGAAAGTGTTCCCTCACAATTTAAGACATCTTTTTGCAAGAGTCTTTTACGGGTTGGAGAAGGATATAGCAAAACTCGCCGATATTCTCGGTCACAGCAGTATCAACACGACAAGGGTTTATATCGTATCTACCGGAGCTGAGCATCGGCGGTTTATGGAGAATATGAAGTTGATTATCTGATAATAAAAAATGGACAACATAATCCCTGTTATGTTGTATAAAAAAGCAAATACATCTACCCCGAAAAAGATTAGAATCCTTTTTTGTTGAGTGATACGGCATTTTCTTTTCGGGTAACCTTGGTCTTTAAATGAATTATATGATCAGGGTTTTGTTTTTATACCTATTACATTCATTTGCAAGGAGAAAAGTAGATTTCATATGTCGGATTACAAGTATCACTTATATTTTTTATAACTAAAATTGGTAAAATGCTTGATAATGAGTAGGTGATATGTTATTATGTTCTTGCAAGAATTGATTTGTACAAACACCTTGACAACATAACAGGGATTATGTTGTAATTTTCTTAAGCGAGGGCGGTAATTGAATAACTTAAAATACTTTCGAGAACAGGTTGGAGTAACGAAAAAGATAATTGCTTCATTACTGAATCTATCTGTTCATGTATATACCGGATATGAGAATGGCCTTTTTATAATTCCGGAAGAAATAAAAATTATGATTTCGTTGATTTATGGAATACCTAGAAACTATATAATGTGTGACTCCAAACAGGTACCTGAAGAAATATCTAACCACTTAAGAGAAATGCTTAATTTAGATAATGACAAAAAAAAGGAAAGGTTGTCACTTAACCTTTCACAAGGAGAAAAAAGGAACCTTAAAGTAAAAGACATATATAAGATAAAGTCAGATATTTATTCGTCAATTCATAGAAAAAAGGATCCTGTTTCGTAACTTGCAGGATCCTTTTTCTCTTCCGCTTTAATGCCGGTATGCATCGAGCGCTTTGGGGGCTTCCGGCTGATAGTAAAAAGTAAAACACGGTGATTTTGATGCCGCTATTCCCACCAAAAGAGCCAACGCAGGAAGAAAGCCAGCCACTTTAAACATTATGCTGGTAATCTTTTTTTTCATTGCATTCTTCTCCTTTCTGAAAGATTATTGATTTTTGCAACTATCAATGAAATTGAAGCCGATAGTGACCCCAAACAAACAGAAAAAACGAATCTGTTGGAACCAATCGGATGAAATAATACAAATAGAATTAATGCTATGAGGACAATAATGAAAAGTAAACTGTACTTTCTAAATCTTTTTTTCTCCGTTTTAATAAAACGTTTGTTTTTGTGATCTACTGGCGCACAGATAAAAATAACCAAAACTGAAAAAACAAGGACAGGTATGGATATGTTTCTATAATTATTTATGGGAAGAAATTTAATCAGTGCTATAAATACAAGATGATTTAGAAGAAACAACAAATGACATTTTGTGTACGTATTTGCGTGAAATCCACCACAAATATGTCTTATTGGGAAAAAACCGACTAAAAACAGTATTGATTCTGCGAAAGAAAATGTTATTATCGAGGTCGTAATAAACAATAAGACATATACAATTGATGAAAAAAGGACTTCAAAACCAAAATAATATATTTCTTTTTTTTCTTGTAGGAAACATAGCTTTCTGCTGAGAGAGTCAGTCAGTTTGATTGATAGTTTTTTATACAAAATAAACTCCCGCAAGTGTTCTCTCAATATCTTGAGACTAACACTTTTCGCGGGAGTTTACAAGATAAAATGCCTAATCGATAACTTAATGTTCCTGATTGGCTGGATTTCTTAAAACAATTCTAACAATGAATTCTGAATCTGAAGATTCGAATAGAATTTCACCGTCATACTTCTCAACTATTCTATTCATGCTTATTAAACCGAATCCATGATTGCCTACTTTTTTTGATGATACTAAATTAGTTGTGTCGACTTTTAAAGCAATTGGGTTAGAAATGACAATAATAATTTGCCTGTTATGAACTTTGGCTGCTATCTTAATAATCTTTTTTTCGCGCGTTGGTATTCTTTTTACTGCTTCAATTGAATTATCAATTGCATTTCCCAGCAGAATCGCAATGTCAACCGCAGGAATGTTTATTGCAGAGAGGTTTTGTGAATCGAAATCAATTGATATGTTTTCATCGATAATAGTTGATTGTTTGGTTTCTACCAATAATTGAAAGACGTTTCCAATGTTGAAATTTAGAGGGAGTATTTCGATTTTTTTGTACTCATCGCGCACAGTTCCTCTCGCTCCCTCATAATCCCCTGCATCAAGATATGACGTTAATCCGAGAAGAAAGTTTTTTTGATCGTGTCGGATTCGCAAAACTTCTTTACTTTGTTCAATCAAATCTTTGTAATTTTCATTTTGTTTTTCGATCAGTTTGCCGGCGAGTTCAAGCCTCGTTTCCTGTTCAACACTTTTTTGAACGCTATCAACCATATTGAATACCATTACGTTGGAGAAAAGCAAAAGCGAATAGCAAATAGCGGCAGGTATAGATAATTCTAATGATTTATTCTCCGCTCTGGAATAAAAGTCAAACTGAATGAAAAAAACGCTTAAAGTTGCAACGGGGACGAATAAGAGCGGGATGTATCTGCGATGGAATTTTGTCGAAAAAGGTTTGTGCTTTCCGATTCGAATAACGACAATTGTCGCAAAAATCAATGCTTTTGATAAGAGCATTCCCATAACAAACAAGTTGCCTGAAGACAGAGTCGATATATTCTCATGAAAGATTACCGACAAACTCGAAGCGATTATATATTCACTTACTCCGGAAATTGCAAAGAACACCATAGCAAAAATCAATCGGTAATACCATTTCATGACGGCTACGAAAGACATAACCACTAAAGCCAGATACATATTAACCATGCGTAATGCCGGAATAGGAACAAACCATAGAGAAATACCGATCAATAGAAAGGAAATAGTAAAAGACAATATTGATACTATTATTTTGCTTCTGCCTTTTGATAAAATCATAAAGAAAACAAAAGATAACAATGATGAAAAACTGACGTTCAGAATAAGAGTGATTATTTCGTTAATGTTCATTTTTCTTACCCCATAACGTATTTTGCGTATGCTTGACGCAAAAGCGTCCTGTTTCGTGCGCTTACAGGAACTAAAGCGCCGTTTTCGAGTAAAACGTCTTTTCCTTCAAAACTATGTATTTTATCCATATTGACAATAAATGCTTGATGAACGCGGAAAAAGCCGAAGCATGATAAATCTTTGTATGCATTCTCTAACTTCCCTACGGTATCGATTGATTTGTCTTTCATATAGTAAATAACGTGTTTTCTTATGTATTCAACGTAGTATATTTCTGAAATTGAGATTTTTCTCGAATACTTGCCGATTTTTACAATGTGAAATTGATGATTATGCATATAAAGTGCTTGCGCTTTGTCGATAACCTCTTTAAGTTTGTTATCATTACATGGTTTGACCAGGTAATGAAACGGTCTGCAATCAAAAGTATCTATGGCGTATTCCGGATAACTGGTTACGAATATTATCACTGCTTTTTCGTTTAACTCTCTGATCCTTTTGCCAATATCAATACCATTTGATTCAGGCATTTCAATGTCCAAAAAAATAAGTTGAAAAGAAATACCGTCTTCAATGTGATGAATCATTTCGTTGCCGTTTGTAAAAAGATAATACTCAATATTTTCAGAAAAACCTATTTTTTGACATTGATGTTTTAATGACTCTGCATCCTTTATTTTATCATCACAAATCGCAAATTTCATTGTTCCTCCAAAACAAAAATAATAATCATAATTTCAAATACAAATCACATATTAATTATACCAAAATTTCTTTTGTCAGTAAACATCGAAACTCAATTAAAACTATCTGATTAGGCATATTAAGTTGTCATTTGAGTAGAATATGTTGAAAGTTATGGGTTTTTTTGTTAATATGAAAAAAATTTATAAATGGATGGGAAAAATGAAATTTTACAAAATTACAGAAATGCCAATAGAAATGCATAGAGCAAGAATAGTACAAAATATTAACTGTAGCGATATTGAAGAAAGATATAATGCATTATCTTGCGCTAAAAACAATATGTTTATGTTGCAGAACAAAGATATTTTTTTAGATATGTTAACAGATAGTGGCGTCAATGCAATGAGTGATGAAATGTCTGCATCTATGATGCGTGCAGATGATAGTTATGCAGGTTCATCAACATTTACAAGATTGAAGACAAAGATTAAAGAATTATTTGGAATGGATTATTTTTTTCCTATACATCAAGGAAGAGCGTGTGAAAATATTATAGTCGAACATTTTGTAAAACATGGCGATATAATTCCAATGAATTATTATTTTGATTCTATAAAAGAGCATTTGCACCGAAAACAAGCAAACTATGTAGTGTTTAGCTCGGTAAACAATAATGAAGAGAATTATAATGGATTGTTCAAAGGGAATTTTAACATATTAGAATTTCAAAACTTTATAAGAAAAACTAACACAAAAAAATACCATTCGTCAGGTTAGAATTGGGTACAAATTTGATAGGAGGTCAACCGGTTTCTTTATCTAATCTTAGATTGTTAAGCGGTATTTGCAAGCAAAATCATATTCCTTTGATTATTGATGCGAGTTTATTACAGGATAATTTATACTTTATGAAAAAACGTGATCCTCTTTGTAAAAACATGTCGATACGCAGCATAGCATATGAAATAGCAAAACTATGTGATATTATGTATTTTTCTGCAAGAAAACTAGGCTTTGTCAGAGGAGGTGGAATATGTATAAAAAACAAAGATGATTATGAAGAGTTGCGTAAATACGTTCCTTTATATGAAGGATTCATAACATATGGTGGTATGTCTGTAAAAGAAATGGAAGCACTTGTAATTGGTTTAGATGAAACGATGGATGAGAACATCATTTGTCAAGGTCCAGAATTTATAGAATATGGTGTTAAACTTCTGCAAGAGTATAATATTCCCGTTATAACACCTCCTGGAGGATTGGGAATACATATAGATGCATCTAGATTTCTTTCAGGTATTCCTCTATCAAATTACCCTTCTGCATCGTTAGCTTCTGCTTTATATTTGTGTAGTGGAATACGATCAATGGAACGAGGTATGATATCAGAAGATAGAAACGAGGATGGTAGTGAGAATCAAGTAAGGTATGAATTATTAAGACTAGCATTTCCTAGAAGAGTTTATTCAATATCTCATGTTAATTATTTAATTGACAGACTAATTTGGCTTTATGATAATAGAGAAATAATTCATGGATTAAAGTTTACATATGAAAGCGATAAAATGCGATTATATTTCGGAGAATTGGAACCTATAGATAACTGGCAACTGAAATTGATAGAACAATATAAAAAGGTATTCTCAGATGAGTGATTCATTTTGTAGTGATATTGTCCCTTTTGATAAAGTTTGGTTTAAAGATTGTTTTCATATGGCTTTCTTAACAATCACAAATAGTATTCTTGGGAATGCTGATTGTATTTTAATGAACCAATTTCCAGTATATGAGTGTGATTCATTTCTAAGGGTACATGTAAATCATATTAATCCAGTATCATCTATTTTATCCTCTCGTGGAATATCAAATATTTCGTTCAAAAAAGTGGAAGATATAAACACTGTTATTCAAAATTCTCTTCATAACGGTTTTATTCCTATTGTTGCAGTTGATTTATATGATTTAAGTGTAAGAAAGGATACATATAGAAAAGTTCACAAAGGACATTCTGTAATTATTCATGAATGTGATTTCGATAAAGATCTGTGTCAAATAATTGAACAACCTTTCATGTTTAGTTATAAGTATAGATTTTATTTCGAATCAATTTCTTGCATTTTGAATGGCTATGATGACTTTATTAAATACTCAAATAATGACAAATTTTTTATATCGACTATTCCCGATATTTGTTGTATAAATGGTTCGGTTCCATCTATATGCCTAATAGCAGCAGAGAAAAAAAGCAAACAAATTCGTGATATACAATCAATCAAGCAGTTTATTGAAATTTGGGAAAAAAACTGGGACACCATTATGGATTCAATATTACAGATTGATTCTTTTTGTAATATTTTTGTGAAAACAGTTAATGAATTAAAAGAAAGAGAATGCTTCATATATTTACAGGACGTTGTTATAGCTTTGAATGATATAATTCTTTATAAACGGTATGAAGAATATATATTTGGTTTATATATGGATATCCATAATAGTCAGGAAAGCAATAATATAATATTCTATTATACAATGATTCGTGCAATGCTTTCGAAAATGATAATTCGTAAAAGAATTGACAATAATCACATATTTGAATGTGCAAGAATGCTTAGAATTATTTGCGAATATGAAAAAAAATATTACAATTGTGTTTTAGATAAAAACACATCAATCAGTAAGACATTGTAGTAAAATTATGAATAAGTCCATTTCATTCGATTCCATTTTAAGCAAAGAATACTCTTTTAAAATATTTTATCTCAAATGAATAACATTTATCTAGATAATTATAAAAATTATAAAAATGACTGCACTTATTTTTTCTTGTGAAGGTAGAGGAAAAATGGAAAGAAAAAAAAGATGTCCTTGGTGCGAAATTAGCAAAAAAATGGTTCAATATCATGACAAAGAATGGGGAACCCCTATCCATTCTGACCGGAAACACTTTGAATTTATTTCGCTTGAAGTTATGCAATGCGGATTAAACTGGAATATGATGATTGAAAAAAGAAACATAATCAGAAATTGTTTCGATAGATTTGATTATAAAAAAATATCAAAATATGATGATAATAAAGTTAGCAGTATATTGAATTATCCAGGAATGATAAAATCAATAAAAAAAATAAATGCAATAATAAATAATTCAAAGTGTTTTCTTGAAATAATTAAAGAATTTGGTTCATTTGACAATTACATTTGGAGTTTTTCAAATGGGAAATCTATTATATATACAACCAACAGATTTAATAGAAATACAAGTTCATTATCTGATATGATAAGTTCTGATATGAAAAAAAGAGGTTTTAAATATTTAGGATCAATTACAATATATGCTCATTTAGAAGCGTGTGGAATTATTAATGATCATAGTACCTTCTGTTGGAAATATCAAGACTTAGCTAATGATTGCATTTTTCTTGAAAACTAAGATTATACTAGATCCATATACTTATCGTGAGGAGTAACCATATGGAAGAAATACATGATAAACTAATAAGATTGATATTCGATAATATGAGCGAAGATAATCGCAACATGAAAACGATTGAATCAAATGATAGATTACTTGCTGATTTAAATTTCTCTTCTATAGGAATTATAGGATTGTTTCTTTCTCTTGAAGAAGAGTTTAACATTTCAATTATTGATTCTGAGGATAATAACAAATATTTTTCAATTATTACAGTAAAAGACTTAGAGGATGTTCTTTTAGAAGAATTGAAAGGAAACTGATTTTAAAATGAAAGAAAAAGCACAAGAAAATCTGCAGCATGAGCTAGTTACTCTTGAAAAATTCGTAAAAACATATAAAAATAAAACAAATATAATTAAACCTATGACTTTTACAGTTCTTGTTACAAATAACTGTAACCTACGATGTAAACACTGTTATCATAAAGATGGTGAATCGAAAAAAAACGATCTATCAGTATATGAATATGAAAAAATATCAAAGAGTATTGGCTTTTTTAACTCTGTTTACTATGGAGGAGGTGAACCTTTTATTCGAGAGGATTTTGCACAAATTGTTAATACTTTTACTAATAATTCTAACATTCAATGGAGCAGTACAACAACAAACGGTCAACTTCAATCTGAAATATATAATCAACTTGAAATAATAATGCAAAATGAAAATACAAAGAGATTTGTTATAAATTTTTCTTTAGATGGATTCAAGGAAGAACATGATTATTTGAGGGGAAAAGGTTCTTATGATAAATGTATCGAAACATATGAAAAAGTAAGAGAATTGAAAAGAAAATACAATAATCTTTCATTAGCAATTGTTTCAACTATGAATACAGTTAATGAAAAAATAATTCCATCTTTTTTTGAATACATATATGAACGATTTCATCCTGATAATATTTCACTATTATATATCAGACAGACTCCCAGAGGTGGAAATAGAATTAAAAGAATAGATTTGAATAACTATATAAAGGCATCACAATTATTATCTGATTACACATATAAAGGCAAAATAGGGAATTCCATGTCTCCTACTTCCTATTTCAATACGGCGATATACAAAATGATTATTGATACAATTAATAATCAAAAGAAAGCATTTGAATGTGTTGCAGGGAAGTATAGTGCTTGTATTTTCCCAAATGGAGATGTTTCATTATGTGAAATGATGGAAAACAAAATGCTAGGAAATCTTCGCATTTATAAATATGATTTCAATGAATTGTGGTGTAAAACCATAAATGAAAGATATCAAATGTGTAATAATATGCCAGAATGCAGTATTTGCACACATGAAACCGAAGGATTACTTCCATCTATCTATTTTGAACCCAATATTAAGTATTTAAAAAGAATTATTTCAAAAGTCAAAGAATATGAATAATAAAATAAATAGTTTTTCCGATAACACTTTTTCGACTATAGATATACCATTTTATTTCAAAAATCATATAGAAAGTATTGGTTATATTGATAACATTTCGATTTTTTGGTTTGTAATAAGTAAATATTATAATAATAATGTTCCAATTGCTATTTGTTCAAAAAATGGAATTGTAGAATGCAATTTATTTATATGTAAAAGAGTTTCCGGGATAAAAAAGCAAATAAAAAAACAATTAATAGAAAACAAGTCTATAGAACTTGAGAGTATCAAAGCTCCAATTATGTTTATAATTGATGATGTGTCACTTGATGAAAAACAAATTGAATTAAATGAGAATATTTGTATTATATATTTATTCAATAAAAATCACCATTTGAGATATAGACAAAAAGTTTTCTCAAATTACATGATTAATCGCATGTTAGATAATTATATTTTTACTTATAAAGAAATATTTCAATTACATAAATCTTTGAATAAGATTTGTATTGTATGCAAGAAAGAGAAAGAAATAATTGAGTCATTTAATAATCGAATACATAAAGAAACTACGGGTTATACACTTGTTGACCATTTTATAAAATGGAATGATGATAAAGAAGCAATTGTATATGGTAATAACTCCATTTCATATAAAGAATTACAATTGATTTCTGATCACTATGCATCAATTCTAATGACGAGAGTTAAAGAAAAAAGAATTGGTTTAATAATGTTATCAGATCCAGAAACAGTTGTAGCTATCTTATCAATATTAAAATCAGGGAAAAGTATTGTAACAATCAATCCAACATATCCTAATGATAGAATTTCTGAAATAATAAAACAAACCCGAATAAAAACAGTATTTGTATGTAAAAAAACAATTGAAAAATTTGCAAATAAAGGAATAAAGAAAGAGCTGGTAGATATTTATAATATCAGAAAGAATAATGATATAAAAGAAACACCATATATAAAATCCGATCTAGATGATTTATGCTATATAACATATACTTCTGGTTCAACCGGCCATCCCAAAGGAGTTAAAATAACACATAGAAACATTCTTACAGAATTAATCTATTTAGAAAACTATTTCAAATATAATCGTAATACAAAATCATTACATATTCTGAACTATAGTTTTGATTTTGGTTTATACGATATACTCATGTCATTGTTTTGCGGTGGGACTCTCTATTCATTAAGTCATGACTGTATTAAAGGTTTTTCGGATTATGTAAGTTATATTAACGAAAAAAAGATTAACAATATAAATGCAACCCCAACATTCATGAACATAATTTCAAGTTTTCACGAAGAAATACATTGTTTGAAAATTATTCATTTGGGTGGTGAAAAAGTATCATATCCACTTATCTATAAAATTGTTAAGGTGATTGATAACAAATGCAAAATATTTAATGGTTATGGACCATGTGAATGTACTGTAGGGTGTTTGCTTTATGAAATAACAGAAGATGAGAAAAATGGGATGATAAAAAAAGCAAACAGTGTTCCCATCGGGAAACCAACTGACGATAGTTACATTCATATATTAGACGAGAATCTAAAAATTCTCCCTATTGATGCTATAGGAGAGATATGTGTTACAGGGACCAGTGTAGGGCTTGGATATATAAACAAAAAAGATGAGAAAGATAAATTTGTTCGTTTTAATAAAACAAAATTGTATAGAACCGGTGATATTGGAAAATGGATGAGCGATGGAAATGTCGAATTCATTGGAAGAAACGATTCGCAAGTAAAAATAAATGGATTTAGAGTGGAATTGTCTGAAATTGATAACGTACTGCTTTCGCATTCTCAAATTATTGAGGTTATTACTATTCTAAACAATTCAAATCATATTATTTCATATATTGTTCCAAAGAATAAAACAGATTTTGATATTAACAAAATACGTTCTTTTCTATCATCCAATTTACCTCCATATATGATTCCATCTAAAATAATAATCATAGACAGATTACCAAAACTTGCTAGTGGAAAGATTGATATATATTCTTTAAAATAATAACTGATTCTGAATTATATCCACCTTTTTAAGGGGTTATGGGTTTATACGTGATTACATGTTTTCGTAGGAATCATAAATCAATTACTAAAAAGAGAGAATGATATGTCAATTGCAATATTTGGATCTTTAACTGGAAATGGGCATTTGAGTGTGCTTAATTCTTTAAAAGAATCATTTGAAATAAAAGGTTATAAAGATATACTATATTTTCCTTCATTTTATGAAGACATTTCAATTAGCACAAAAGTCTTAAGCGATTTTTATAATTTTTTACTTTCAAATTCAATTAAACTTTGTAACCAATACTGTGAATTCAATTCTTTGAATAGATATGATATTTCGGATAAGTTTTATAAAGAAACAGAAATTTATTTAAATAAATTGCTTTCGGAATATACAATAGATACTATCATATCTGTGACTCATTCGATTAATCATGCAATTATAAAATATATAAAAACACACAATCTGAACATTCGATTTTATATTATTATTACAGATCCATTCTATCCTTATGCTGTGGGGTATGATGTAGAAGGAGCAGATGGGTATTTTTGCGCAAGTGATATAGTTAAAAATGAATTGATAAAAAGAAACATAAAGAATCAGTTAATACACGTTATAGATTATCCAATCTCAAAAAAGTTTTTTCGTAAGTATAACATCAAAAAAATAAAAGAAAAAATAGGAATACCAAATAACAAAAAAGTAATATTGTTGAACTCAGGATCACAAGGAAACATTTCATATTATAAATATTTTAAAGAATTATCCGAAATATGCAAAGTATATATCATTTTTCTCGCAGGAAAAAACGAAGCTTTATATAATGCATGTTGCAATTATCGAGATAAAAAGAATATGCACGAAAGAATATCTATATATAAATTTACTAATAGAATTGAAGAGTTTTTATCTATTTCAGACATTGTAATAACAAAAGGAGGCGCCAATTCATTATTTGAATCAATTGCAATGAATATTCCAATTGCACTTGATATGATTGAAGGTGGGATTTTTCAAGAAATAGGAGCGAGGCATTTGATAGAACAGTTAGAAATTGGCATTATTCTTGATGACAAAACAAAACTAAAAGATAAAGTTTTATATGCAATAGATAATAATCTTCAAACATATAAAAGAAATATGCAAAATTTTATAAATCAATCACATGAAGATTTAATAACTAATATTATTATTGAAGATAAAAAGGAATAAAAATAAAGATATGAATGAAATAATCCAACCGATTTTTTTGCTAAAAACAGGAAATGAATGTTACCTCACAACAATCTATAATCATTTGTTTAATTGTGGATCCCCAATTAGTGAATCCGATATTTTCTTCCTCGGTGATGGAATGGATTTTTCTTACCAATGGAGTGATAATACAAATAAATTTGAAGAAATTCGTATTTTTCATGATTCAGAGAGATATATCTTTAATTTCTTTAATAAAATTAGAGTTCCGATTGATAAAAAAAAACTATCATATAATTACAGTGAGTTTTCCGAGCAAATAAAAGAAAAACTGGATAATCGATTATCTGTTATTCTGTGTACTAACTCAAAATATTTAAATTACAATAAAATACAGAATAATCGAGGACGTTTACATGTAGTATCTTTACATGAATACAATAATGATTCAGTTAAGATTTCTGATTGCTACGTCCCTATTCCCAACAATATTATTACTTATTATGGAGACTATTCTTTAAGAGAGTTATTTAAAGCATCAGGTATGGCTTTCGATCATAAGAATACTGTTTTTACTTTTAAATGTAATGAAGCAGTTACAAATCTTAAAAAATTAAAACAAGAAACAATTTTCGAAAGTTTTAACAATAATATGTTGCAATACTATAACAATTGTTTCGATTCTCTATTTCAATTTTGTAATAAAATTAAGGATATGAATTATATTTTTTCTGAAGATGAAAAAAAGAATAACTCGGATTATTTGTTTTTCTATATTAAATACGATGGGATTATTTACAGCCGCAAATTGTTAATAGAATTTGTTGATGAAAATCCAAATTATTTTGATAGTAATGTTAAATATGAGATTCAAGATACTATTGAAGAATGGAAAACAATAAACACTCTATTGTTTAAATATAATTTAATGTGTTCAGAAAACGATAAGTATGTGAATTTAAGTAAAAGACTCGAAAAAAATATATATCGTGAAAAAAGAATTATCGGAAAAATAATAAAATAAAAAATCTATTATATGAATAATTAGAGTTGTTTTTATTTTATCAATGATCATCATCAATCTATAAAAGCAAAAGATAATAGATATATATTTATATCGCAGAATTACGAAAGGATAAAATATAATACTTTTATATTTAAACTATTTTATGAATATTTGCGTATTTTTATCAAAAACAATAGAATCATTATCTGGAATGCAAGTATCTAAAAAAGACTATGACACTTCACTTGAAGAACTTGGAATTAATTCTCTATTGTTTGTTCATTTAGTAATTCAAATCGAATCAGAGTTTAAAATAGAAATTCCAGATAAATATCTTGTAGTTGAATCGATGGATACAATTAATAAGATAAAAAATGTTATTGAAAAAATACAATAACAAATAAAAAATTCATTTGCATTATATTTCTAAAATATAATCATAAATGAAAGGATATAGATATTATAAAAATGGATAAAGAAAGAAACGAAAATCAATTTGAAAATAGTAAAACAAAAATACTTTATCAATCAGGAGACAAAGGTCAATATACTGTACATGAAGAATCACGATATAATGATAAATATATAACTTATAGAATGAAAGAAAACTATATTTATAGTTGTACATATATATCTGACCCACTTAGAGAACAAATTGGATTATCATACTTAATCCCAATTTATATGGAAAAAGAAAGAATAAAAAAAATACTTATTCTTGGAGCTGGATCAGGGGCAAATATTCGTCAGTTACACGAGATCAATTCGGATTTTATAATTGATGCAGTAGATATTGATCCGGAAGCTTTTTTTGTAGCTAGAAATTTTTTTCATATTGAAAACAATAAAACCAATTTAATCATAGAGGATGCAGCTAAATATGTAAAAAACACAAACAATGAATACGATGCAATTATTATTGATGTATTCAGAAATGATTGTATTCCCAGTAACTGCATTTCATTTGATTTTTACAGAGGAATAAATAATATTCTAACAGCTGAAGGTATATGTATAGTAAATACAAATATCACAGAGAGGTTTTGTGTAGATATTAACGAGATAAATTATATACAACAAATACATAACATTATATCTTCATCTTTGAATGGATCGCTTTTTATAAACGATTTTAATAATATGGGTATTTTATATCTATATAGAAAAGGAACTGTTTATGATCTGAAACAAAAACTAGTCTCTCAAATAAAAAAAACAAATAATATTCATCTTAAAGTTTCTTTAATGGCTGCATTATTATCTATTCAAGAATGTCACTCAATTATAAATAATGCAGAATCAAATGTATCAAATTATTCAAAAAGTCATCACTTAACTACAAAAATACTGTCTTTGATGCGAAAATCACCCAATGTTGACAATGAGAAACAATTATTTTACATTTGGGAAAAATATTTCCGGGACAAATTCTCTGCTAGGATGGATGAAATAATACCATCAACAAGATTTAATATCATTAACATTGATAATATCAATTACTATTATGAAGTAATTAACTATTATAAAAATAAAAAAGAGATTGTGTTATCCGATTTTTCTCGAAATATTGCTATTTCGAATTATCCGTTAAATATAAAGAAAAACATGGAATTTAATGAAATACAATCAATAGTATACAATTATATCATTGGAATTGATTTTTTAAGATCGGATAATTCGTCCAAAGCATTCAACTATTTGAAAAACTGTATTCAATTCTTTTACGGAGATTTATTTAATGATAATAGATAAATTCAAAACCAAATATGTACAATTATTCATCAAAAGCTCGGTTTTTTTCTATACGTCCGTTGTACTCGGTATACTGGTATTGATATCACTCTGCGCAATTGTTAAACTCGACGTAATATCGACTTACGAAGCCGAATACAAAGATGGTCTTGTCGTAATAGATGAGGAAACGGATATCATTACCGATAACGCTTTTATTTACGCGGATCGGAACGAAAATATCATTTCCGCATCCATTACAGAGACGAGTCACGAAAACGGGAAAACATACATTCTGCTTTCGGATACAAACGGTATTGAGGAAATAGAAGGAGATCTCAAAATCGACGTCGTCGTTGCCCGACAATCGCTTCTTCGTCAGATCTTTGTCAAAGCGGGTGGCAGATAATGGGTAAACTCTCTTATTTCGATGCGTTTAGGTATATTTCCAGATACGCAAAAAAATACGTTAAATACTGGATCAAATACTTCATCGGGTGGCTCGTTATCAATGTCTTCGGCGTCGTCTCTCCTATACTGTTCGGTTCAATGATAGATGAAATCGTCTATTACAGACACCTCGGAACATTTTTAACGATTAGTTTGATTTTTGTTCTTGTATCCCTGTTTTGCTGTTTTTTGTATTTTCTTTTGTACGCTCAGGAACATTATCTGAGAAATATGTTTTCATATGATATCAAAATGGATATCTTCAAGAAGATACAACGCTGTGACGCGGAGTATCTGACGGGAATACAGTCGGGAGACCTTATAAATACGATTCAATGGTATCCCGAAGAATCAATGGATTTTATTATGACATCCATCGATTTTATCAATGGAATATTAACTCTCAGCGTGTTTTCCGTTTATCTTTTCATTATCAGTTGGAAAATCGGTCTTCTGATTCTTGTCGCTCTTCCACTTTCAATTCTCGTTAATAACCATTTCGGTAATCGGGTCAACAAATACGAGAAAAGACGGAAAACACTGTTTGCGGATTATATCAGTTGGATAATGGAAATGATATCGGGGCTGCGTGATATTCGTATGCTCGGGGCGGAAGAAAAAACACGCCGTTCGTTTAAAGAAAGACATCGCGCTCTTTACGATTTATCCCTTCGTTCCGGCCTTTCGAGTATGTTTGCAGGCGATATCACAGGATTCATCACGCTATCAATTCAACTTGCAATATACGTATTTGCGGGTTTTCAGGCGGCTTATGGAGATCTGACAATCGGACTGTTGACCGTTATACTCGCGTTCTACGAATCAATTTCGGGATCGGTCAGCGGGATTTCTGAATCTTGGATTTCTCTTCAGGGAATGATCCCGGGAATAGAAAAGATTCAAGAAACGCTTGAAGCGCCCGACGAAAGTGTGTGGAAAGGAAAAGAAAACCTCACAATCACAGAGGGCAGTATCGAATTCCGTGATATCGGGTTTTCCTACAGTAACAGCACGCCTGTTTTGACTGACTTCTCTTTAAAAATCAATTCGGGCGATAAAATCGCTCTTGTCGGAAAAAGCGGATGCGGAAAAACCACACTCGCATATATGACTATCGGATTCTACAGACCGCAAAAAGGGCAAATCATGATTGACGGAGAGGATATTACAAAGTTTACTCTTCGCTCTATCAGGTCAAATATAGGTCTTATCCAGCAGGACGTTTTGGTATTCGACGGTTCTCTGAGAGAGAACATTATGATAGGCAACAGAGACGCTTCGGAAGACGATCTGATTGCGGCGTGTAAAAATGCTGAAATATGGGACTTTATTGAGACCTTACCCGACGGGATCGACACAGTGATAGGCGTAAACGGTATTGATCTCTCCGGCGGACAAAAGCAAAGAGTTGCCATTGCAAGAATCTATCTTAAAAACCCGAAAATCATCATTTTTGACGAGGCGACAAGCGCTCTTGACGCCGAAACAGAAAAACAGATTCACGATTCGTGGAAAAACGTTCTGTCGGGCAGAACTTCGATCGTTATCGCTCACAGAGAAAGTTCCGTAATGCTTTGCGAAAAAGTCGTCCTGATGGAGGACGGGAGAGTCGTCAGAACCGGAGCGCCGAACGAAATGAGAGAAAACGATGAGAAGTTCAGGGAACTGTTTGCGGTAAAGGAGGAAGTCGAAGATGATTGAAAAACTCAAATATCGCATTAAGGTTCTTCGCAAACTTCTTCCATTTACTGTCGGCGTAAAACGTTTTTTCGTTTTCATTTTCGTTTTTTCCGTTCTGACTGCCGCTGTCGGTTTTCTTGAACCATTAGTTTATCGGGTTTTTATCAATAACGTTATTCTCGGTGGACAGATAGGCAAAATCATTTTCGTTATCGCCGGATATGTAGGCCTGTTTCTGATAAACAAGGCAATCAGTTATGGAAAGTATCTGTCAAAAACAAAACTTGTCAACAAAACGACATTCCGTGTAAAATCCAGAATATGGGACGGCTATCTGAGAATCCCGTTTTTCGATTATGAGCACATGAGTGTAGGCGATTTGAAGATGAGGTTGGAAGACGACACAAAAACCATCTCACAATTCGCCGAAAGGCAATCGATTCAATTTGTTACCGCTTGTATTCAGTTTGTCGTCAGCGCCGTGCTGATTTTCGTTATCGACTGGCGTCTCGCAATTATTACGATATTGACAATGCCTCTCACGTACGTCGTTGATGATTATATCGCGAAAAAGCTTGATAAAATCAATGACAGTAACAGAGAAAATGAGCAGGAAACTTCAAGCTGGCTGCACACGACAGCGCAAAACTGGCGTGAGACAAGGGCGCTTAATCTCGAAAAGTATCAGCAAAGGAAGTATATCAAATTCATTCACAGATTTGCGCTGTTTTACGGAAGAATTATTAACTACAGAGTTATAAACGATAGAATCTTCCCGCGAATTTACGACGATTTTGTCATGCAGTTCAACATATATCTCGCGGGTGGTCTCCTGATCCTGTTCGGGAAAATGACGATCGGAGATTTGCTCGTCTTTATTATGTATTACGGGATATTTACCGTGGCGACCGCCGCAATCTCGAATATTGATGCAGAACTGAAAAGCAACCGTTCAATAATCGACCGGCTTATTGAAGAACTTGACAAAAGCGGCGACCGCATTACGGAAGGAAGCGTTATCCCAGACGACAGCGATCTGATCGAATTCAAAAACGTTTCTTTTGCGTATCCGGGTACAGATAAAAATGTGATTTCAAACCTCAGTTTCAAGATCAGAAAAGGAGAGAGGGTTGCAATTACCGGACGAAGCGGGTGCGGAAAAACGACCGTTCTCAAATTGCTGGTGGGAATGATTTCTCCCGATGAGGGAAACGTGGAGTTTTCAGGTGTCGATCTTCAGGAGATTAAACTATCTGAAATGCACCGGAGGATCGGATTCGTTATGCAGGAAAATCATCTGTTTAACACAACGATCCGGGACAATATGCTTTACGGGAAGAGCGACGCAACGGATGATGAAATTGTTGAAGCTTGTAAGAAAGCATACATATTCGACTTCATTGAAAGTATGCCCGACGGTCTTGATACGGTGATTGGAGAAAAAGGGATTAAGCTTTCGGGCGGACAAAAACAGCGACTTGTTCTTGCTCGTCTCTTTCTCAGAAACGTTGATATTCTGATATTTGATGAGGCGACGAGCGCACTCGACGGTTACAGTGAAAGCATAATTCAGGATGCAATAAACAACATTGCCGAGGATAAAACAATAATTGTGGTGGCTCACCGAGAATCGTCAACACGGCTCTGTGAAAGAAAAATAATAATTACTAATGATTAGTGTTGTCATTTGTGTTAACTTTCTTGTTATACTCCTCATTTACGATAATAAAGATGGATATTGATATAATAATTACTTTGAAGAAAAAATATACTTCATTTATATTTTTTTATTATGTTTTTAATCTACAAAAAAAGGATAATGATTAATGAATAAAAATGATATTATTGTTCCTGTTGTATTATCACCTACATTAGCATCTTCTGTTAGTTATTCGTATGTGTTATCTTTGATTGAAACTTATCATGAGAGCTTATTTTCGAAATTCCTGTCAAATTATTATACTAATTGCTTTTTTGATTCGACTTATTTTGATTTATATGAGGAAGATGTTTTTTTTGTTCGCAACAACATTTTTAAGATGGAAAAATTCACTTTTTCTCTTACTAACAACGAATGTAAAGAAGAAGAGATTTTTCAGGCTATTATTTCCCATATATCAAGGGGATATTGTATTTTAGTTCATTGGGACGAATTCTATGTAAAAGATAGCGTATGGTATCAAAAGAAAAATGTAGATAGAGAACATATGATATATGGAATAAACCCTAAAACAAAAACAATTCATATAATGAGTTTATGCGATGGGAAATGTGCATCATATTGTTTCACATTTGAAGAGTATTTGTTCATTTTAAAAAAGTTTAATTTCGGAATCTGTCAAATGATCTTTTTCTGTTTTAATAAAAATAATAAACTCGAAATTGATCTTTTGAAAATAAAAAATGATTTGTACGATTATTTATATTCGACGAATAGAAAGTCATTTTTTGATCATGATTCTGTTTTTTATGGTATAAATGCTATAAAAGCATTAGTATCGTATTCAAGAAAAAACCTTATAAGTAATATTGAAGGTTTATTATTAAATTATAAAGTAGTATATGAACACAAAAAAGCAATGATAATTAGAATTCAATATCTTTCAAGTAACCATTTTATTAATAAAAAATGGGAAATAAAGTATATGGAAATATTTGAAAAGTATATATGGAAATTCTGGATTTATTTTCAAGAATTTGAAAAAGAAAAAACATCTTTTGATTTATTTGAAACTGCAGCAGATTATCTTTTAAAGGGAATAGCATCTGAAAGGATGCTTTTAGAAGAACTAATTAACGAGGAACTTAATTATGTGTAAATGTATTTTGCCAATTAGTCATAAATGTTCATATTCAACATTTCATGAACAAGCTTTTCCTATCGGAATAATGGAAGCACACAATATAGACACAAAGAAATGGATAGGGACAACCCATTTAGAACTAAAATATTCAGATGATGAACTCATATCTCCAATAAGTGGGTATTTTATAAAATTTAATAATGGTCCTTTTATTTCAAGCTTTTTTACCATATATGCTAATGATTTATTCTATTATCCTAACATAATAATCTCGAACATATGCGAAATAATACAAAACGAAGGATATATACGAGGTGTAACCAACTTTTATGCTATTCATACAAATGACGCATATCAAAAAGAGGATAATATTTTTAATTTATGCATGTATGGATTTGATATCAATCAAAAAGTTCTATATTGTATTGGATACACCAAAAATCAAGTGTACGAAAAATATAATATTTCATTTGATGAATTCATCAATTCGCTCAAGTTAATATATGAAGATAAAATTGAATTTGAAGTATTACAAATGAATCCTCAGTATAAATACAGTTTCAAATGGGAAAATGTTAAAAAATATATAAGCAATTATTTATTATCAAAAAGCGAATGCGAAGAAAGCATTTATGATAATTGTACTAATTTCTTCTATGGAAAAGAAGCTGAGAATGAGTATATTAAATATTTAAAAAGAATTGTGAAAGAGAAGAAAGAAATTGATGTTAGAAATGGAAGATCTTTGAAGGAATATAAATCAGTTATAAAATACTTACTTGAAATCTATCCTTATACAGATTCAATCAATATAAAAAACTTTCTTTCAATATACGAAAAATACGATCTCCATCAAACATTATGTATTAAATATAATATCGAAAAGAAAGAAAACATAGTTGATAGAATAATAAATTGTTTATCATCAGCTTTCGATGAAGAATACCAATTATTAAATATGTTTTTATCAAAACTCTAATATATATGTATTTGATGTAGCATAATGCTATTTGTATGGAATGGTATCAATAAATATCAACTGATTTGACTATTATTTATTTAATTATGAATCTATATATAATGTGTTCCGATACACAGAATCAACCATAGGTTATAGGGTGCGATGGATTGAAATAATCCATCGCATTTTCAATATTCTGTACGCTCTAATTATAGTGATAATTCAAAAACAGAAAGAATTCTGGGATAAAGTGAACTTTCTTTTTGATGAATAGTGAATAGTTAAATCCAGAAGACATGTGAGTTTTGAATGTGAAAAACATATTCCATATTATGATTGTTCTTATTGATGAATAACACTTTTTACTGTTTGTTATCAACTATTATTTTTTTTCACATTTTATATATATCATCTTATAAACACATAATATACCAATTAGGAATATTAAGTCTACGATTAAGCAGATAATAATGCATTATAAGTCATTTATTGATATAATTCATTAGTATTAGACAGAAGCAATATTTCTAAATGCTTTTATATTTATGAAAAAAAGGCGAAACTCTTCCGGAAGAAATATTTTTTCTTTGAATCAAAAAGTGATTTAAGGTATTGTATTTCGTTTCTTGGATGATGGTTTACTATCTAAATGAAATATCTCATGAAGTAAAGAGGGTGTTAAAAGTTGAAAAATTTTTATAGTAAACCCAAAAACAGAGCATTTATAAGCGCAGTGTTTACATCATTAGTAGGTGTATCGTTAGCTTTATTGGGAAATTGGAATCCAATTCAGTCCCATTTCTTTTTCAAAATTGTTTTTTTTGTAATTATATCAATTGTAAATATATGTCACATCGTGTATTGTGCAGCTTTGGATTCGAAAGATTCATTAATAATTGATATGTTACAGAAACAAATCAAAACATATCAAAACGCATTGTCTAGAATCATTCAAATATGCAAGTATAATGCTGATGGAATAAATGAATGTATTCATAATCTTTATACAACCGGGAAGATTGATTTTACGATATGGAATTACAAGAAAGCATGCTATAACGTATGTAATAATCTATTTGCTTTTCTTGTAGAATTAACTAATAACAGAGATATTGAAGTTACTTATGTAAAACTTAATGAAGAAAAAGACGGAGAAATATGTTTGTTTGCTTATAGCAATAAAAACAATCAAAAACCTGGTATGTTAAATGTTCCAAGATACTATAATGATCCTAGTGGAAAAATATATTACGATTCTCAAAGATTTATAGAAAACAATTCAGAAACACGCGTTTTATTTGGAAGTGAAGAAATCAATAACATGTTTTACAGAACTTCAGAAGAAAAGCAAAAATATCCTTTAAAATATAACCAATTTATTTCAATACCAGTTTTTTGTGGCGATTCAAAGATGATTGGTTTATTACAAGTTGCTTTTTTTGAAAAATGTAGCATTGCAAGTGACAAAGAAGTCCTAAAGGAACTTGCGGATCAATTGGTATTTCCTTATGCAAATTTGTTCCTGCTTTTACACAAAATACATAAAATAAATATAGAGATGAATCGAAGAATACAAAGCAGAGGATAACAGTATGAAACAAACAAAACCAACAAAGAGTGTAAATATGAAAAGGAAAAAAATATATCGATTTCAAAACGGACAAATGTCGAGTTTATATGGAAGTAGAAGAAATAATAGAAGTATCGAAGAAGAGAAAACAGAAATTGAAGATGCAGTAGAAGTAATAATGAAGAAGTTTTATTCAAGTAATATCCTCTTTGATCGAATAAAGAACAAATCAACATCTGAGATATTTTTGATAAAATTAAAAAAAGAATAAAAGTATTAGGTATATCCATATTTAAATAAAATGGTGAATTCTACGATTTGAATAAAAACTAAGAGAAGAATCAAATCATCTGAAATAATTGTAATACACCAAATCTTTTGTTCTATTAATTTGCGTCTTAGGAATTAAAAGATGATATGTAAAGTGAAATTTTATAAATTATATATACTTTTCCAATAAAGTTCAAAAAATGGATATAAAGGAAGTGTTTTACAAAAAAGTGCTGAGCAACTAATGATCTAAAATGTACTCATATGTCGAAAAGAACTCAATGAAAAATAATTATTTTGTCTATAAAATTAATCATCACAAAAAGGTATTTTTCGGGATTATATGAGTGCGATGGGACAATTTGTTTCATCGCATTTCAATTTCAAAGCTTATATGTGTTTTATTTATATATTTATCATATATCCAATAAAACCATTTTTTATACTTCTTCAAATCCAATAACTTCGTCTATGTTATCAAAAATCTTTGTTTCATGTGATGTGAATCATCGAAATGCAATAGAGCAATAGAAGTCTATTCGCATTAAGTTTTTTATCAAATAATTACGAGCAGGAGGATTGAACCTAAACGATTGGGTTGTAATCGCTGTGTGAATCGAAATGGTGTAGATAAACTATATCATTAGAATCCACAGCGTTTTTTTGTTGCCTTACTTTAAAAGGTCCCTTCCCATTTGTTCGGGAAAGGCCTTTTTTATGTCTTCATTTCAGTGGGAATGTTTCATAGCTGAATACCCGTGATCTCCTGATTTCTGATTTTGGCATTTTTCAAAAAATCAAAAGTTCAAAGGAGATTACGTAATGAAAACCAAATACTACGCATGGAAAAACGGTAAGCAATCGGAGGAAAAGCAAGAATGGATCGAACTTTCGCCGCGTGAGTTCATAGAGCTCTGCAACAACAATCGCAATTTGAAGCAAGAATGCCGAAGGTATTTTTATCAGTTGCCTGGGCTTGAATCAGGTGATACATACCTGTACTTGGAATGTACCTATGAAAAGTATCTTGAATCGCGTGCTGCAAAAGATAATCGCACACGCAAAAGAAAAGAAAAAGGGTCTTTAACTGCTGAAGGCAAATGGCTTGAAACAGTTTCTCTTGATTCCGAATTCGAGGATGAATCAGGTGATACTTGTACTTTACATGATATGATACTTGACCCGGATTTACGTTTTGAGGATCGCTTAATTCATTCTGTGGATGTTCTGGAGGCACTTGCTACGTTATCATCAGATGAAATTGAGATTATTGAACGACTTTATCTCTCTGAATATGCAGTAAGCACAAGAAAACTTGCAAAGGAAATGAAGCTTCCTGTGATGACCTTAAACAATCGCAAGAAAAAAATATTAGTCAAACTCAAAAAAAGTTTGGTACAATCCTGTTTTTTTCCTACCAATAAGAAAGTGAGAGGATAAAAACCTCCCGATAGAGATCCTTGAAAAATGAATATCCACTTCTTCAGTTATGTTACCTGCGCCTGTCGGAAGATCGAGCCAAAGCGTAAAAACGTTACGCATAGCCGTATGCGGTGCGAACGAGTTGTTCTTGTAAGCAATGATAACAGATACAGAAGAAGAGGTTTTTTGAAAATCATGGATCTAAATCAAAAACAAAAAAGAAAGGAGAACATAATGACAGATTTGAAAATTAACAAATTGAAGGGCTACGATGCTTTTAACAAAAACTGTTCATTTTTCAGAACAGAAAGGGAGTACCCCGGGTGGACGGGAGAAGAAAAGTACATCATTGTTACGGATATGGAAAAAGAAGCATTTGAAACTGCATTTCCGGAAATAGCCAAGTACCTAAGTCCATTTGTGATCATCAAAAAATGTCATATGGAAGTAATAAAAGAGTTTTATCGAAACGAAACGAAACACAAATTGAGACGATTTAGGTATGGGTGTGGGCATGATGACTTGGAGAAAGATTATCCTTCAGAATTTATCGACTTCAACACGGAGAACAGAATTGTAAATGAAACACTCCTTGAAGAGGCGGTTGCACAATTGACAGAAAAACAGAGGCGCCGAATTGCCCAATATTACACAGAGGGCTATTCATTTCAACAAATAGCAGAAATTGAAAAAGTCGGTAAGAAATCGGTTGAAAACTCAATACACAACGGGCTGAAGAAGCTGAAGAGATTACATAGTCAAAAAGGAAGTGAATGAGAATATGAAAAACAATATCAGGTTATTCAAACGCGGCGATATATTCACATATGATTTCGGAACACAGGCAGGGTCAATTCAAAGCGGAAGAAGACCCGTACTGATTCTCCAATCTGACAGTTTTAATCCGCACTCACCAACAACCATTGTAGCGGCAATCACGTCGGTTCAAAAGAAGACGGAGAAGGATTTCCACATTATCCTTGACAAGAAATGCGGCCTGAAGAAAACGTCTGTGTTACTTCTTGAACAGATTCAATCCGTAAATAAAGCCGGACTTCAAGACTACATAGGAAAAATTGATGATGAGGGCACTTGGGTACAAATAAACAACGTTCTGAAAAAGACGTTTGGCTTATGGGTGCATAACGCGAATAGAATCGGAGAAATCATTTGTCTTTGTCGCAGGTGCTTAAATAAATCATTTGAGGATAAAGGCTTGGTATTCAGAAGAATCGATCCATTAAAAAGGGAAAAAGCTCCCTGTGAAAAGTGCGGATTCCCGGGGTACGACTATATGTTATATGACAAAAAAAGAATTCTGGGAATCAAAAAACAAACGGAAAGGAAGATATTATGAGGAGAAAAGATAATGAAAAAAACGGGACAAAGAACACCGGATACCTTTCAAGTTTGGATGATCTCCCGTATTTACTCACAATCGATATGGTAGCTCGATTAACCGGTTTAAACTATGAAACAATCAAGAGACATTGCAGATCGGGAGAGATCGAGGGAGTGAAAATCGGTCGCGAATGGAGAATAAGCCAGGACGCCTTTCGTAAGCTTGGAAATCGCACATTTGATAAGGCAACCGATTCACGATAAAATGTGCCAAATCCAATGATAAGGGGTTATGGCAATGTCAAGTTATTATCTTGAAAACAACAGTTACTGTACGAAAATCTACATAGGTACGGACTCTATTGGAAGAAAAAAGTATAAGAAACTGAAAGCCAAAACAAAAAATGAACTTGACAAAAGAGTTCTTCAGTTAAAACAACAGTTAGAAGAGGGGCTCGATGTTTTCCGTGCGACAGATACGCTTGAACAGTGGATCGAAAGGTATATTGATTATCTTGAGGGAGAAGTTAACGGCGGAAACTATCAGGAATACGAGTGGAAAACAATCAAAGCAAGGTTGCGCTTCTTTCTTGATTATTCAGGAGGAAGATTGTCCAGAGCACGTATTTGCGATATTTTACCGGTACATATCCAACCTGCGATAAACTCTCTGTTTCAAAGAAATCCGGCGACAAATAAACCATCGTCAAAAAGGACCATAGAGAGATATCTGAGATCTTTAGGAAACGTTTTTGAGTACGCGAGGAAACAACGTGCATATAACTTTTGCAATCCATGCGACGATGTGAAAGTTCCGAAAAACGCCAAAAAGAATAAGAGAGTTCCGCTCAATAACAGAACGATACAGTTGGTTTTAACAACCGAGCACAGAGCGAGGGTCGCGGCTTGTATTCTGATGTTGACCGGAATACGAAGAGGCGAACTGACTGCTTTGACTTGGTCGGACGTTGACTTGAAGAATAAAGTAATCTATATCAATAAATCATATTGTTTCAAGTCTTTAACGATTAAACCGCCTAAAACCGAAGCCGGAATACGGGAGATACCAATAAGTGACTATTTGGTCGAAATTCTGAAGGAAGAGAAAAAGAAGACTCGAAGCGAGTACGTAATTGAAAAAGTCTCAGGTGGAATAATGACTGAGCAAGCGTGGAAGGTTATGTTTCAAAGTTATATGCTTGCGCTTGAAGCGGAAGATCAAAAAGCGATGAATGCAGAGGCAATCATAGATACGAAAAATCGGTTCAAAAATTTCACAATCCATCAGCTCCGCCATACGTACTGTTCTCTGTTGCAATGGTCCGGAGTTGATATGAAGACTGCACAGGAATTGATGGGTCACAGTGAAATGAGGGTCACGGCAGACACGTATACTCAAGGTAATGAAGAACTGAAAATTCAAGCTGCATATATGCAAGGGGAGTATCTGAAGTCAAAATTTGTTTCATAGCGTCAACTGTTTTTCGGTTATTTGACCTTTTCGAAAGATCAAAAAAGACCCTCGATCGTTCCTTCAAGAGGCATTTGGGGGCACCTTGAGGGGCACCTCAAGGTGCCCCTCAACGATATTTTGCGATATTTTACGTGATCTCAGTCTTCCCAAAATGAGGAAAGAGAAATCCCGCAAACCCTTGTAAAATAAGGGGTTCGCGGGATTCTTTCTCGTTCAGGGGCACTAAGACTCGAACTCAGGACACGCGGTTTTGGAGACCGCTGCTCTACCAACTGAGCTATACCCCTGTATTC
>JAEEGL012976080.1_pt1 | contig 29907 bp, 18 predicted proteins | sample 9134231 | NCBI WGS metagenome assembly JAEEGL01 (sample SAMN16246548, study PRJNA631951) | gut metagenome | biome: gut microbiome; feature: rumen; material: fiber-attached | host: Bos | place: Iran: Karaj | collected 2018-10
CGGTTTGCCGGACGGGGATACAAGGATAATCGAATCCACGTACGGACGGTGAAGGTCAATGACAGAGGGGTCATAGTTAGCCTTGCTGTAATCGCCCGGTTTATGGTTCGGCCAGGGGTTGGATTTCATGAAGCCCGCCTTGACAGATTTGTCGATTTCATCGAATAATTCCGCGATAGAACCGATACATATTTCTTCGCTTCCGTCCTCGGTGCGCCAGATAGGCAACGGAGTTCCCCAATAACGGGAACGGCTGAGGTTCCAGTCATTCAGGTTATTGAGCCACTGACCGAAACGTCCTGTGCCGGTTGATTCCGGCTGCCAGTTGATGGTCTTGTTGAGCGCGATCATCTCCTCGCGCGCCTTGGTGGACTTGATAAACCAGCTGTCCAGCGGGTAGTAAAGCACCGGTTTGTCGGTACGCCAGCAGTGCGGATAAGTATGCACATGTTTCTCGCTACGGAGCAGACGTCCGTCGGCTTTCATCTCCAGACAGAGGTGCAGATCCAGCGTCTCGGCTTTCGCGGCAGCCGCCTCGTCGTACTTGCCGTCCACGGTGAACTGCGGGTCATAGGCGTTCTTCACCCATCGGCCTGCGTAACGGCGGTAGAGTTCGTCGTTGACGTTGGCTTTGTACCACTCCTCGTCAAGGTCCTCTACGTTCCAGTATTTGCCGGTGAAATCGACCATTGGACGGGGTCCGTTGTTCTTGGTTTGCATATACAGCCCCGGCACGCCGGCTGCATCGGCTACTTTCTTATCGTCGGCACCAAACGTAGGCGCGATATGCACGATACCCGTACCGTCCTCGGTAGTGACATAATCACCCGGAATGACGCGGAACGCTCCCTCGCCCGGGTTGACCCACGGGAAGAGCGGCTCGTATTCGAGGCCGACGAGGTCCTTTCCTTTATAGCGGGCGACGATCTTAGGCTCCAGCGGTTTGCCTTCTTCGTCCGTTCCGCAGAGTTCTTTGCGATAAGCATCCAGACGCGCTTCGGCGAGGATGATATGGTCGCCGGCAGGCGTCTCCACCTCCACGTAGTCAATCTTCGGTCCCACGCAGAGAGCCGTGTTGGAAGGCAGCGTCCAAGGCGTCGTCGTCCAGGCGATGATATAAGTGGCTTCGCCGTTTGACAGTTTGAAATTGTTTGAAGGTTTGACCTTAAAGCGGGCGGTGCAGGTGAGGTCCTTGACGTCGCGGTAGCAACCGGGCTGGTTGAGTTCGTGTGACGAGAGACCCGTTCCGGCGGCAGGCGAGTACGGCTGGATGGTATAACCCTTATAGAGATAGCCTTTCTTGTACAGCTCCTTGAGCAGGTACCACAGCGTCTCGATATATTTGTTATCGTAGGTGATATAAGGGTTGTCGAGGTCCACCCAGTAGCCCATCTGCTTGGTGAGGTTGGTCCATTCTTTGGTGTATTTCATCACCTCGCGGCGGCAGGCAGCGTTGTATTCGTCCACGCTGATCTTCTTACCGATATCCTCTTTGGTGATACCTAACATCTTCTCCACGCCTAACTCCACCGGCAGACCGTGGGTGTCCCAACCGGCCTTACGGCGCACCTGATAACCCTGCATCGTCTTGAAACGGCAGAACGTGTCTTTGATGGTCCTCGCCATGACATGGTGGATACCCGGCATGCCGTTGGCAGAAGGAGGACCTTCGAAAAAGAGGAACTGCGGATGTCCCTCACGGGTAGTGATACTTTTCTCAAATAACCCCTCTTGCTCCCATTGCGCCAGCACCTCGCGGCTCAACGCGGGCAAGTTCAACTGTTTGTATTCGTTAAAATGTTTCATATATGTTGTTTGTGATTTTAATCTATGCTTGATAATTGCGTCCGTAAGAACGGTATGTGTCTTTTTCTATCTCGATAACAGGCTCTTCCCACCGGTCAAGAGGATCCAACCGCCACTCGATATATTTGATCTTCATTCCTCTGTCGATCCACTGCTTCTCATAGTGCGTCTGCAGCGCACGCGCATCCTTGAAAACATCGATGGAATCGAGCGAATCGGCATATAAATCATCTGTCTGCGCCACTACCGGATAAGGGTTCAGCCGCAGCATCTCGGTCGTATAGGTATACAGGAACGGACTGTCGGTCTTCAGATGAATCAGACCGCCGGGTTTCACGATCCGGTGATAGCGCTGCATGAAATAAGTGGATGTAAGACGCTTGGTGGCTTTCTTCATCTGCGGGTCGCAGAAAGTAATCCATATCTCATCCACTTCACCGGCAGCAAAAAACTCCGTTATAAACTCAATATTGGTGCGCAGGAACGCTACATTCTTCAATTCCTTGATCTCCGCCTCTTTGGCTCCCGCCCACATACGCGCACCTTTGATATCCACTCCGATAAAATTCTTCTCCGGATACCGTTCCGCCAGTCCTACCGTATATTCGCCTCTGCCGCATCCCAGCTCCAGCACAACGGGGTTCTCATTATGGAAATAGCGGTCGCGCCAGTGTCCCGCCAACTCCGGGTCATACGGCGGCTGGAAGACATTGTGGAACGTCTCCATCTCCGCAAATTTCTTCAGTTTGTTCTTGCCCATTTCCTTCTACCTTTCATTTTTCACCCTTATCACCTCTATCCCCACATCGGTCACGCCGCGCAGGAGCGAGTCCCTCATTCCGTGCTGAACGGCGAAATAATACCGCCCGGTATCGGGGAAATGATAATTCTCCTCCAGCAGAACGGGCATTTCTATAAAGCCATGGTGCTTGTCTCCGAGCCATCGGCCTCTGTCATCCGCCAGATAAAACTCGACCGTATCCATGTACTGTCTGTTGCCGCGCACAAAAAGCCACATGTTCTGATACGGATAGCGCTCCGTATGACGGACGTAGAGCAGGATATCATAAGCCGCCTCCCTGTCCGCTATGTTGAAGGCAAATTCCGGCAGTTGGTTTTCGTCCCATTCACCCGATGGAATCGCGACAAATTCGCTATACACGATATCGTGCCGGCAGGATGTCAGAAGACAGACGCATCCTATCAGCAAACCAATAGCTAGTCGTAAACTGTTCATCGTAAATGGCTTCATCGTCTGGGGTGTTTTTTCTTTTTTCTATCAAACCTCGTCAGCTCGCCATGGCCCGTCTGGTATCCGATCTCCGCTTCTGCGGCACGGTTGGCTTCCAAAGAGACGGGTTTCTCTCCGCGGCGGTTCATCGCGATCACCTCATGTGCGCGCGCAGCCGTCAGAGTCACCAGATTAGCCGGTATATGCTGGTCGGTGGAATACGTAATGGTGCCTGCCAGCGGATCGGTCGAGAAGACATAATAGGTAGCGTCCTTCGTCTCCAGAGGCTGATGGCGCGGCGGCAATGCCTTGGAAGCATCCTCATAGACCGGCACTTCGTAGTTCAGACAGCATTTGAGTTTGGCGCACATGCCTGCCAGTTTCTGCGGGTTTGGGGATATGTTCTGCAACCGTGCGGCGCCAGTACCTACCGACGAGAAGTTGATCATCCATGTGGAGCAGCATAACTCACGTCCGCATGGTCCTGTTCCGCCGATACGTCCCGCCTCCTGACGCGCTCCGATCTGCTTCATCTCCACGCGGATGCGGAACGTCTCTGCATAGACCTTGATCAACTGGCGGAAGTCAACCCGTCCGTCTGCGATATAGAAGAAAATCGCTTTCGATCCGTCGCCCTGATATTCCACGTCGCCTATCTTCATCTCCAGCCCGAGCGATTTGGCCAGTTGGCGGGCCTTGATCATCGTCTCCTGTTCGCGCGCGTGCGCTTGCTCGGCACGGGCGAGATCTTCCTCCGTCGCTATACGGATCACCTGACGGATCTCGTAACGGGAAGCGTCTATCTTGTTCTTCTTAATCTGCAACTCTACCAACTTGCCGGTCAGCACCACCTCGCCCAGGTCATACCCCGGATTGGCCTCTACCACCACTTTCACGCCTTTCTCCAACGGGAGGTGCGCGCTGTTATGGAAATAGCCCTTGCGTGTGTTTTTGAACTGCACCTCTATCAGGTCTGTCAGTTGGGTATTCTCCGGCAGGTCGCTCAACCAGTCGCATACGGGCAACATATGCGCTGAATTGCGTTTGGTTGCCGCCGCTGCCAGTTCTTGCGGCTCGTTTCCTACTGTATATTTTTTCATTTTCTTGGTTTTTTAATCAATATTATCATTTGCAGACACAGGTCGAAGAAGATCATCTTTGCATTGCCGTTCTGCTCTATTTGCCGTTCCGCCAAGTCGAGTTGGTTCATGATCGCCTCTACGTTGCCGGAATGGATAAAAGGCGCGAACTTAACGGAGAAATTCCGCTCTTCCTCCATCTGGTAATTCAGTTCGGGCTGACCTATATTACGGATAAAATTCTCTCGCACCTGCTGCTGGGCGTACTGCAGAAAATGCTTCTGCTTCTCCCTGCCTGTCGCAGCCATGTCCAGCGACCACTGGCGCAGATGTTTGAGCGACTCGTATTTCTTCTGCGGGTCGCGGAGGACTCCTACCGTATAAGCATCGCGGAAGAGAGCGACGAAATCACGCAGTTCCTGCTGATTTTCCTCGGATTCACCGGCTTTTTTCAGGGCAGCGAGAAAACTGCCGTTCGCTATCCGGGCTATGTCGGTCGTTCTGGAAGCGGCTATACCTCTGCGGACCAAAGCCTCAGCGATAGTCTCCGTCTCCAGCCTCGGAATCCGGACCGTCTGTACGCGCGACAGGATGGTAGCCAGCATCTGCTCCGGATGTTCGGAGACCAGAAGAAAAACGGTCTTCGGAGCCGGCTCCTCCAGTATCTTCAGCAGTTTGTTCGCCGTGGCTGCATTCATCTTCTCCGGCTGCCATATGATCATGATCTTGTAGCCGTCGCCATAGGCCTTGAGGCTGAGTTTGCGCAGGATCTCCCCGCTCTCTTTCTCATAGATCATGCTCTGCTTCGTCTCCACGCCCAAAGCGGCATGCCAGTCATCCAGGTCGAAATAATGTTTCTCCAGGATGATCTTACGCCACGGCTCCAGAAAATCATTGCATGTGTCAGCGGAATCCGTCTTGACGATCGGAAAGACGAAATGCAGATCGGGGTGCTGCAGATGCTGGTATTGAAGGCATGTCGGACACCTGCCGCAACTGTCCTCGTCCGTCCTGTTAGGACAGTTCAGATACTGGGCATAAGCCAGAGCCAGCTGCAGTTTGCCGATTCCCGATATGCCGGTAAACAGCTGCGCGTGGGGTATTCTGCCCTCACGCACCGCCTGGCGCAACTGCGCCTTCGTCGCCTCCTGTCCTATGATCTCCTTGAAGAGCATTCAGTTATCGGAATTCAGTTTTTCAGCTCTTTTTGGAGTGCCTCTACCATCTCGGCGTACTCGGCATCGGAGAGATAGACTTTACCCGGGTTCATCTGGAATGTGCCTCCGTAATCCGGACCGTCCACATATTTGGGAGCCAGATGGAAATGCAGATGGCTTAATTTATCGGAGAAAGCGCCATAGTTGATCTTCTCCGGATGGAATAATTTCTGCATCGCGCGTGTCACATCGGCTACGTCCGCCATAAAGAGATTGCGCTGTTCGTCGAACAGCTCGTTCAGGTCATTGACATGCCCGTCATATGCCACCAGACAGCGGCCGTGATAGGTCTGCTCCTTAAATAAAAACGCGCGCGACACGCGCAGGTGCGCGATCTCTATCATCAAATTGTGCAAAGTCTCATTGTTCTGACAATAGAGACAGTCTTTCGGATCGGAATACATAATATTTGAAATTTATAGTTTGTAGTTTGTTTTTTGTTACTTGTTTTGCTGTTTGATTCTTCCTGCTATAACGGCATTGCGGACCGCCTCTATAGCGGCATTGGAATCCATGTTTCCCTCGGCATCGCGGAACTGCTTCAGGTCTATCGGTTCGCCGATATACATACGGCAGGGCACGCGGTGGACGAAAGGCTTGCCCTTTGGCAACGCCTCGAAACATCCGTCCAGCGAAAGCGGTATGACCGGCAGTCCCAAATCGATGGCTATCTGGAAAGCACCGCGTTTGAACCGTCCCACTTCGCCGTTCAGCGAACGGGTACCCTCAGGGAAGATCACGGTGCATACACCGCCTACCAGTTGTTTCTCCACCTCTTTGAGGCTCTCCATCGCAGCTTTGGCATTGCGGCGGTCAATGAAGATATGTCCGGCGGCTTTGCATCCCGTCCCTACAAAAGGCACCTTGCGCAACTCCGCTTTCATCAGCCATTTGAAGATCACCGGCAGCCAGCCGTAGATCAGCCATACGTCGAACATCGACTGGTGATTCGACACAAACACATAACTCTGACCCGGCCGGATATGCTCCGCGCCCTCTACCGTCACCGGCAGAAACATCAGCCACAGGAACGAGCGGGACCAGAACTGCTGCACTTTATGCACAAACTCCGCATTCCGCCAATGAACGGTACAGACTGTGAAAACAGCCGTGAAGACCGTCAGTACACACAGTATCGGCCATGCCACCAGATACTGGTAAATGATATAAAACGGTTTTAGTATGCTTTTCATTTTCTACTCCTTTCACTCCTTGTCATATTTCTGCATAAACCCGCGGTAGAGCGCGCATATACGGCGTATCTCCTCCCATTGCTCGTCCGGCAGTTTGGTGCCTACCACCTCCACTACACGGCCTGCAGCGATAGTACCTATCTCGGCGCACCGGCGGATATCGAAACCGTCCGCCAGAGCATGCAGGAATCCGCCTGCGAAATAGTCTCCGGCGCCGGTGGAGTCCGTACAGGATGTGGTGATCGCGCCAATATGGTGACGCTTGCTGCCCTGCTGTATGTACGAACCGTTCTTGCCTACTTTCACGACCGCTATATCGCATTGCTCCGCGATCATCTGGACGGACTCTTCCGGATTGAGATGCGTATAGGCGAACGACTCGTCCTCATTGGCAAAGACTATATCCACATACTGCTTCACCAAATTCTTGAGGAAAGCATGGTTCTCGTTTATCACATTATAGGATGCCAAATCGAGCGAGACCATACATCCGGCTTCTTTCGCCAGACGGACGGATTTCTCCAACAGTTCATGGTTCTGCACCAGATAGCCCTCCAGATGGAATATATCGAAGCCGTTGAAGGCATCCTTGGAGATATCGTCTGCGCACAGTTCCGCCGCGGCACCCAGATAGGTAGCGAAAGTGCGCTCGCCATCCGGAGTGACCAGCACGATAGAGAAACCGGACATGGCGTCCTGCGAGAGCAGCAAGATCGGCTTCACGCCGTTCTTCAGCATGTCCTCGCGGTAGAAATCACCGACCTCGTCATTACCGATCTTGCCGATGAATGCCGCTTTGCCGCCCAACGACGCAATACAGTTGATCGTGTTCGAAGCAGAACCGCCCGCCACCATACGTTTACGAACCGAGAGAAAGCGATACTGGATCTGCTCCGCCTGGTCTCTGGAAATAAGGTTCATGCTCCCTTTCGGAAATCCCAGTTCACGCAGATCGTCTTCGCTCACCTGCAACAGGATGTCCGTCAGAGCATTTCCTAAACCTAAAATCTTTTTCATTTTTATCCTTTTTTGACCTGTTTTCGGGGTTTTTAGTAAAAAAACGGCGCCAAGATGTCATTTTTTTGCAAAAAAACTTGCACATATGAAAAAAAAGCAGTACTTTTGCACCCGCTTTCGAAAAAAGAGAGCACAGACACGCTTCCTTAGCTCAGTCGGTTAGAGCATCTGACTGTTAATCAGGGGGTCCTAGGTTCAAGTCCTAGAGGGAGCGCAAAGGCATCTACAGACGTAGATGCTTTTTTGTTGCTTCTTTCATTCTTTCAAATAGCACCGGCGGAATGTTTTTTCATAAAAAAACATAATCCGTGTGCAAAGGTACTACAAAAAAATGACATATGCAAGCATATGCCATTCTTTTTGCGAAAATTATACCGAAATTGCGTCTTTCTACTCAATTCGCCTGCCCAGTATATCAAATATACCGTCCTCTGTCACTAACAGCAGCTGACCGTCCCGGAAGAGGACAGAAGCGTCATCGACCACCGTCTTGTCGAAGCCGGTAGGGGTCTGCGCCTCCGGGTTAGACGGAATGATTGGCGGCGTGGGGATGATCTCGTTTCCTCCGCCTTTCAGTTCGCCTTCATACCCCAGCGTAGCGAAATCGCCCACATACACATGGATAGGCGTGCCGCTTGCGTCCAGTACGGACAGCACGTAGTTATACCGCGAGGCTTCATCCAGACCCGTCACCTTGAAAGAGAGGGTATAGGGAAGGCTGCTGTTCGCTCCGCCTGCAGGTGCATCTCTCCTGCCCGGCGCAGAGAAGTTGATTCCGAGCAACTGACCGCGGGGCCCCAATGTCAGTTTGCAGAACACCGCGCCGTCCTTGTAGATGTCAATCTGGTAGGAGTGTGCAGCGGAGTCGGTGGGCCAGGTGAAGTCTGCAGTCGTTTCCGCCGCATCGACGATGACTGTTTTCTGTATCATAGCCGAGTCGGGTACGTCGCTCATGCGGAACCTGCCCCAATAGGGGTGCTCGCTGTACAACTTGCGGCTGTCGGGAAGGACGGAGAGCCATGCGCTGTCCGGAATATCCGCCAGTGTCCCTTCCGAGACACTCGGAGGAGTGGCTGCCCATACTGCTATATGCGTGACGGCACTGTCGCCCTTGAAGGCATTATCCCCGATGAGAACGACGTTTTTTCCGATACTCAACTCCTTCAGCCCGCTCCAGTTCTCAAACGCGTTCGTACCGATGGAGATCACCTTGTCGGGAATGACGAGGGTGTCTTGCTTTTTTATTCCGGAGAAAGCACTTCCTCCTACCATCGTCAAAGCCTCAGGAAGTACGATGGAATCGAGGGAACTGCAGCCTGAGAAAGCATTGTCTCCGATGGTCGTTGCACCCTTAGGAAGATGAACGCGCGCCAAAGAAGTACACCCGGCAAAACACGAAGAACTGACCGCTGTCATGCCATCCGGCAGAACAATCTGCGTAATCTTGCTGCAGTTCTGGAATGCTTGCTGGTGAATGGCCGTCAGGGTTGATGGCAGGACTACCGTGTCCAGTATGCTGTTTCCCATGAAAGCACCTTGACCTATCCACTGCACGCCTTCGGGCAGCACCACCTTCTTCATTCTTGACCATTGGCATAAATGGGTCGGAACAAACTCCACATCCGGACCGAAGATAAAATCCCCGTTCCAATAGCAATATAAATTGTAGAATACAGACGAAGAAGCCGGCGGGTTCTTGGCGTTCCAGACAATAACAGGGCTGCTATGGATGCACCACGAAATCTGCTTGGAGGAACGGAACGTAGCAGGGAAGAACAACGTATCTTGCAGTGGAATAGTGGCTACGCTGTTCATGTCGTACACGGCACGGTTGGGTTCTCCGTCAAAGATACTGCCGTCGATCACCTCCAGACAGTCCGACCACCGGACGGATTTCAGCCCGTAGCAGTTCTCGAATGCCATCTGGCCGATGTATTTGACGCCCTTTCCCAAGTCGCATTTCACCATCGTTGTGCAATTGGCAAAGGCGAATTGTCCTACCGTATCTACCGAGTTGGGCAGTCTGATCTCTTTCAGCTTATAACATTTCTCAAACATGTACGCCGGTATCTTCGTCACGCCTTCCGGTATCTCGCATGCCGTCAGGTTCCACCAGTCGCGGAAGGTGGCGCCACTGAATCCCGTCAACCCTTCCGGCAGAGAAATCGTCTTGCACGAATTATAAGGATAATAGGTCTTGTAATCCGTCGCCCATGACGAGGCCTGAAGCACCTGTTTGTTCCACCAGAGGCTGTCCACTGTGTTCTTCAACTCGCCGTACCCCTCAATGGTCATGTGCGCCGTTTCCGTGTCGTACGACCATGTCAGATGTTCGCCGCACACCCCCTCATACACGGTTGCACGGCTCTTTCCGGCTATAAACACCAGACATACAATCAATAATAAGTACTGCCTTTTCATAAGTGTATATAATTTTCAATTATCAACTATCAACTGTCAACTACAATCTCTCTCCTCGTACATCGTACATCTGTCCTCCGCGGATGAGATAGATCTGTCCGTCTCTCAGGAACTTGTGTACATTCTCTTTTTCCCCGATGAAATCGATATCTTCTGTACCTTCATTCGCTCCTTTTGTGCGGAATGAACCGTGGGTGGATTCAAATGCTTTTTCTTCTGCATTGCGTCCCACTACTGTGTACCAATACTGCGTTCCGGGCGTCAAGCCGTCCAAGGTGTAGGTGAATTGTTCCACTTCGGCATATCTTTTCGGTGCATGACGTACAAAATTGATAGAAATCACCCTTCCTGTTTTGTCAAACACCACATAGCAAATCTCTTCTGCTTGCGCCGCGTCTCTGTACACATGCAGCACGTATGTCTCCGCGCCTTCTACTGCTCCCCATGTAAACATCGCACTCGTCTCTTCCGGCTCGATGGATACGGGCATTCTGTCTTCTTCCAGTCCTTCGCGCAATGCCGTATAGCGGTACTCATGCGTAGTGTTGGCAAAACGGCTGTTGAAATTGGTGTATTTCATCTGTTTGATACGTCTGCCGGCTACGGGACTGAAGGACGGTCTGTTGTTCACATTGACGCGCTCTTCTTTCATGCCGTACGCTGCCGGAGAAAGCACCGGTTCCTCCGCCAAGGAACTGCCGTAACTGAACTCCCATTGCTGTGCGTCTTCGATTCCGCGCTCGCAGGTCCCGCCTTGCGCAATCAGAGACAGCACATTGCCCTCCTCGTCAAACTCCGCCCGCTTGCTGTAGGCGTTGTTGGACACGCCGGAGCAGTAGAACTCGTTTTTAACGGTGTTCCAGGTGTAGTTGTCCGCCGTAGTCCAGTCCTCCGCATCGCCTGCGTAGTAATAGACAGACCGTGTAGCTGGTCTCAGAGCGGTCTTGTCAGCGTTAAGGGCAAAGGTCGTTCGCTCCACCACGCGCTGCAAATCGTCCAATACAACATAATCATTAAATACCGGCACACCATGGTTATACCAGGCCTGCTCGGCTTCAACCCATAGTCCCCATTGCTCCATTCCATACCATTGCGGGTCCTCGTCATTGCGATAGTAATAGATATACCGACTGCCGAATATGTTGTTGTTAATATTGGCTGTCTTGTATGTGATACGCTCTTTGATTCGTCCCTGCTCATCGTAAGTCAGATCATTGTGGCGCATGGTTTGCGTAAGAACGATTTCATCGCCTTCCCAGCCGTAAGTCTCTACGTACAGCAGAATACCTTCCTTTGAATACGTGCTGAAATCTTTGGTATTTTTGGTGTCCTTATAGACTTTCCATGTACCTGCAGCCGTGTCTTTGTCCATCTCTATTTCCCGCGCCAAATCGGCGGTGGTGTCGTTCGGGAAATAGCTGTATTTCGTCCAATGCAGCGTATCCGTCAAAGTGCGGTTGATATCAATCGCGTACTCCACTTTTTCCGTCAGACGGTTATAGTTGTCGCGCTTGTAGAGGTCGATATAGCCGCGATTCTCTCCATACGGGCTGTAGTAATACCCCACGCGCTCACCTTTCGCATTATAATAAGTGCGGTTATTGACATAATCTCTTTGATTAAAATATTCATCTAACCTGCCGTCGGTGGCGCTTATAGGCTCGCGCTCGTATGCCTGCAGCGCTTCATTATACGTGAAGGAATAGACCATACCGGTATTCCAATCCCCTGCAGTGTTCAGTCCCTCATATTGGGTGGAAGTCAGCGGCTCGCCGTTTTCACCTAAGCTCACTTCCGTATAGCGGCATGAACTATAGTCTGTGACCCATCGGTGCAGTTCGGCGTTCCATGTCTCGCGTATCGAATTGGTATTGCCGAAACCGTAGCGGTATGTTTTGGTCGTGGTACGCTGGAGGGGTCCATTGACCCATTGCACGATGGAAGTAGTGAACGTATATTCCGGCGTCGTTTCTGAAGTAGTGATCCACTCGTCTATTCCTGGACGCTTCTCCTGAGTCTTGGAATAAACCGTTTCTCCCCCGTTGCCGTATTCCGTCCGCTTGACCGTCCAAATACCGTTTTGCAGCGTCGTGTCCAAACGCAGCGTGCAACGGTTTTCCGCGTCGTAACTGTAAACGGAGTTGGAATAAGCCGTCAGTTCATTCTCACCGTTGTATTTCCACGAACGCACGTGTTGCGGATATTCCTTGTTGCCGGTTGCGGTTTTCTCCACCAGATATTCCTCGTCGCGCTCTTCGCCCGTCACGGTCTTCCGGGTAAACACATCGTCCAGATATATCTCCGTCGTTGTGGTCTTTACGCCGGACTTGGTTGACCATGTGGCTTTTCCGGTGATCCGCTCGCTGCGGTAATACGTCTCTCTTCCGTTATTGCTGTCCCCTTTGTATTTGCGTACTACTCCGCCGTTCTCATTGTATTCCGTGCCGGCGTCGATATCACCTTCATTATATATTTTTTCCTCTATCCACAACCGGTGGTTGCGGTATTTGTTGCGGCCGTATGTATTCCATTGGTTTTTCCATTTCTGCTCTTTGGTATTGAAATAATAACTGATGGATTCCAAGGTCGAATCCGTCTCCGCATGGTAATAGCGCATAGAGGGCTGCCAGATACCCGATGAATCCATACGATAAACCGAGTAATCATAATTACGGATTTGTCGGATCAGATGACCTTCCTCGTCAAAAATATTACGATAGGTGTCATACGCATAGTCATAACGCTGGTTCAATTCAAACACAGCCTCGTCCACTTTCTGCAAATCGGAGATATTGAGAGAGGAATCGATCAAATTCTCCTCGTTCCAGATCATCCGCATTGGAAAATTATACGAATATACGGTATGCTTGCCTTCTTCGCCGAAATCACAATAGACGTACTTACCGCTATACGGGTTGAGGCGGTAATACTGATCGGTCGCATTGTTATAATGAATCTGAGTATAGGTCTCTGTCATACTGTCCGGCGCGTAGAAGTAATTCACATCATCTACCTGGGTTCCGAGGTAACTGCCGTCTTCACTTTCAAGCACTACTGTGTTGAGCTGGATTCCGTCCAACCTCCAGGCATAGTTGTCGGTGGAGATACCTTGCGCATACACGCATGTTCCTTCTAATAACATTCCTGCTACCAGCAGCAGACCAAAAAGGAAACTCTTTTTCATAATTATATAAAATTTTTCAATTACCAATTCCTGATCTTTCTCCCAAGCACATCGAACACCCCTTCCTCCGTCACGAACAGCAACTGACCGTTTCGAAGAATAACGACGCGGGATGTATTTTCAGACGCACTGTCTATTCCTTCGTAATTCTGCGCCTCAGGATTGGACGGAATAACAGGCGGTGTCGGAATAACCTCATCACCTCCGCCTTGCAATTCGCCTTCATAGCCCAGCGTAGCGAAATCACCGATATAGACATGCAGCGGAGTGCCGTTTTCGTCCAAGGCAGAGAGCACGTAGTTATACCGCGAAGCAGCGTCCAGACCTGTTACTTGGAAACTCAATGTAAAGGGTTGGAAGTTGTCTGCTACGGCTTTTTGTGCCATACGGCGTCCCGGTACAGAGAACGAAATTCCCAACAACTGCCCTTTATTGCCAAGCGTCAACTTGCAGAATACATTCCCGTCTTTATAGATATCTAACTGATACGAGTGAGTTGCGCTATCTGTCGGCCAAGTGAACATAGCGGTCGTCTCTGCCGCATCAACAGTGACGGTGCGTTGGATCATAGCAGAGTCCGGCAACTCGCTCATCCTGAACCGTCCCCAGTAAGGATGTTCTTTATAGAGCTTGCGGCTGTCCGGCAACACACTCAGCCACGCACTGTCAGGAATATCCTCCAATGTCCCTTCAGAAACCATTGGAGGCACTGCTGCCCAGACTATGATCTTCTTCACCGCACTATCTCCTTTGAATGCCTTGTCACCAATGAAGGTCACGTTCTTGCCAATACTGAATTCCTCCAATCCGCTCCAATTCTCAAACGCATTGCTGCCAACGGCGATCACCTTGTCCGGAACAACTAGTTTCTTAGGCAATACTGCCCCCTTGAAAGCACTGCTACCAATCATAGTAACCGAGCCCGGTAATACAATGGAATCCAATAAAGGGCAATCGGAAAAGGCATTGTCACCGATAGAGGTAAGTCCCTCGTTGAGATGCACGCGAGATAAAGCGCTGCATGCACAAAACGCACCGGGACCTAACTCGGTCAAACCTGCCGGCAAGACCACTTCCGGCAATAACGCACACTTCTCAAAGGCACTTGCGCCGATTTTCTTGAGAGAGAGAGGCAATGATAGATAGGTTATAAAACGGCAGTTATGAAAACTGTACTTCCCTATTTCTTTGAGTCCCTCTTGCAGGATGACGCTATCTCCTCTGTATTCGTTACACAGATAGTTGGGAATGTATTCCACACTGTCCCCAAAGATAATTTTCTTGAATGACAATCCCCTGCCCGTTCCGATATTTAGAGGAGTGTTCCATGCGGTCTCTGAATCTAAGGGATGTTTTGCATTCCATACTACCGCATCCAGGTTAGGGAATGACCACCATGCGACCTCTTGGTTGGACTTAAATGTGGCAGGAAAATAGAGCGTGTCGCGTAGTAGAATCGGCGCGTCATTGTTCTCGGCATCATAATTGCGAAATATCAACCCATCAATGGTTTCCAGACAATCAGACCATTTGACCTTTGTTAAGGCGTTGCAACCAAAGAATGTGCCACGACCTATATATTTCACTCCCCTTCCTAAATCGCAATATTTTAGTGATTTACAGGAATGAAAAACGTACCCGCCTACGGAATATACCGAAGCAGCAAATACAACGGTGTCTAAATTTGGATAATTATAGGAAAAGGCATATTCCATGATAGATGTTACTCCATCCTCTACCTCAATACGCTTTACGGAGGACGAATAAGCATTAAAACCACTCCTGTCTGTCAAGGCTCCCGTGCCATGAATCGTCAACACGTTTGTCGAATCATTGTACGCCCAGTAAACCTGTGCGCCACAACTACCCTCGTGTACCGTCGCATACACGCATGTTCCTTCTAATAACATTCCTGCTACCAGCAGCAGACCAAAAAGGAAATTCTTTTGCATAATTCTTTGTTTATTTTAGTTAGTAATTTGCGATTCGGGATTTCTATTTTGAAACCATCGTTCGAGGACTCCTGGTCCAAGATTAGAAATCCGATGCAAAATTACTGCTTTTCGCGCACATACGCAAATTTTGCAGTTGTACGAGGTATTTTTGACGGATTTATAACGTATTGAATATCAGGATGTTGCAAATTTCGCTCTCGGAAATAGTTGTACGCTCTTCCGCAAGGGGTTGAAAAATGAGGTTTTGTTAGATGAAATTCTACCGGTTCGAACGAAATTTCCTCTGAAATCCGCTTTAAACGCTCCTCAGCGACACAGGATGTTTCTTGTTCCTCTTTTGCTCTTTCAGCCTCAGCTTTCAGTTCGCGGTAGATAGCGACGTAGGTATATTGGTAGAAACGGGAGTAGGGTTTCATGCCTTCTTCCGGTTTCGCACCGCCTTTGAAGACCCGGAAATAATGGTTGAAGAACCGCACACGCCATTCGAGTGCTTCTATGGAATGGTCATGTTCGAGTGCGTGCGCCTGCCGCTGCGCCTCTTTGATCAGCTCGCGGTTGGCTACACACGCCGCAGACCAGTGTTTCGGGAAATGGTAAGTGTATAGTTGGAGCAGTCCGTTGTGCTCCGGAGCATGGCGGACGATGATATGTTTGCGGTAACGGCGGCCTTCTTCGACCGTGTTCATCGCGCCCCAGAAAGCATCAATGCCTTCCACCGGCACAAAATAGCGCACTCCCCGTGTGTGAAGAGCGGAAACGTCTGAAGGCGGCAAAAAATACGAAATTGCGCCATTCAAACGGCTTAGGATGTGCGTTTTCAAGTGTCTTGGCATTGTACGTATGTTATTGATTGTTAAAGTATTATCGCGTTGTTATAAGTAGCAAAGTCTAGGACTGGTCTTGAGCGGACTTTATTTTGACTCTTTTTAGGGTTTGTTTGGTGTTTATTTTGGGGGTTGTTTTGGGCTAGTTGGCTAGACGAATAGGCGGCTAGGCAGGGATGAGGCTAAACGGGGAGAGCCAGAACAAAACAGGTAGGACCAGGACTTTCTAAATTCGCTACAAAGATAATACAATTTTTTGAACTATGCAAATTTTCGTTAGAAAAGTATACTTTTTACTGCCAATAGCCGGTGCAGCGGCATTTGAATTGGTCTGCAGGGGTAGCAACAGGGAAAAGGAGGGTGATTCGGATGCCGAAAAAGAGCATGTTGGCACGCGCTTTGGCGGCTTCGTCCGAGGCGTAGATATGGTTCATAGATACCGAAAGGTATTGCGACCAGTCGGCGGTCGTGCGGGGCGGAAGAGAGGAAGAACCCGCGGGAGATGGAAGAGAGGAAGAACCCGAAATCATATTTATAACTCCGTACTCGGCGAAAACTCCCACGCGGAGGAGAGGGGCAGGCGCAAAGGCGGAATGGGGGTTCATGCGAGGGTTATAATGGGAGCTTTGGATGTTGAGACGGAAGGTGTAACCCAGTTCGGCAGCGAGCCGCAGGTCGAAGCGACTGAGCGCGCCAAGGGTACCGGAGAGAGAGTTAGCGGCGGCAGAGTTAGAGAAAGAGTTGGCAGAGGCAGAGTTGGAGAGAGAGTTGGCGGCAGCAGAGGTGGAGAAAGAGTTGGCAGAGGCAGAGGTGGAGAGGGGAAGATTTTGGCAGGAACTGACGGGTTCGAAATCATGGTAACCATGGTTGGGCATGTCTTCAAACCATTCATAGTAACGTCCGTTATAGTCTCCGGCGGTGCGCAGCCCAGCCGTCTCGCGGGCTTGCGCAGACAAGGCGACGGAGAACTTGAGTCCCGCCAGCAGATAGAACCCCGACCACGATCCGCCGATCATAAAGGGAATCGAGAGTTGGTGGAGGAAGAGTTGGTCTGCCCTGTTTGCCAGCAGTCCGCGATAAGTGACCGCCACACCGCGGGTGTCTATCATAGAATGGCTAAGCCACTGGCTATCAACCGATTGCACGGGACATTGGAGCGTATAATTGAGTCCCGTATGCAGCAACAGATGTCCGTGTTGATATTGGTATGCCAAGCCTATCTCACCTCCTCCGGAGAGCCGGGCTTTCGTCTGCGGCATGTCATCCACCGTTTGCACCAACCCGCCGCTAAACGCAGGTCCCACATAGTGCTGCGCGAGGGAAGGGGAAAGGGAAGGTGAAAGGTGAAAGGTGAAAAGTGAAAGGAACACCACCTTCAACGCGATATGTCGGAAAGAGGATCTCATCTTACTATCAGTTTATAGGTGTGTTCTTTCTTGTTGGTCTTCGTGATCACACGGGCGATATAGACTCCTGTAGCACCGGGCGCAAGAACCGACGTGTCTCCTGCGGTAAGGGCGCAACGCATAATCAGACGCCCGAGCGCATCGTACACCCACATTTCCGCGTCTTCGGAGAGATGACATTGGATCACCTGCCGTGCATCAACGATCGTCGGATAGAGACTGATGTCCGTTTGGAAGGTAGCAATCAGCGGACAGGTCATCGCTTGCGTTCCGTCCGCTTCGGTCAGGAGCGCACTGTATTCACCGCCCATCAGCAACGGACGATAGAGATAAGAATGATTTTCTCCGGTCAGCGCCACGCCGTTCTCGTACCATTGGAACGCCGTAAAATCATATCCTCCGTTGTAATCATGCGTCAGGACCGCCACCACATCATTCCAAGCCTGCTCCAAGACGGAAGAGGGATAGAGGAGCGTGAAAGCGAAGGTCATGGTATGGAGCGTTTCGGCGCCATGGACCAGTGCCACCTCACAACTATACGAACCGGCACGCACACCGGCATGCGGAATCAAGATATCCGCTTCTTTGGCATGGATATATACGATGGAATCGCGCAAACCCGCTGCTTTGGCTTCATCGGAGAAAGTCAATCGCACCGAGTCCACGAGACGCGAAAGGGACAGATGAAGTGTGAAGAAATCTCCGTCTCCGCAGCCGCCTTCCCACGACTCTTGCTCCACCGTGAGGGTATAGTCAACATGCAGACTCAATACCCGCAAGCTGTCGCAGCCATTAGACGCCACGAAACCGCGGATTTGTTCGGTGGAATCGGAGAAATATTCATTCTCCCACTGTATCGAATCGCCATAATGGATAGTAGCAAACGTGGTGTCTCTGTAATCCGGTTTCCAACTCAGATGCACCGAGACGATCGAGTCGCAGCCGTTAGCAGCCCGCATTGTGAGGGTGTAGTCTCCAGGCTCGGAGAGTTTGGTATTTTCTATCTCGCAATAGTCGCCCGGACAGAGTGCAATAGACGTGTCGCTATACGCTTTAGGCAAGAGATCGAGGTAGAGCACAAGGGCTGTGTCGCACTCGGTGGGCGCCGAATGCCAAAGGGTGTCGTGGTACTCTCCTGCCTCTGTCAGCTCGCGTCCATGCCATTCATAGACTTCTCCCGCGCAGAGCGTGACATGTTCCTCTTGGGGCACGATGCAGCGTTCGTTGACGCCGATAAACCAAGTGACGATCGAGTCGCAGCCGGCGGCGTTGGTGAAGACAAAACGGTAGGTGCCGGATTCGGTGACATTCCCCACGGGCGGTGGCAACGGATCTCCGGCGGTGATGATAATAGAGAAATCCTTGAAACTGCGTCCGTCAGAGAGGTTCAGGCGATAGACAGCGTCAATGCCCGTGAGCGAGAAAGCGGTGTCGTTATAAATACCCGGGGTTGTATATTCCTTGCCGCGGAAGAGGATCGTGTCCTCGTGGCAGAGGACGGCGGACTCTTCCAAGATCGGGTACGAGAGGACTTTGAGATAGAGAGTATAAGTCCGCGTACACTCGCATGCGAGGCTTTCGGTGTGGGTGTAGGTGCCTTCCTTGCGCAGGGTCTCGCCGAAGAAGGTGTAGGTCTCGCCCTGTTGGATCGTGTCATGGAGGATGATCTGTTCGCCATCGGCGGCATTGATGATCGCCAGGTGCATCTTGTAGGTCAGGCACTCCACTACGTCGCGGTACTCCACCGTGTAGTTATAATAGAGCGTCGGGTCCAGTCCGTCCATCGGCGGGATCGGATAGTCGTAGTCCATAAAATGATAGGTCGGCTGCCAGCAGATCGTGTCGTACATCTCCTGAACGGGTTCGATCAAGAGCAGCGTCAGTTGGGTGATACTATCGCAACCGGCTTGGGATTGCAGGGTGTCGCGATAGGTGCCTTCCTCCCTATACCAACCTCCGTGCCATGAGACGGAGGTGCCGACATATGCTCGTATGGTGTCGTAACGGACGGAAGTGTCGTTGACCTGCAAATGGATAGAGACGATGGAATCGCAGCCTCCGGCGGACGTGAGGGTCTGGGAATAGGAGCCCGTCTCCGCATATTCAATACCATTCATGGTGAAGCTCTCGCCTTGGCAGAGCACTATGTTGAGCGACTCGTGCAGGACGTCCGTCAGATGCAGCGTCGTGCGTGCCGTATCTTTGTTATCCGGTCCTGTGACGTACATCGTGACAAGATAGTCGCCCGGCGAGGCATATCGGTGGGTCGGTTCGGGTGTGTCGCTCTCGTTGCCGTCACCGAAATCCCAATGCACGGCGAGATAGTCAATATTAGTATTCGGACGAAAAGCAACCGGCTGCAGATAGCAGTACTCGTCGTTGTAATCGACCTCGCTGCGCGACTGACCGTTCACGACGATCAGACCGGTGAGCGGCGTGACCGCCTGCCCCATATTATAGGCGTAGCTCTCGCAGTAGCCGACGCCGTAGATATGTCCGATGAAACCGTCGGAAGTAGTAGCCAAAGTGTGCGTGCCGTGCGCCACGGGAATCTGCGCAAAACGGAGGGAGGAATTGCCGGTGAGGGGTTCAAAGAGCTCCGCTACGCTCTGTCCGTCCATTCGCATCGCCGCAGCGCCTGCTGCCGTCGTGACCACATTGGCATAATGGGTACGCGACTCGTCGGTCTGGAAAGTAGCGAAGGTCAGTTCCTTGGTCCGCTGCTCCACGGGCGTTATATGTACCATCGATGGATCGCCTGTCATGTTGTTATCCCGTGCGCCCTCCAGATAGAGATAGCACGCGGCGGCTTGGGATGTCTCCACCCAGGCGGAGCGGTCGGTCAGCCGCCATTCGTACGACTCGCCGGTGTTGAGCGTGGCGGCCAACGCACCGTTGATGCGCACTTGGGTCTGCTCTTCCGCCGCCGTAATCATGACGCGGTCGCCGGATTGACCGGCAGTCTGGGTCACGGCAAACTGTCTGCCCCAGAGCACCACCGGTGTCTGTTGTTCTACGATATGGTCGCACCAGGGGTTGCCGGTCGGCACGTTGATACAGACATGTCCACTGAAGACCGCTACAGGTTTGTCCGACACGATGCGCGAACCGGAGAAGTCATTGCTCGCATCCGCAGACATTACTTGGTAGGTCTCGCCGGCGTTGAGAGTGACCGTGAAGGGTACATTCTTCACCTTATTATCGCGTGTACGCGCATGAGGCGTGATCGTCAGGTTCGTTCTGTCGGCGGTGGCAACGATGCCGAACTCCTTGGACGTGAGGTTGTTTTCGTATATCTGGATGATATAGTCGTTGCTGAGCGCTTCGAGGGGCAGGACGATTGTGGCATCGTAGGTGTGCGCCACATAATTGGAGGCATAGAGTGAGATCGGCGCGCTGCTCGTCACTTTCAGTCCGCGCTGCTCAACCGTTTCGGAAGAATAGGTATAGCCCTGTTCGTGCGGTATCGTGATCTCCGTTACCTGGTAGGCAGAAACATCTGATGAAACCGACCATCCTGTCTGCGGATTCGTGATCGTGAGGGAGGCGTCCTGACGGGAGGAGGCGATCAGTTTGAGCGTCATCTCCGTCGAACCGACGGGCTGGCTGAAATTATTGAGGAACGTCACCCAGAACTCCGTGCCCTCGGTCGTTTGCAATGCCATGCAAGGGACGAAGGTACAAAGTACCAAGCACCAAGTGCATATTATTTTCCGGATGTTATTTGACATATTGAATAAGTCGCACGCAGCATTTACTCGTACGAAAAGAGTTATTACGGTTGATATTATAGTAATAGGGGCTGAAGAATATGTCCACCGCACTCGTCGTAACAGGATTGTTATTCGCTCCCGTTGCTCCTGTAGCCGTCCAGTAATGGCCAAAAATATCTAAATTCGGATTCGTAGGTGCAAACTGAAAAGTCTTGGGGAAGAAGACTGCTCCGTTCGCCTCCATCCGTTCCCATTCCTCCAAGGTATAGACATTCACGTCGTAGTCCTGCGGCAGTCTCGTCCAACTCAGTCCATCCGGCAGTTCCCATTCATCGGGCAGGAAAACATGTCCTTCCACACCATTCACAGTAGCCAGTCCTTGGAGCGAGTTGCTACGGGTAAGGTAATCAAACTGCGCCTTTGTGATCGTGCGCCATGTGCCCGGAGGGTCGTCACCTATCTGGTTATAAGCTCCCCAGTCGTAATAAGTGGTGTCTATATCGCCATGCACCGCTTCGCCATTCACCAATCCCCATACGAAATCTGTATTACTGTTGCTTGTCAGCCAGGGTGTCTTGCCATTATAGCCGGAGGTGCCCCAGCTGTACTGGTCTATCCAGCCGGTGTAGTTCTCCCCACGCAGATCATTATTGCATTTTTGTCCGTTGGAATCGAAGACATTTCCGTTTTCCGCATCGCCCACAAAATCCCACTGGTGTTCGGCAAAACGCCAAGTGCCGGGTTGGGTTGTACCGTCCGCACAGAGGTGCGTGCCTTCGGTGCTATATTGCAAGTTCCCCGGCGCAAAACGGACATAACGTCCTCCGCCGACAGGGAAAGCGACGAGGCGTTCCTTGATCTTGGCAAGGCGGACGCTGTAACCGAACATACGATCGGCTGAATAGCTGGCATCCTTAACATGCGTCTCGTCGAAACTCAGACACCAAGCCGTACTACTAGTGCTGCCATAGGAGGTAGTGCCGGTAGAGCTCCTGTAAACGCCTTGGCCGATTGTAATCCCGCGCACACCTGCCAAAGGAAGGAACACGGCGCCGTTGCCTTCCATCTGCCGCCACTCGCGAACGGTATAAGAGTTATCGTCCCATGTTGTCTCACTCCCGCTTTGGAAACTCAACCCTGTCGGCAACTCCCATTCGTCCGGCAGCAGGATCATACCCGTTATGCCTGCCACTCTGCCGCGACCGTAGTGTTCCTCGGCATTCATTCTGCCTGTGAACAGGTATTCCCATTCGCTCCGGCTCAGCGTGTACCATGTGCCGGCAGAGTCGGTTGACCATACATTCTTAATATCGTTGTATTGTCCCCAGTCGCAGTATTTATAGTCGCCGCTCATGCCGGTATTGGCGGACCGCCAGGCGCCATCGGTGTACATTTTACTATAAGGATGGTATGCCGACACGCCGCTGCCAGGCCAGTCGCTCGTAGCCCATCCGAAGAGGTCAATCCAGCCCGTATACGTCTCGGAAATATTATAATTGTCATGACCGATGAACTCCCATTGGTTGGGTGCAAAGCGCCATGTGCCCGGATGGATCGTACCATCCGCGCAGCGGTGTGTGCCGAGAGATGTCCATTGCAAGTTCCCGGGCGAGAACGCCACTTTGCGAGTCGCGCTGACGGAGAACAGACCTATCTCCTCCAAGACGCCGTCGCAGTATATAACCGGCACCTCATCCTCCAAGGCTGTGGGATACGCCAAACGCTCGGGATTGGTCTTCTTGAGACTATCCGAAACCTCCGTAGTACCCCACGTCAGAAGAAGCGGTTCTTTGGGCTGCGCAAGAACCTGCTGAGAAATGCAAAGGCATACAAATATGTGCAGAAAGCGTTTCATAGGGTTTTTCGCTGCAAAGGTACTATTATTTTTCGAGATATGCAAATTTAAAAACAATGACATGTTTTATAGGCAGCGCGGTGCGGGTTATAGGGTGCAAAACGGTATGATATCTTGATACCTACATCAAAGGGATTGCGGGAGGTGACGAGTCTCCGTCCCTGGCGGAACGCGGAGACAACAGGCGTCATGATCCGCTGCAGCGGAAAACCGTCGCGTGTGTCCGAGAGCATAAGGAGCGAGATGCGCTCCGATGGATCGGCAGTGAGGGAAGACAGGGAATAGTCAAAATAGACTCCCACCGAGAGGTACGATTTCACGCGTTGAGCCGTATAGACAGGGATGTCGTAGTTGAGTTCCGCAGCCAGCCAATACTGCACGGGCGGCAGTTGCACCGTTCCCTGACGCTCCTCCCGGAAAGAGCGTGAAGCCGCTAACGGGTAGGACTCGTACACCCTGTTGTCATAGGTAGGATAATAAACGGAAAGCGCAGCGGCTTCCGCCTTTTCCGTCCAGCGGGACTGAAGCGGGAACACGATTTTGGGACCGATATAGAAAGAGACATTCTTTTTAGCGAGTGCCAACTGGAGAGGAATACCGACCGACCAGACGGTGTGCCGTTCACTCAAATAACCGATCGTATAATCCACCTGCATCGGTTCGTTCTCCACATCTATGACCGAATAGGTGTCGGTATAGTCTTTCTTCCCGAATCCTGCGCGGTGGCAGTCTATCGTAGCGGCGAAGCGGAAACCGACCACACGGGAGGAATGGTAGGCGAAACTGAGTTGGAGCCCCGCATGGAGGTTCGGAACCGGCGAGACATAATGGTATTGCCCCTCGTAGCTTGCCACACCTGTGCGGAACCCGGCTTCAATCAGATATTCCGCAGAGGAAGGATGAAAATGAAAGATGAACGAAAGAAGGAACATCATCTTCATTGCAGTATGTTTCATAGGAGAGGTATTTTTCATGGTATAAATCTTTTTTCTGTCCATACACGGGGACCCTGTTCATAACGATAGAGATAGATGCCATGCGAGACTTGGGATTCGGACACCTGCTCGCCACGGCTATTGAAAATGCGCACATTGACAGGAATTTCTTCGATGGAATCGAACAATTCGATGATATTGGACCATATCGTTTGTTCTCCGTCTATCGTAACCCGAAGCTGGAATTTTCCCTGCAGTTCATTCTGCTCGGAATAGTCATCCACGACAGCACCCCAGACAGGTTCGTCATTCTTATACCACTGGAAGGCGGTTGGCGTCCGGGCGGGGAAAAGACGGTGGAGTTCCACATTGTCGCAAAGAAGCTGCCAGTTGTATTTATTAACGATGATCGTATATAACCGCTCGCAATGAACCGTATCCAAAGTATAGATATGCAGAATACTGTCGCACCCTCGCGGGCTATATTCCATCACATCGAGCACCGACGGTTCCCCGAAAAGGAGGACGTGCCACGTGAACGGCATGAGGGAATCGCATACCACGGTGTCAACCGGTGCATACTGCAGGTCCGGGCAACAGAGTTCGGTAGAGAGTCTCCATGTCGTTTGCAGGATCTCGCATCCGCGTGCGTCCCGTTCCATAGTGGTTTGTTCTCCGGGGGCCGAGAACACCAGCCCGCGCCAGGTGAACGGCATGAGTGTATCGCAGACAGTGGTATCCATTTCCGCCGATTTCAACGGAGGACAGCAGACTTCCGTATGGAGGGTATAGACACAGAGCAGACTGTCGCAATCCCTCTTGTCGCGATGGAGGACGGAGAACGACCCCGGTTCCGTAAAAAGAGTGTCGCGCCAGGTGAACGGCATAAGCGTGTCGCAGACGGTGGTGTCGATAGCGAGGGTCCGCATCTCCGGACAGCAATGGATGGTATGGAGCGCATACGTGACGAGCACGCTGTCGCATCCGCGGCGGTCCAGATAGAGCACAGAAGAGGCCCCCGGTTCGGTATAGAGCGAGTCGCGCCAGCGGAAAGGCATGAGCGTATCGCAGACGGTGGTGTCCACGGTGAGTGTCTGCAGTTCGGGACAAGGTGTGCAGTCATGCACGATGAGGTGGAAGGGTTCGCTCATGGCGCGGCAGTAGCGTTCCGTTTCGACATCAACGCCATCCGACGTGACGCAGAGACGGTACCAGCCTTCGTCGGACAACTTGACGGAGTCGAAAGAGAGGTCCGCACCCAGAGTGACATTCGTCCAGCCATCACTATTGAAAGGCAGGCTGTCCGGCGCGTACTGCCAGAGGTAGTTATAGGGGGCTTTGAAACCGCCGTCAGCAGTAACCGTTGCCTCGAAAACATACGATGAATCCATACAAATCTCATGTCCGGAATGAATGGACACTTCGGGTTTGCAAAGGCGTATTTCTATATCATCCATGGCAAAATCGTTTCCGCTGCTGCTATTCTCATCGTTAAAAATAGAGAGACGGATGGAGCTGACTCCTTCAGGCACATGAAACGAAGCACCGATGAGATGCCATGGAGCAGACTGCATCAAGTTAGGATAATTGAGAGAAGATTCCGGTGCCGGATCAATAGCTCCGGACGACTGCTCCCAGATTGTATCTCCCGTCAACTCGTCCTGTATCAAGAACCGCACCTTTGGTTTAGCGAATTTGTAATAGGGAGAAAGTATGTTTGCCACATAGGCAGAAAAAGAGAGATCCAACTCATGGCAGACCGGAAAAGTAGTGCTGTAGAAAGCGTCATTTCCTCCGATTCCATCGACCTCCAGCAGATAGCCTCGCGTATAGTCATTGGGATAGGTATGGTCGTCCTGGATAAACCATTGGGAATACATATTTTCAGTAGGATGGGTATTGAGATTATTCTGCCAGCCATGTTTGGCGACAACATAAAGACCGCTGTGCACTCTGGAGATCACATTAAAAACCTGAGTGTACCGATTACTCATCGTAGTTAACCGAGTGGGACTGGTGATCGGATCGGAAGGGTTGTTACCGCCGAAGTCTTCCCGGAACAGAATGGTACCGCGCGGACAAACATCATCCGATATCTCATCCGGCCAAGGGTTTCGGAAGGGCGTACATCCTCCGGCAATCTTCTCCATATAGACAGGTTCGCTGGGGAAGTAACGGTCAGGGTTATTGACATCCTCCTGTTTGACGACAGAGATGCGGTACCACCCTTCTTTCATGTTTGACGTACGCTGGGTATAGGATCCGCCGCTGACCGCAATGGTCGTCCAGGAGACACCATCCTCCGAATACTCATGTATAAATCTGCGAGTCGCGCCAATAGAACCATCATCCTCAAAAACAGGAACAAGGGAGATGAAGGGATTAGCGGAACATATCGCATCAGCAGAGGGGCTCAAAACAATAGTGGGCTCCGCTTGCAAACGAGCGCCGGAGAAAGGCAAAATCGTAAAAAATAACAGAAGTATCTTCCTAAATTTGCACATATGAAAAAATTGTATTAATTTTGCAGGCGAAAAGCGTTTTAAAATCTGATGCAAAGGTACTGCTTTTTTTTGAATGCCACAAATTTTACAGTTGTATGAGCGCAACTTTGGCATTTCCATAAAATACTGAAAATCAAATCATTTAAAAATATGCGCAGAAAAATAGTTGTACGGATTGGAGAAGTTGCCTTGATGGGCTTGCTTTTTTTGCTGCCGTGTTGCCGGTTCGGAGGTTCAAAAAGCCGCGAACGGCTGCAGGAAGCGGAGCAATACTATCAGTCCGGCACGTCCTCCAACCACGCCAGTCATTATGAGGAATCCACCTATTATCTGAAGCAGGCGGAAGACGCTTTATTGCAGGCGGAGCCGTCGGAACTGCAGCCGAAAGAGCAGGCGAGGCGAAACAGGCTGTTGGGGCTGACTTGGTTTCACCTGGGAAACACCTCCGAGAGCGAGATGCTGTATGACATCGCGCAGGAGTATTACAAGAAATCCATTCCTATGTTAGATCCCGCAGAAGATGCACTGTTTTTAACCTGCGCCTATCGGGACATAGCACGGACCAATGCGATTATGGGAATGGACATGGATTCTACCCGTCTCTGGTTTCAAAAAGCAGCAGATTGTGCCGATTCCATCGGAAATAAAATGCTGAAGGAAGACATCGCGGCATACTATTATCAATATTGCGAACCGGAGAACAAATCCGGGTTACTGAACGCCTGCCGCACTTTGGCGGAAAAATACGGCGTTACAACCCGATATGCAGAGATCATCGGCATGTATCTGGCAATCGGCGAGACCGATTCGGCTGCCTATTATCTAAATTATCTGCACCCTCAGGACTCGGCATATACCTATTGGTTTGAACAGAGTTATGCCTATTTTCAGAGCAAGATCCTGCATCAAAGAGGGATCTCGGACGAAGCCTACGAAGAGTTGCTGCAGCTATACGACCGCAAGATAGAGGAGTTGCAGCGGGATGCCGGAGCGCGAACCTATGCGCTGTCGCTGCATTATGACGTAGCGAGGGAACAACAGTTAGCGGAAGAAGCCCAACGGGAACGGCAATGGCAACGGACGGTATCTGTTATTCTTGTTCTCTTGCTGGCACTGACAATAACCCTGATGCTGGTTTTATGGCGGTACTGGCAACAACGCCGCCGCGAGCAGAACGCCGCCATAGAAGCGCTCCAGACCAAATACCGGCAACAATTACAACTGGCTTTGGAGCGGCTGCAACAGAAAGTGAACCTGACGCGTGAGATGGAGTTACAGCGTCTCCGCGGCAACGAACCGGAGTTCCCCAAATGGCTGCAGACCTACCGGGACGAACAGCTGACGATGAGCAAAGAGAGTCTGGACGAACTGATCCGGTCCGTAGACAACGCATTGGACGGAGCCGTCAGCCGTTTGCAGAAAGAATACCCAGCATTGACCGAATCCGATATGCAGTTTGCCATCCTCTCTATCATAGGCGCTTCCGACAGCGACATGGGCATCCTGCTCAATGTCCAGAAACAGACGATCTACCATCGCCGCCAGATAGTCCGCAAACATGTCAACCCCGATATCGAAGACATCGATTCATGGCTGCAGGCATACGTGTTACGCATAAATTTTCATTAAAAAAAGCGCGCGCGCTTGCATATGTGAAAAAAAAGTTGTAATTTTGCACGCTATTTCATATTTTGCATTATTGTGCATCTATGGATTATCATATGGAAAATGATTAAATTGTAAATATCTTTATGGGACTTTTTTCTTTTACACAGGAGATTGCTATTGACCTGGGAACGGCGAACACCATCATCATGTGCGATGACAAGATTGTTGTTGACGAGCCTTCCGTAGTGGCTATTTCCATGGCGGACAACAAAATGGTTGCCGTCGGCCGTAAGGCACAACAGATGATCGGTAAAGGAGGCAGTATGATTCGTACGGTCCGTCCTTTGCGCGACGGCGTTATCGCGGATTTCTATGCCTGCGAGATGATGATCAGAGGTATGATCAAGATGATTCCGAAGCAGGCTCGTCTCTTTACTCCGTCAATTCGGATGGTAGTATGTATCCCGTCGGGTTCGACAGAAGTGGAGATCCGTGCGGTGCGTGACAGCTCGGAGCATGCCGGTGGTCGTGACATCTACATGATCTACGAACCGATGGCAGCAGCTATCGGAATAGGTCTGGACGTAGAGAGTCCGGAGGGTTGCATGATCGTAGATATCGGCGGTGGTACCACTGAGATCGCGGTTATCTCGCTCGGTGGAATTGTTTCCAACAAATCCATCAAGATTGCCGGTGACGATTTCAACCAGGACATCATCGAGTACATGGGTCGTATGCACAACCTGCGTATTGACGAGCCGACAGCTGAACGAATCAAGATCCAGGTAGGTTCCGCCCTGCCCGAATTGGAGGATGCTCCGGAGGATTTCGTAGTTGTAGGTCCTAACAAAGTGACAGCTCTCCCGATGTCGGTTCCTGTCAGCTATCAGGAGATCGCTCACTGTCTGGAGAAGAGCGTGAGCAAGATCGAGGGTGCTATCCTTCAGGCCTTGGAAACGACTCCTCCCGAGTTGTACTCCGATATCGTGAAACGCGGTATTTACCTGACCGGCGGAGGTGCCTTGCTGCATGGTCTGGCACGCCGACTGACGGATAAGATCACTATCCAGTTCCACGTAGCGGACGATCCTCTGCACTCCGTAGCGCACGGTACCGGCGTAGCTTTGAAGAACGTCAATAACTTCGGCTTCCTGCTGCGCTAATAGTCAAAAGTCGAAAGTCAAAAGCATCGATGCAGACTCTGCTGAAAATACTGACGCGTTATAGCAACTTCCTCGTGTTCATCGCCTTGGAAGTTGCTGCGTTTATGTTGCTCAGTTGGAATAACGTGTACCCCCGAAGCAGTATGCTGAGCACAGCCAATGATGCCATAGCATGGCAGCATGAGCAGATCAGCGAGGTGAAAGCCTATTTCAGTCTGCGCTCGCAAAACGAACTGCTGGCAGCCGAGAATGCCGCTCTGCGCAACCGGATTAGTGCGATGGATTCAGCGAAAACAGGTGATGACATCCACTATATTCCCGCAAAAGTAGTGCAGATGACAACGAACAGGCTGCATAATTATCTGACCATCAACCGCGGTAGCAAAGATGGTATCCAGCGCGGTCAGGGTATCCGTAATGAAGAGGGCGTAGTAGGTATTGTACGTACTGTAGGACGCAACTACAGCGTGGTATTGCCTCTCATCAACACGCATACCAACCTGAGTTGCCGGTTCGCCAAGAACGACTATATCGGTACGTTGCAATGGGATGGAAAAGACAGCCGGTTCGCCCTACTGGCGGATGTAGCCGCACATATGGTTGTCAACCCCGGTGACACCATTATAACAAGTGGCCTGAGTCCCGTCTTTCCGGAAAAAATTCCCGTTGGAATCGTGGAAAACAGCGTCTTGAAAGAGGGTGATTCGTATTACACTATCCGCGTGCGGCTACACACCAATTTCAAGCGGTTGAAATACGTAGAGGTGGTCCAGAACGCCGCCCAACAAGAATTAGA
>JAEEGL016437301.1_pt1 | contig 29906 bp, 25 predicted proteins | sample 9134231 | NCBI WGS metagenome assembly JAEEGL01 (sample SAMN16246548, study PRJNA631951) | gut metagenome | biome: gut microbiome; feature: rumen; material: fiber-attached | host: Bos | place: Iran: Karaj | collected 2018-10
GAGTTCAATATCATTTTCAAAACAGTGGTAGCTAAACTCTTCCAAAACAATGAACCAGGTGAATTCTTTGAGTTTTTCAACAACGAGGAGATGTGCGCCATTGAGCAAGCTCTCATGTTCTCGCCCACACCAGGACATCAATTGACGGGCTGGCCCAAATTTATCGAGGGTGATCCCAGAAAGCAAGAGCAACAAGAGCAATTCAACACGCTCTTGCTTCAGCTTGGTTCACAGTTTACCGACGATGGGGAACTGCTCATGTGGGGCGATATGGGTATCGCTCAATTCTTTATTCCAGAAGAAAACCTGAAATCACTTGATTTCTCGAAAGTATACTATACTTTCACGACTTCATAAAACCTGCACAAAATAAAAAACAGAATCACATCGTCATGTAATTCTGCTAAGCATAGTTCCATTACAAATAAAGCAAACCTCGACCTTACTGCTTGATGGCCGATTCAATGGCCATTACCTCTTCCTGGAATTTCTTTTCAATGGACAAGCGTTGCTCAATCTGCTTGCAGGCGTGAAGCACTGTTGCATGGTTCCTTGACAGGCGCATCCCGATATTGGTCGAAGACAGTTGGGCCTCATTTTTGGCAAAGTACATGAGTAGCTGACGCGCATCCGAGATTTCACGCTTGCGCGATTTTCCATAGAGGTCCGATGTATCGATATTATAGAACGATGCCACTTTTTCAGCAATGAGTTCAAAGGTGATTTGAGGCTTGTTGATTCTAACCGAGTTGGCAATCACCGCCTTTGCCAAATCAACAGTAATGTCTTGATTGAGCATGGTGGCATGCGCCAAAAGTGATACAACAATGCCCTCAAGATCGCGAATGCTCTCGGTCACATTCTGAGCAATGAAATCAAGTACATCATCACCAATCATCAGGCCGTCTTGCGAAGCCTTCATCGCCAGCACATGACGACGCAACTCATAGTCAGGCTTCGAAAGCTCAACGGTGAGTCCCCATTTGAACCTCGAAATCAGGCGAGGCACCATTCCGTCTAAATCCGATGGGCGGCAGTCGCTCGACAGAATAAGTTGTTTACCCTGATTGTGCAACTGATTAAAGATGTGATAGAAAGTGTTCTGTGTTCCATGCTTACCGGCGAGTTCCTGAATGTCATCAATAATGAGCACATCTATCGTTTGATAGAAGTTGATGAAATCGGGAACCTTATTGGTGCGCACAGCCGTCGTATACTGATTCTCAAAGAGACGAGCAGTAACATACAACACACGGGTGCGAGGATTGCGCTCCTTGATCTTGATGCCAATTGCCTGAATGAGGTGAGTCTTACCAACACCAGTTGAACCAAATACAAAAAGAGGATTGAATGTCTTGCAGTTGGGATCGGTAGCAATCGTCTGACCAATGCTCACAGCCAACTTGTTGCTCATGCTGTCGCAATAATTCTCAAAGGTGTATCGGGGATTCAGTTGCGGATCAATGTCAGCATACTCACCAGTGTCAAAAGGATTTGAACTGTAAGTCTGTTTTGCCTGCTTACTGTTAATGATTGTGCTGGGACCATCATCCTCAAGCGTGACACTTGATTCTTGATCGTCCTTCACAATATTATAATTATAGAAAAGCTTGGTCTGCTGTCCAAACACGCGCTTGATGGTAGCCTTAAGCAGTCCATAGAATCTCTCCTCTATTTGCTCCACAAAAAATTGAGAGGGCACATTCAAGGTGAGCTTGTCATCGACAAAGTCAACAGCAACAATGGGAGCAAACCAAGCATTGAATTGCTCGGCCGACAGATTGTCCTTGAATATCTCAAGGCATTTATTCCATTGATCTATGTGATGCTTTTCTGACATTAATCTTTGAATTATTGGCTAGTTTCAGCAATACAAAATTGAGAGTTTTTTTTTATAAAAAAAAGTGCTGAAAAAATTTGTTTTTTTAGAAAACACTCTATAGTATGTGAAAAACAATCAATTATGAATCCACTTTACCTTTTTTGGGAATTCTCCAAGTTATAAATTAATAGACTTTTATATATCAATTAATTAGCAAATCAAACTATCACAAACAATAGCACTCCTGAAAAACATACCACCACCACAAAACTCCGTTTTAGTGTGTGTTTTAAGAACTGATACTATTTTTTTCAAAATAAAGGCTATTTAGAATCAATCTAAATAGCCAATTCTTGAGTCATGATGTTTATCAGAACACCTTGATGGTGATATACTTCTTTGGATTCTGCTTGATGTCGGCAAGCAATGCCTCAAGGCTGGCAATAGTCTGAGTGGCATTGTCATAAAGCTGCTTGTCGTTAAGCAGCAGTCCTAACGAAGAGTTTTTATCATTGAATTTTGTTGTGAGCTGCTTCAGATTGTTAATCGTCTGATTCAGATTATTGACCGTCTCACTCAAAGGCAGTTTCTTTAATGAACTTGAGAAATCAGACAAATTTCCCACTGTGCTTTTCAATTCCGATGCAACGCCATTCACATTCCCTACCATACCAGGAACCGAGTTATTGAGACTTGTCATGAGTGTGGTCAGTTGCCTTGATGCAGCGTCGAGCTGAACAGAGATATTGTCAAGACGCGACACCGACCGGTTAAGAGCCGGATTCGACAACACATTATTAATATTACCCAAAATAGAGTCGAGTTTGGGCAACATGGCTGCCACTTGCGGCATCATATCATCACCCACCTTATCCATCAGGCCCGATACGATTCTTGTAGGAATATTGTCACCCACTTTCAAGTAATTACGCGAGTTTCCAAGCGCAAGCTCAAGCTTCGCACCGCCAAGAAGTTCAGAGGCACTATTGACAACCGATCCCTCTGGCACTTTAAACTCCTTGTCGAGATTCAGCTCAACAGTAATCTTATTTGTAGCATAATTATACTCAATGTCACGAACCTGACCCACCTGATATCCGTTGACCATTACAGGTGAGGCTATGTTAAGCCCATCGATGCTGTCGAAAGTGGCATAGTAATAATTGGCCGGTTTGAAGAGATTCACGCCTTTTAGGTATTCAATACCCCAGTAAAGAAGACCTATACCTAAAATAACCGTTAATCCTATTAAGAAATTCTTTTTCATCGTCTCTATTTGTAAAATTTATGTGCAAAAATAACAAAAATCCACATCAAAGCGATATTTTATTGAATCTATTTTCACCTTATTAAGTTTTTTATGTATTTTTGTGATAGTTATTCACACCTTAATTTCAATGCATTATGCCCATCTTCAAAGACCCAAAAACAGTTTACGGATTGATTGGTTACCCATTAACACACTCGTTTTCAATCGACTATTTCAACCACAAGTTTCATGCCGAAGACATCAATGCCGAGTATATCAACTTTGAGATTGAAGACATTGGCGATTTGATGGAAATCATTGCCGAGCAGCCTCACCTCAACGGGCTCAATGTGACCTCGCCCTACAAGGAACAGGTGCTCCCCTATATGACACGACTTGACGAAACCGCGCAGGTGGTAGGAGCCGTGAATGTCATCAAATTTGTAAGAAACGAGAAAGACAATCATCTTGAACTGCATGGTTACAACTCCGATGTGATGGGATTCTTGCGTTCTATGGAACCCTTGTTAAACGAGAACCGCAATCGAGCCATGATACTGGGTACAGGCGGCGCCTCAAAGGCTGTGACTCACGCTTTCAAGCAATTAGGTGTTGAAGTGACTATAATATCTCGTCACAAATCGGCCGAAACCGTGGTCTATGAAGAAATCACCAAAGCCATGGTCAATGCCCATAAAATCATCATCAACGCCACTCCATTAGGCAAATACCCCGATGTGGACAAATGCCCTGATTTCCCCTACAGGTTCCTCACCAAAGAGCATTTATGCTACGACCTGGTATACAATCCCGAAGAGACACTGTTCATGAAGAAATCGAAACAGGCTGGTGCCGAAGTCAAGAACGGACTTGAAATGCTGCTGCTGCAAGCCTTTGAATCCTATTCAATCTGGACCAAATAAACCAGTTCCAAATCTCCAAATTAAAGAACAATGCCCTACCCTGTTCTTTCAAAAATTCCGTTGTTAAGGGTTCTCATTCCTTTTGCAACGGGAATCGTAGCAGCCCAGTACCAAAGCAGCATCTGGTGGGCTGCTTTGATCCTGCTCATGGGCATTGTTCTATACACGGGATTATGGTTTATTTCAAAGAAAAATACGACCCAAACAATCCGTTTCCGGCAACGAGCCTTTGCCCCCATTTTTCTCATCATCTTCGCCATTGGAAATATTCACGCGCTTCTTCAAGAACCACCTCTCATCGACACCCGCAAGGCTGAAGGCAAAATGGCGATTGCCCGCATTGAGGATCTGAGGCACACCGATTTTTCCTCAATCATCCAAGCCACTCTATTTCAACTCGATGACAGCAGCACTACACCCATAAAGCTGCTGATATCAACGCGTGGATGCAACTATACCCTTGAACCAGGCGACATCATCACATTCAGCGCACATCTGCGACCCATTGCCAACAATGGAAACCCTTATGAGACCGATTACGCCAAGATACAGCACGACAGGGGCTTCATCTACAAGCAACATCTAAGGGTCGATCACCTGTTCAAGACCGGGCATCACCAGTCGTTAATGAACAGCATTACCAGATTCAGACATAAACTTGAAAACATTTTGATCAATTCAAGTCTTGACAGCGACACGCAATCGTTTATGATTGCACTACTGCTGGGCGATGCAAGCCACATCGATCAAGAAACACGATATGCCTACTCATGCGCTGGCGTCGCACACATCCTGGCATTGAGCGGATTGCACATGGGCATTTTCACCTTGCTCATCTGGATTTTACTATATCCGCTCGACTACCTGAGGCTCAAAAAACTGCGATTCGTCATCACCATGCTCATACTTGTCGCATTTGCCATTCTCACGGGTCTTTCGGCCTCGGTAGTGAGGGCTACAATCATGACCATCTTCGTGTTCACAGGTTACATATTTTTCCGCAAGTCAACCCCTCTCAACGCGCTCATTGCAGCGGCCATAGTCATACTGCTCATAACACCGAGCGCGCTCTACAATGCGGGATTCCAACTCAGCTTCATTACAGTAGCAGCCATCATCATATTCTCGCCAAAGTCAAATCAGCACAAACATAAAAAGAATGCAATCATTTCCTATGTCAAATCGTCGATAACCATCTCGGCAATAGCCATGTTGTCGACGATCGTCCTTACGGCCTACTACTTTCACAGCATCTCGTTTGCCTCGGTTATCTCAAATCTTCTGGTTATACCCATTCTTACCCTCGTCATGGCCTTTGGCTGCATTTTCTTCCTGCTCAGCATAGCTGGCATTGAACTTACGATGCTCACCAACATTGTCAATGCACTGTTCCACCTTATCGATTACATAGTAAACACAATTAACGGCACCGGTGTGTCGCACATCGACAACATCTACATGTCGCGGTTAGATGTCGTCATTTACTATGGCATAATCATACTGGCAGCAGTTGCAATCAAACTCAAATCATGGCGTCCAGCCATCGTTAGCGGTGGGTTGCTTGCAGCGGGTGTTTTAATGCATGCTTACAGACTCTATCAACTGCCGCAACGGGGATTGGTTGTGCTTAATTCATTTTCCAGCACTCCGGTTTTCTTCTTTGAAAAAAATCAAGGTTACCTGTGGGTTCCCGACATAGACAGCGTGGATGTCAACAAGTTCAAGCGATATTATGCAGGCATGTTAGCCTATCAGCAAATCGACTCAATTTCTGTCATTGAACCATCAGGAATGAATCAGCCATGGGCCTATGTGAATCCTCCGTTTGCCTGCATCTGCGGCACCCGCATTGCTGCCATCACAAACAAGCGCGACAAGGCCTTCAGTTCACCGCAACTGCCCGAAACCGACATTGCTCTCATCACCAAGCGCTGCCATGCTGCAGCAAGCGATGTTCATGACCGATATCAGAATGCAACGATAATGCTGTCAGGTGGCATCTACGAACCCGAATACGAAGAATTCCTTGCCGAATGCGACTCGGCAAACCTGCAATACTATTCAGTGAAAAGCATGGGAGCCTGGGAAAAGTACCAATAATACCACAGAAAACCCCAATCTCACCCCTCTTGTTGGCAACACCACGAGGCACCGTGTGTGACTTAATCCTTTCTCACACGCCCAGCCACCACAAAGTGTTTCACATAGTAGGTTTCACGCACATCACTCACCACCACGCCTCGTGACGATGAAGCGTGCACAAACATGTTTTCTTTCAAGTAAATACCCACATGATTAATGCGTCGTTTCTTGTTGCCAGTGTTGAAGAAAATCAAGTCTCCTTCCTTCAGGTCCCCTTTATTGATTTCATAGCAGTTTTTCTCAAAAATCTTCTGGGAATTGCGTTCCAACTTTTGATGATACACTTCCTTATACACCTCCATCACAAAACCCGAACAATCGGTGCCCGACTTAGAGCTGCCAGCATACTTATAGGGCGTTCCCAGCCACGACTTCACTTCTTTGTACAAGCGCTTGTTATCGCCTCGGCCAAGTTTGATGTCAAGCGTGCGCCACTCGTCACTCACACGATGAGTGGTGTTAGTTCTATTATTCTCCACCACTTTCTTTTTAGAGTGACACCCTGCCATGCCAGCAACCATAATCACCAGCAAAGCCACCAGCACACCTTTATGTAAACATCGTTTAAACAAATCGGTCATAATTAACGAGAAATGTGCTAAAGGCATACGATTTTCCCATAAACCCTTAGCACATTCTCACGTATTTCTTCCTTTTCAGGCTTCTTCCTTCTTCTCTTCTTCGGCAGGTTCTTCCTTTTCGGCAAACGAGGTGAAACCAGCATTGACAAGGACATTATACCATGAAATCAGTTTCTTGATATCGGTCTTGTACACTCTGTCCTCATCATAATCGGGCAAAACTCCCACAAAGAATTTGTGCAAATCGTCGGGAGTTGTAAATTTCTCCATCTCAATGGGTTTACCTTCATATTTTGCATAGATTGATTCAAGCACCTGGCTCAAAGGAACATCTTCACCTGTTGTATAGATTGCCACATCACCGAGCGAGATAATCTTTTCGCGGGCATGTGCGGGCATGCGTTTCTTGTCAATTAAACTTTCAACAATGATTGTATTCTTTCCGTAAGAAAGCAACTTGTACAAACCTGGCTTTCCTGAGATGTTCAATATTTCCTTTAACATAATTGTAAAATTAAATGATTTCGTTTATACCAATGCACAAAGATAGCGATTTTTTCGTAAATGAGAGATAATTACTCACTGGAATATAAAAATACAACCTACTTTAACACTTCCAAGTGACGCATAATTTGAGGAAGTATAGGCATCACACCATCATTCACAATCACAGCATCGGGGGCGGCATGGCACTCTTCTGCCTCCTGGACTCGAATTCGCTCAGTCACCTGAGTGGCGGTGAGATTGCTTCGCAGCATTACTCTATCGATTCTCACCTGAACAGGGGCATCGACACGCCACACAGCATCGACCACAGCATCCAGTCCACTCTGGTACAAGATAGCCGTTTCCACAAAAGCGTGTTCACTGCTGCAGCGGCTGTACCACCGCTCCAAATCTCGTATCACAGCCGGATGCACAATGTGATTCAATCGCTCAAGTGCCTCCTGATTGTTAAAAACAACAGCAGCAAGACTCACTCTGTTGAGAGATCCATCGGCATCATAAACCGATGAGCCAAATTCCCGAACCAGTTCTTGTTTCAAGACCTCGTCGGTTGTCATCAGCCTTCGAGCCTGAGAATCGGTATCATAGACGGGACACGACATTGTGGCAAGCACCTTAGTTACCACACTTTTGCCTGACCCTATGCCACCGGTGATTGCTATCAACATAAGTTATCAGTGCCTCTCAATAATGTATTCAACACTGTCTACCCCCACCTCAACATTCTTATAAATAGCTGGTGCCTCGCCTACCGAGATGGCCGCCTTGTTATTCTTGGATGCTGGATCAATCGTGTTGTAATCCACCACTACTGTGACATCATTGTCACGCCCATCGTCTTTAAACATGCTCTTGGGCACAAGGAACGACACCTCTACCGTTGACGGAAGAACTACCACATTGATGCCAGGAGGCAAGTTCCTCACCGACACCGGCACCATCTTTCGTTTCATGATTACCTGCTCAATGGGAACCATCACATCCACAACATTCGGAATAATTCTTGCACCTGCTATAGGCGATAAAACAACCTTGCGCCTCAAGGTGTCGGTCAACCCTGCTTCTCTCACATGATAAGTATATACTTCATCAATCGTTGCAAGCGTGTGTCGGTCCGAATATACAAAAACCGAATCCAGACTGGTTACGGTTGTACCATTAATCACATACTTCAAATCGGGCTCGATGTCAAGGTCATACCTGATAGGCACCTTCTTGCCTGGCAATGTGGTGTATTTCAAATTCAGCGATTCAGGATAAATGCTCACAATCGTGGCATCTTTGCCAATTGACTTTTTCAGGATATTACGCAACTGAACGGATGTCATCTTGAACATTCCGAGTCCGTTATCGGCGAAGTCGTCAAATCGAATCTTGATTTTTGTGTCGGAACTAAAGTAATATTTCACGAACGACGACCCCTTGTCCTTGACAGTAACATTGATTGTCTTGGGCAATTTGTCGATCATCGTGACGCCGTTAGGCACATTGACATACTCAACCGAGAATGTCAAATCTTGCTGAATGGTCCTGTTCAGTGTGATAAAGCACCAGAACAAAGCGGCGATTACCACAAACAACAAGTATAACAGTACCGAACGCGTTGTGAGAAATTTGATTCGCATGTGACAGACTGATTATTCTGACTCACCCAGACCCGTTATCAGCCTCGGGTGAGTCAGTTAAATGTTGATTTATCGTTTCACATCGGCTCCTGTTTCAACCACATCTTGTGCCGATGGGTATACCATAGCCTTATCGATAGTGATTTTAACACCGTCGGCAATTTCCAGGATAATGGTTCCATTATCCCTCACCTCTCTGATTTTGCCATGAATGCCGCCTGCAGTAGTCACATTGTCACCTTTCTTCATGCCATCGCGGAACTTGCGGATTTCCTTCTGTTTCTTGTTCTGAGGACGAATCATGAAAAAGTAGAATATGGCAATCAGTGCCACAATCATGATGAGCGAACCCATGCCGCCGCCCATAGCGCCACCGGCACCAGCGTCACCTGCTGGAGCTGCCTTGGTAGCCTCTAATAAAATAAGATTAAGCATAATTGTTAGTTTAAATATTGGTTATTATTAAAAATTATTTCATAAGCAGGCCTTCACTCTTCAAATGACGGACAGCTGAATGGAGAATGCCATTCACAAACTGGCCGCTGCGTGCTGTGCTGAAGTTCTTGGCCATTTCTATATATTCGTTCAACGACACATTCACCGGAATGCTGGGGAACGACTTGATTTCGGTCAATGCCACACACATGATGATGCGGTCCATCATCGCAATGCGTTCCACATCCCAGTTATCTTGCTTGACAAACGAGTCGATCAGTTCCTTGTTCTCATCAAACTGCTTGATTGCATTCATGAAGAGATTCTCACAATACTCTTCATCTTCTTCGTCCTTGAACATGGGCAAAATGGGCTGTTCTACCCCATCTTCAAAGCGGCGGATGGTCTTCATCACAAACTGGCCGATAATGTTCAGGTCGTCAATGCCCCAATAGATCGATTTGCTTTCAACAAATTCAAGCATATCGTCGTCAACCAGTATCACGCGCCTGAGCATCTGATGCCACAACTCGCAGTCAAGAGCAAAGTCGTTCTCTGCCATATCCATATAGTCTTGGTAAAGACGGCTGTTGAGCACCTTGTCAAGCATCAGCCGCAAGAAGATTTCATCGTCACGCCATGTGAGGTTGTGTTCGTTGATGTAATCTTGCAGCGGTTCACATTTCCTTAACTCTTCAACCAACTTGTTATCGATGAAACGGGTATTAGGATTCAAGTCCTCTTCGGTGGGCAAGAACTTGTGCTTAGCCTCATCAAGTCTCAGCGCTTGCAAATCGGTCAAATCAATAATTAACTTGAACAACGAGAAATACAATTCATAAGACTTGTCAAAGCTCTGCTTCAACTCTTTTTTAGCGGCCGGCATGGTCTTGCTCTCCCTATTCATGATATATGAATAAACGAGTTGTACCACCTTAATTCTTATTAAAACACGATTTATCATATTTATATTCTTTTTATTGTCATTTATTGTTTGCTGTCTGTCCATCGTTCAGTCGCTGACGCACCACTTCATACATCATGATGCCACCTGCAACCGAAACATTGAGCGAATGAATATTGCCAAACTCGGGGATGGCAACCAGAGTGTCACACAACTTCAACACATCAGTTGAAATACCCTTATCTTCTGAACCCAGCACAAGTGCCACTGGCGATGTGAAGTCGGCTTGAGTATAGTTCATGCTACTCTTCTCCGATGCTCCAACAATCTTAAATCCGCTGTCACGAAGATACTTGACAGCCGACACCAAATTAGGTTCCCTGCACACGGGCAGATAATTCAAGGCGCCTGCCGAGGTCTTCACTGCATCGGCATTAACCGTGACACTATTCCGTTCAGGAATGACCAGCGCATTCACGCCAGCACACTCGCAAGTGCGTGCAATCGCACCAAAATTACGCACATCGGTTATGCCATCGAGCAGCACAACGAATGGGTTTACACCATCATCATAGAGCATAGGCACCATGTCCTCTACCTTATAATAGGTGACAGCCGCCATCATGGCAAGCACTCCTTGGTGATTGGCACGAGTGATGCGGTTGATTCGTTCAACTGGCACTCGTTGCAATGGGACCGAATAAGTCTGAGCTACCGAGCGCAATTCTTTCACCAGTTCGCCTGTCAGGTCTTTCTTGACCAGTATCTTGTCGACCTGTTTACCGGCTTCGATGGCTTCAATCACCGCCCTGATTCCAAATATGTATTGTGATTTATCTGTCATTGGCTTGAGATATTAAAGTTTTAGCATTCTCTATGGCAGCCTGATGCACATCCTTGCCACTGAGCATTCGCGCCACTTCATGGATATGTTCATTTTCATCAAGCAAAACCACATGGGTCACAGTGGCATGAGCCTCGTCGGTCTTATACACCTTGTAATGAGTCCTTGCATAGGCAGCAACCTGAGGCAAATGAGTGATGGAAATCACCTGAATGCGACTTGACATATCGCCCATCATGGCTCCCACGCGGCTTGCCATATCGCCCGAAACCCCTGTATCCACCTCATCAAAGATGATGGTGGGGAGATTCACGCTTTGCGCAAGAACCGATTTCACACACAGCATCAGCCTCGAAATTTCTCCGCCCGATGCTGTATCTTTCACAGGCATGAGTGGCTGGTTCCTATTAAATGCAAAACAGAACTCAACACTGTCAATGCCTTTCGTTCCAAGTTCACTCTCAACGAAACTGATATCAAATTGCAGATGGTGCATTCCCAATGTGTCGGCTAGTGGCAACAACTGCTTCACAAATTGATTGGCGGCTTTTTTACGATGTTGCGACAGGTTGCGGGCATGCCCCATAAGCAGCTCATGTTTCTCATCAATTTCCGACTCAAGTCTATGAATAGATTCATCGCTATTGTCAATAACCTCGAGCTGTGATTCCAACTGATGCTGAATCTCGATCAATTCATTTACCGACGAAACATGGTGCTTGCGTTCAAGGGTGAATATATCGTTCAATCTTGACTCTACCGATTCAAGCCTCTGCGGATCGTCGACCAGGTCTTCATCAATCGCAAACAGCGATTGTGACACATCTTTCAGTTCTATTGCAGCGGCTTTTATACGAGCATTCAGCCCACTGAGTTCATCCAGTTTGTCCTCGCATGTCTCTAACCGCTGCTCAACAAGCCGCAACTGGTCAAGAACTGAACCCTCGGCGCTGTTGAGCACCATTTCGCCCGTTGAAATCGCTTCTTTCAGTTCCCGCACATTGCTCAGCTTGTTCTGCAGCATTTCCAGTTCTTCGTCTTCGCCTTCGGTGAGATTCATTTCAGCGAGCTGCCGCAACTGGAATCTCAAATAGTCTTCCTCAGTTTTAGCCTTTTCATAGCCTTGACGAAGTTGCACTAACCGATTCTGCAACTGCCTGTACTCTTGATACTCTTTCAGATACGCTGAAAGGAGCGATGAGTTATTGGCAATTTCATCAAGCACATACAATTGGAAACGACTATCCGAAAGCAGCATATTGCTGTGTTGAGAGTGAATGTCAACCAATCGCGTGGCAAGTTCACGCAAGAGGGCGAGACTCACCGGAGTGTCATTGATAAAGGCCCTTGAACGGCCCGAAGGCGTTATCTCGCGTCTGATGATACAATCGTTATCAAAGTCAATATCATTCTCGGCAAAAAATGAATTCAAATGATAAGAGGAGATATCGAATGTGGCTTCAACTACCGTTTTCTGATCCTTATCCCTCACAATCTTTGTGTCGGCGCGATCTCCCAAAATGAGCGACAAGGCACCAAGCATAATCGATTTGCCGGCACCTGTCTCACCTGTGATGATTGAAAGGCCGTCGCCGAACTCTATTTCAAGTTCATCGATAAGAGCATAATTCGATATATGAAGTGTTCTTATCATTATTATCAGTTGCGGCCTGTATCTTCTTTTTTGATTTTGTCCAAACGCTGCCCTTCGGTGGGATATATGGGATAGAGCATTTCATAAACCGACTCTTTCTCGGTCATGTTGGCTTTAGAGTAAATGTTCACGAGTTCATCAAGTTTGGCATCCTTGAACATCGAGAGGCACACCGACATGGGCGTTTCGTCATGAATCTTCTTGAGAGTCTCGATACATTTTGTAACATTAGCGCGGCCCTTGTCAACACTCAGCACCATTTGGTCGAGCCCTTGACGATGATAATCATAGAGTATCTGCCTGATACCCTCGGTAGCCTTGTCGGTATAGGCACTGAGTACCGCACTGCGGTTCTTGGTGTCTTCAAATGCTTTCCATCCACTTTCACCTGTGCTCTGAGCCATGCGCACCACATTGGCTGCTTTCTCATAATAGGGATCACCACCCCTAAACGAGAATGTGTCAAAATCCAACGCTATAATCATGAACGCATAATAATTCAGTATAGCTGTCAAGTTGCTTTGCATGTCAACCTCCGAGAACACAAGTGGTTCGTTCTCCTGATAGGTGAAATCTATCTTCGAGTCCTTGAAATTAATAACCGTGGTGGTATATGAACTGTTATACACAGGGCGTTTCGATTGAATCTGCAGGTCGCCTTTCATCTGGCCTGTGCCGTCGTTATATTCACTGATAGTGAAAAACAGTTTGCACTCGATTCGCTCGTTGGTGCCAAACTGCGCATCGGTCCACTTCGTGGTGTTCATATACTCGGCTATCGCCTCTTGCAAGGTCTTGAAAATTTCCTTGTTGGCATTCGACACCTTCGAGGCATTGATTTCAACTTCGCAATTCAATTCCTCGGCATGTACAGTAACACAAAGCCAAGCAACCGCAAAGCAGAAGAAAACACCTAATAACCTTGTCAATTTCATGATTTCAAATATTTGGCATTCAGCAAATCTACAATATCTTTTGCAACCATTCTCTTGTCTTTACAGGGGAATATGGTTTCGCTTCCATCACTTTCAATGATTTTCACCTTGTTGGTGTCAACCTGGAAACCGGCTCCCTTGTCTTTGAGAGAATTGAGCACAATAAAGTCAAGATTCTTCTTGGCGAGCTTCTCATGAGCATACACATCTTCGTTATCGGTCTCAAGAGCAAACCCCACAAGCACCTGACCGGGCTTCTTGACTGCACCCACAGCCTTGGCAATATCGGGATTCTTCACAAGAACCAGCGTGGGAGCATCTCCCTTTTCGCGCTTAATCTTGTGGTCAAGCTCATTCTCCACTTTATAGTCGGCCACTGCAGCACACATGATAGCCACATCCTGGCTTTCAATGTTGTCGAGCACTGCACGATGCATCTCATCGGCACTTGTCACATCAATCCGGTTCACCCCAGGATGGTCAATCGCGAGACTAACAGGACCAGCAACAAGCGTCACCTGAGCACCGCGCTCAGCACATTCAAGAGCAAGAGCGAAACCTTGTTTCCCCGAAGAGAAATTGCCAACGAATCGCACAGGATCAATCTTCTCATAAGTAGGGCCGGCTGTGATGAGTACTCTCCTGCCCTTCATGTCGAGCGACTGGTCGAAGTAAGCATCAAGCACCTTAACGATGTTTTCAGGCTCTTCCATTCTCCCTTTGCCTATGAGATGGCTGGCAAGTTCGCCAGCAGCCGGTTCAATGATGTGGTTACCATAACTGCGCAACAGGTCAAGATTGCGTTTAGTGGTAGGATGCTTGAACATATCCAAATCCATAGCAGGAGCCACAAACACAGGTGCTTTTGCCGACAGGTAGGTGGTCACAAGCATATTATCGGCCACGCCGTTCGCCATCTTGGCGATCGTTGAGGCCGTGGCTGGTGCCACAATCATCGCATCTGCCCATAAACCCAGGTCCACATGGCTGTTCCACTGACCTGTATTGGCAGTAAAGAACTCGCTGATGACAGGTTTACCGCTCAATGTCGACAATGTGAGCGGAGCAATGAACTCCTTGGCATTTGGGGTCATGATTACCTGCACTTCAGCTCCAGCCTTGACCAGCAAACGCACCAGCGATGCAGCCTTGTAGGCGGCAATACCGCCTGTGATACCTAATATAATATTTTTACCGGCTAACATGTCCTGAAAAAATTATTTCATTCGCAATTTAATTCTCGTCAAAACCTTCTTGGTGTTCAATGGGAAATCGCCCTGCATCATCCAGCCGTAATAACTCGGCTCTTTCTTGAGTACCTCTTCAACTGGTTTGCCTTTATGCTTACCAAAATTGAAGATTTCAACTTTGTCGTCGTTGTAGATGATGCGTCCAGCAAGGTCCACATTCTTGTTGTGAGAGGAAAACTCTGACAAGAATGCCACATCGTTCTCCAGATTGGGATAACGGTCGAGCTGAGCTTTCAGCACTTCATAGGTGGCTCGTGTGTCGGCTTCGGCCGAGTGAGCATCGGTCAGGTCTTTTCCGCAATAGAACTTGTAGGCTGCTATAAGGGTGCGTTGCTCCATCTTGTGGAAAATGGTCTGCACATCAATGAAACGGCGCTTGCTGAAGTCAAAGTCTACACCAGCACGCAGGAACTCCTCCTCAAGCAAAGGGATGTCGAAGCGATTGCTGTTGAAACCAGCCACATCACACCCTTCAAAAATTCGGGCCAAATCTTTAGCCACCTGCTTGAATGTGGGAGCATCTTTCACATCGTCGTCGGTGATGCCATGCACCTTTGTAGCCTCGGCAGGGATGGGTCTTTCGGGATTTAGGCGGCGACTTTTCACCTCCTCGGTTCCATTTGGATAGACCTTGATGAGCGACAGTTCAACAATCCTGTCACTCATGATATCAACCCCTGTTGTCTCCAGGTCAAAGAAAATAATCGGATTTCTCAGGTTCAGTTCCATTTGTCTCTATATAACACCTGATTAGAGCATCATGGGCATCAACAGCACGAGCAACTCCTCGTCATCTTCCTGCTCAGCAGGTACAAAGATACCGGCCTTCGACGAATCCATCAGTTTTATCACGGCTGTTTCCGAATCGATGTTGTTCAGCACATCAATGATGTTCTCATCGTTGAAACCAATGGCCATCTCTTCGCCGCTATAGTCGCATTGAATCTTTTCTTCGGCCGAAGTCGAGTAGTCAAGGTCTTGAGTCGAAAGGAAGATCTCATTTTCCTTCAGTTCCAATTTCACGAGACCACTTGAACTTGTCGATACCGACACGCGGCGCAAGGCATTGAGCAGCGACATGCGGTCGATTGTCACGCTATAGGGATTGTTGGTGGGAATTACTGAGTTGTAGTTAGGATAACGACCATTCACAAAACGGCATGTGAGCGAGTACTCAGGAGTCTCGAATGTGGCGCTCTTGCTGTCGACTGTAATCTCCATCTCACCCTCAGCCTTTTCAAGAATGCTGCTCAAGATTGATGCGGGCTTGGTAGGCATGATGAACGAGTGCTCGAGACCCGTGCTCACATTGAGCTTGCGATAACGCACCAGTTTGTGTGTATCTGAAGCCACAAACACAATTTCCTCAGGCTTAATGTCCCAATAGATACCCATCATCACAGGACGCATGTCATCGACTCCCACAGCAAAGATGGTGTGCTGAAGTCCTTCCACAACCTTGTTGATGGGAAGTTTGAACTTTCGAGGTTCCTCGTCGGTCACAGCCTTCGAAGGGAATTCATTGCCATTAATCGCCACAAAATTGAAGCGGCCGTTCTGGTACTTAATGTTCACTTCAAGATTCTCGTCATTGATGTCGAAGGTCAATGCCAGGTCGGGCAGCGTGCGCAGCATGTCAAGCAGATTCTTGACATTAGCAGCAAATTTGCCCGAACCCTCTGCATCCTCAACTTGCACATAGGTCGTCAGAGTGTTCTCCTGGTCGCTACCAGTGATAACGAGCTTATTGCCTTCGAGATCAAACAGGAAATTGTCGAGAATTGTGAGTTTGTTCTTTGAGTTCACAACTTTGCTCACTGCCGACAAGTGAGTGAGCAATAACTTACTTTGAATGTTGAATTTCATATATTTAAAATTTATTTATTATTAATCTTTGATAATAATCTGCTATTTAAACTACAAAAATACGAATTTTATAGATAACAACGAAAAAAAAGCCGCCGAATTTTATCGGCGGCCTAAAATAATGTGATATTTAAATCTTTTTCACCAAATCGACACCCTATCCTCAGGCATTCTGAACATCTTGTCGCCTTCTTTGATGTTGAAGGCCTTGAAGAACCACTCCATGTTGCGCAAAGCCACATTCACGCGGTTCACACCCAACGAATGCGGGTCTACCTTGGTGCGGCGCAATATCTCCTCTTTAGTGATGTTGGCGGCCCACACATTGGCATAGCTCAAGCAGAAACGCTGGTCGGGAGTGAATCCGTCAATCATTTCGTTGCCCTTGCCTTGGTCAGTCTTCTTGAAAGCGCTATAAGCAACACGCAAACCGCCATGGTCGGCAATGTTCTCGCCCATAGTGAAGTTGCCGTTGGCATGCACATCATCGGCTACAATCTCGGCACTGTATTGGTTACCAAGTTTTTCAGCAAGCGCCTTGAATTTATCGGCATCTTCTGTAGTCCACCAGTCCACCATGTTTCCGTTGTGGTCGAAGTTGCGACCCTGGTCGTCAAATCCATGAGTCATCTCATGTCCAATCACCACACCTATGGCACCATAGTTCGAGGCATCATCGGCCTTGGGATCAAAGTAAGGAGCCTGAAGAATGGCTGCGGGGAAGCAAATCTCGTTGGTCGAGGGCTCATAGTAGGCATTTACCGTCTGCGGAGTCATGTACCAGCGGTCTTTGTCAACCGGTTTGCCCAGCTGCGACAGTTCGTACTCGGCAGTGAAAACCAAAGCATTTTTCACATTCTGCCAATACGAGGCGTTTCGGTCAATATTCACGCCCGAGTAGTCGCGCCATTTGTCAGGATAACCAATCTTCACCGTGAAGCTGTTGAGTTTCACAAGGGCATTCACCTTGGTTTTGGGGCTCATCCAACTCAGGTTGGCAATGCGTTCGCCAAGGGCCACTTTCAGGTTGTCAACCAGCTTTTGCATTTTCTTTTTTGAGTCAGCAGGGAAATATTTCTCCACATAGAGTTGGCCCACGGCCTCGCCAAGCAGCGTATTAGGCACATTGAGGGCGCGCTTCCAGCGGGGCTGCATCACCTGCTTGCCCGACATAGCCTTGCTGTACATGTCAAAGTTGGCTTGCACGAAGTCGTCGCTCAAGTAATTCGAAGCGGCATCTATGTATTTGAACTTCAGGTAGTCCTTGATCTCTTCGTCTTTCAAGTTCTTCAGCATCTCATCGACCTTTGCTATTGATTTTGGCTGGAACACACAAATCTTGTCAACATTCTTCACATTCAGCACATCCCAGTCGATGTTCTTGTACTGCTGTTTCAGGTCGGCCACGCTCATCACATTGTAGAGTTTGCTGTAGTCACGAGTTTCCTCACGGGTCATTGCCACGCGAGCCAAGTCGGTCTCTATCTTCATCACATTCTTGGCGGCCTTCTTGGCTGCACCCTTCTTGTAACCGGCAAGCACAAACAGGCGTTCGATGTAATTGGCATAAGCATTACGCACCTTGGTCGTATTAGCATCATTCTCAAGATAGTAATCACGGTCGCCCATGCCCAAGCCACCTTGCATGATGTAGAACATGTTCTCGTTCGAGTTCTTCATGTCGGCCATCACCGAGGTGCCAAAGAATGGAGATGCAATGCCCAGATGCAACCACTTGATGAGTCCCATGAAGTCTGAGCGCTTGGCATTGTCAATCTTGGCAAGGTCAGCCTTGAGCGGATTAGCGCCATCGGCATTCAGTCGGTCCACATCCATACCGAGCAAATAAAGGTCACTCACCTTTTGTGCGATAGTGCCCTTAGGCAGATTCTCACCTAAATTTGTGATGATGTCCTTCACCTGTTCACGGCTATTCTCACCGAGCTGGTCAAAGGTGCCGAAACGGGCATACTGAGGATCAAGAGGGTTGGCCTTTTGCCATCCGCCACAAGCATACTGATAAAAATTCTCTCCGGGCGAAACGCTCAAATCCAGATTACTGCGGTCAACGCCCTTTTCCAGGTTCCCTGCATTCACTGTCATCGTCGCAATTGCAGTTAAAGTTAATAAAAACGCTTTTTTCATTATGTTTATTGTTGTTGGTTAATAAGATCCAGTTCTTCGTTGGCCTGCTCCCATGCTTGCATTGTTTCTTCGAGTTTTTGTGTGCATTGGGCATGGCGGGTATATATCTCAGGGTCATTGCCCGTCCCTGCTGATAACTGCTGTTCGATTTCGGCTATCTGCTGCTCGAGCACATTGATTTCATCCTCGAGTGTTGCCACCCGCTTCTGGGCTTGCTTGATGCGTCGGTTCAGTTCTTTCTGTTCCAGATAGTCGAGCTTTGACTGCTTCACTTCCTCCTCCGCCTTATTGCCGGTTGCAGCAAGCGGTTTTTCTTTCCTCTCCAGTTCCGAGAGTGTGGCTATCTTTTTGTGCTCAAGGAATTCATAAATGCCACACAAGTGCTCCCGAACCTTTCCGCCGCCAAACTCATACACCTTCTCAACAAGACCGTCAAGAAAATCTCGGTCGTGCGACACCACAATCACCGTACCATCAAAATCTTTGATGGCATCTTTCAGGATATCTTTGGTGCGCATGTCAAGGTGATTGGTAGGTTCGTCCATAATGAGCAGGTTCACGGGCTGCAACAACAGACGCATCATGGCAAGACGGCTCTTTTCGCCGCCCGACAACACCTTCACCTTTTTCTCCGACTCCTCGCCGCCAAACATGAAGGCACCCAGCAGGTCGTTAATGCGAGTGCGCATATCGCCTGTTGCCACATAGTCGATTGTGTCATATACAGTGATGTTTTCGTCAAGCAACTGCGCCTGATTCTGAGCAAAGTAGCCTATCTTCACATTATGGCCAATCTTGAGATTCCCGTCAAAAGGAATCTCGTTCATGATGCACTTCACCAGCGTTGACTTGCCTGCTCCGTTTTTGCCTACAAACGCAACCTTCTCGCCGCGTTTAATGGTGAATGTAACGCCTTTAAACACCTGTAAGTCGCCATAGTTCTTGGCTACATCCTCGGCAATAACCGGATAGTCGCCCGAACGCGGAGCCGGCGGAAACTTCAGCCGCAACCGAGAGGTATCGACCTGGTCAACCTCAATGCGCTCAATCTTGTCGAGCTGCTTGATGCGACTCTGCACCTGCACAGCCTTCGTTGCCTTGTAACGGAATTTCTCAATAAACTCCTCGGTGTCGTGTATCAGCTTCTGCTGGTTCTCATAGGCACGCATCTGCTGTTCCAGCCTCTCTTTGCGCAATTCCACAAAGTGAGAATAGTTCACATTGTAGTCATATATCTTGCCCAGCGAGATCTCTATCGTGCGACTGGTAACATTGTCAATAAATGCCCGGTCATGTGACACCACCATCACAGCGCCATGATAGTTTGCCAAAAAGGTTTCGAGCCACTGAATCGAGTCAATGTCGAGATGGTTGGTAGGCTCATCGAGCAAGAGCACATCGGGCCGCGTGAGCAGCAGTTTTGCAATCTCCAGACGCATGCGCCAGCCGCCACTGAACTCGCTTGTTGCGCGGCCAAAATCACTGCGTTCAAAACCAAGTCCAATCAGCGTTTTCTCTAATTCGGCCTCATGATTATCAGTACGCAGCATCGTCAGCACATCGGTCTTGTGCGACACCCGTTCCACGAGTTTCTGATAGTCGTCGCTATCATAGTCGTCACGCTCGGCCAATTCCGTATTCAGCCTATCCAGTTCCTGTTCAAGTGCTTTCACATGGTCAAACGCCTTGCTCACTTCGGCAAGCACCGTTGTCTCGTCGGCAATACGCATCTGCTGAGGCAAATAACCCACTGTGGTTTCCGATGGCATAGCCACTGTTCCCCCAGTAGGCTGTTGAATGCCAGCAATAATCTTAAGCATGGTCGATTTGCCTGCACCATTCTTACCTACAAGCGCAATCTTATCTTTCTTGTTGATAACAAAACTGATATCATCAAGAAGTGGCTTGCTGCTGAACTCGACATGTAAATTTTGTATGGAGATCATAATCAATATTTCGCATTGCAAAGATACAATTATTATTTTAATTTGTTACTTTTGCGTCATGATATCTTCATGTAAAATCTTCTCAGCACCCCTGCAGGGTTTCACAACCCACATTTGGCGCAGCGCACATGCCCGCATCTTCGGGGGCATCGATGCCTATTATTCGCCCTTCATGCGCATTGAGCACGGCAATTTCCTGAACCGTGACATCAACGATGTGAAACCCGAGAACAATCAAGGCATCACCTTCACGCCGCAGATTCTTGCTTGCAACCCCGTTGATGCCCTGCACATGGTCCAGCACTTGAAAGAAAATGGTTACACTCACATCAACATCAATCTTGGATGCCCATTTCCTCCCATTGCCCTGAAGCACAAGGGTTCAGGCATGTTGCCTTATCCTCAAGAAGTGAGTACACTCTTCCAGGCACTCAAGTCAGTCGAAGGCATCTCCTATTCCGTCAAAATGCGGCTCGGCTGGCAAGACGACGATGATTGGCGCAACATATTACCACTCATGGATTTGCTCTCACCCTCCCACATCATTGTTCATCCCTGCATCGGAAAAGACCAGTACAAGGGCAACCTGAATCTCGACGCCTTCGGTGAAATGGCCAAGGTTTCTCACTATCCTTTGATTTACAATGGTAACATTCAAAGCATGCGCGATATTGAAGAAATCACACGGCAATACCCTTCGATTCAAGGGGTTATGATTGGCCGCGCACTGGCAAGCGATCCGGCTCTCCTTTGTCCCGAAAAGGCCACGCCCGACAACTACCGCAAATTGCACAACCTCATCTATTCACATTATGTCGCCACACTCGATGGCGGCGAACATCAAGTGCTCAAAAAGATGCAATCGTTTTGGGAAATGTATCTGCTTCACGCCGACCGGAAATGCCGAAAAGCCATCAAAAAGGCCACTTCAATCGCAAAATATGAAACAGCCCTCGACACCCTTTTCTCCACTTTGTCTCACTAATTGCTACTCGCCCATCATTGTATTAGGATTGAGGAAAGCATTTAGTTGATAACACATTACTCGATTCCCAAAATCATGTTAATGAGGGTGGAAATGTCTGAAACATTAACCTTATCATCACCATTCACATCGGCCATGGAGGTATTGGTTGTCTCAATGCCTAGAATCATGTTAATAAGGCTAGTAATGTCAGAAACATTGACCTTACCATCACCGTTCACATCACCGAAATCAAGATCCTCAACAATGATGAAATCTTTCCATTGATCAGACTGTGAATACAGTTGCGTTGTCCCTTTTGGCACATGAAGAAGGCAGGAAATAACAGGAACTTGGTTGAATACAGCACTTCCCATTTCAATATCATTAGGTACTCTGATATAGCTATAAATATCCGACAGATGCGTACAATAAGAAAACACATACTCGCCAAAGGATGTAATAGAACGTGGGATAGTGATGCTTGTTATGCATTCACAACCAGAAAATGCAAAGTCTCCAATTGCGGTGACGGAATTAGAGATTGTGACAGTCGACAGCCCAAACAACATGCGACATATGTAAGCAGGGATTTTTTCCACATCTTTTCCAAAGTTAAATGTTCTGATTCCTGTCAAATCATTAAATGGTGAAAAATTACGGAAATCACGACATGACCTGGCATTCCAGTTGACCGTGCTTAGGCCGATACAACCAGAAAATACATTGTAACCCATGTATGTGACGGAGTTACCGATCGTCACACTCCCTAAGTCACTACAACCAGAGAATGCATATTCTCCAATGGAAGTCACAGAATTTGGAATGGTTATAGTCGGCAAAGAGTTGCATCCGGAGAACGCAGAATTGCCAATGGTGGTAACACTGTTTGGAATTGTAATACTTGGCAAGTCACTGCAACAATAGAACGCAGCATCGCCGATTGTTGTTAAAGAATTGGGCAAAATGATATTTGTCAAGCGACGACAACTCGAAAACGCTAAGTGACCAATAGTAGTGACAGAGTTGCCCATATTGACGCTTGCCAAACGACTACAATCACTGAAGGTAGAACTGTCGATGGCGGCGACAGCGTTGCCTATGGTTGCGCTCGTCATCCCGCTGCAACTGGAGAAAGCGTTGCGGCCAATGGTTGTCACCGAGTTTGGGATAGTGATGCTCGACAGGCCACGGCAACCTAAGAATGCATACTTTCCAATGGTGATAACAGAGTTGGGAATGGTGGTACTCAACAGACTACTGCAACCAGCTAATGCAAAGTTGCCGATAGATTTCACCGAAGCTGGTATGATCGTGTTTTGGCAACCGGTAATTAGCGCGCTTGTGGCTGTTTCGATAATGGCATTGCAGTTGTCACGAGAATCATACGCCGTATTGCCCTCAGCCACTTTTATTGTTTCAAGGTTGTAACAATACTCAAAAGGATTAACTCCAACAATAGTAACCGAAGCGGGGATAGTTATGCTGGTCAAGCCACTACAATTTTTAAAAGCACTGCCACCTATGGTGGTAACCGAGTTAGGGATTGCAATATTTGTCAGGTTACTGCAACCGTAAAAGGCAGAAGCACCTATAGTAGTAACACTGCTGCTTATGGTAACATCGGTCAAACCACTGCAATCTTTAAAAGTACTGGCGTCAATGGTTGTCACTGAGTTGGGAATTTCTATGCTTGTCAGACCACTGCAATTTAAAAAAGCACTGCCGCCTATGGTGGTGACTGAGTTGGGGATAATCATGCTTGTCAAACCTGTGCAATTGGAGAAGGCACCACGACCAATGGTGATAACCGAGTTGGGAATGGTCACACTTGTAAGGCGTTTGCAATAGTAGAATGCAGAGATTCCGATGGTGGTGACGGAGTTGCCTATGGTTACACTCGATAAACCTGTACAACCTGAGAACGCCAAGTTGCCTATTGTCGTGACGGAGTTTGAAATTGTGACACTCGACAAATCTCTGCAATTTTGGAAAACATTGCTACCAATTGCTGTGACAGAGTAGGTAGTTCCGCTATTAGTCACATTGGCGGGAATAGTGACCGCTCCGGTTAGGCTGGAATTTCTGTCAGTGACTGTGACAGATATGCTGTCGCTGTTTATGCTGTAATACAGATCGCCGACCACAAAGTCGTAGGCTAGTGCGGAGTGGGTGGAAGCGAATAGCAGAAATGCAGCAAGCAGAACAGAGAGGTGTTTTATACTAAATTTAATGATTCTCATATCTTATAATGAATGTAAAGAAATCATTTTGTTTTGAACAAATATTTAATAATGCAAATTTAATCATTCTAATTGAAACTTTTCAATAAAGCATAAAAATTAACATATAAATGCATATGAGCGAGAGGGCGTCGTAGGTTACATCTTCAGGTAAAAATCTTTACACAGGGCAACATACTCGTCACTGAACACACCTGGCGATGCCTCTATCACCAGTTCACTTTCATGCATTGGACTCGGAAACTTCACCAGTTCCCACAACACTCGTTTGGGTGGCAAGCCATTCACGGAGATAATATTTACCTTTTTTCTTATACTCAATTTATTAAACACACTTTCTTCAACAATTTCTTTAATATTGTCAAAGGGCGTTATCAGTGCCATTTTCCCTCTCTCTGAAAGTAGCCTACTGGCATTTTTCAGCAACTGACCATAAGATAAATTCTGAGTGTGACGGGCCGACATCCGCGATGCTTCAGGCGGCAAAATTCCGTTGGTGAAGAATGGCGGATTCGACACTATCAGGTCATATTTTCCCACACCATCGTGTGTGGCGAAATCGTTGAAATCTGCAAGTTCAACATGCAACCTGTCGGACCATGGCGAACGAGAGAAATTCAGTGCTGCCTCATCGGCCGAGTCCTTGTCGATTTCCACTGCATCGATTTGAGCATCACTGTTGCGCTGCGCCACCATCAAGGCAATCACGCCGCACCCCGTGCCCACATCGAGCACATGCCGTGCGCCCGTCACATCGCACCAGGCACCAAGTAGCACACCGTCGGTGCCTACCTTCATGGCAGTCTTGTCGTTCACTACCTGAAATTGCTTGAACCTGAACACTTTCTCCCTGCTCATATCAGCACTCATGAAAACAAATTTGTCCTATGAAACCACATGGCCCATAGGACAAATACTATCATTCTCCAGTAATGGGCTTTATTCTATAGCAACCGAATTGAGCACAGCATCAATCTCTTTGTCGAACTCAGCCTTTTTCTCCACAGGATAAGTGATATAGATGTTAAGACTCACGCCGTTCTTCTGCATCTCATAACCAACACGATAGCCAAACGAATCCTGTGACTTGACATAGTAATGATCGTCCTTCATTTCGCTTTCAGACACGCCATCGGCCGACTTGGCTATCTCAAAACCTTGCTTGAGCGACTCCTCGGCTGTAATGTACTTGTAGTCCATCTTTTTGGCAGCCATGTCAATCATGCAACCGTCCTTCACAAACAGCTTGCCGCCACGCTCAGCTTCCATAGCAGCATCTTGATTCTGAGGAACAAAGCCCTCAGGAAGTGTTACTGAATACTTGAACTCGCTGTTCTTGTAGGTGTTACCGCCACCGCATGAGTTGAGCAGCGCCATCGTTGCAACTGCAACTAAAACAAATAATGTCTTTTTCATAAATAATGCTTTTATATTAGTTGTTCATAATAATATCGATCAAAGCGGTGATGTCGCGCACATCAATCTCTCCATCTTCATTCACATCGGCTGCAGCACTTGTGCCCGAGTTCATGATGACATCGATAAGAGCCGTAATGTCACGCACATCCACTTCGCCATCTTCGTTCACATCACCCACAATGACAGGCGAGGGTGCAGTGCCTGGCTTAATTTCAATCTCACCCCAGTACATGCCGTTGCTTCCGTTGGCACAGATCTCGCCGTAATCACCAACATGCCCTCCCACGGGGTTACTGATGTAGCAATTGTTGAGGGTTAGCGCTGGCGGTGTGCTTATGTAACCATCTGCTAAGTGGATATATGCGTTCTCTATAATGAGCGCGCAGTCATTGTCCTCGTTTTGAATCTCACCTTCGGGCATTGTGATAGAGCAGTTGCGGATGTAGGTTTGAGCAGGTTCGCCTTTCTTATGGGTGAAGTAACCTATGCCCACTTGATTGACAGTCGATTCCATCGACAACTTGTCATTTTCCACTCCATTGCCTGCGCCTTCAATTGCCACGCCATCACACTCAATTAAATCTATACCATAAGTATTGTGATGAGTGATGAGACGGTTATTGCCCACTAGCCTGATTTTTAGCCATTGGATGTCACTGACGATGACTTGAAGATCGGTCTCAATTATGGCATTGTTCAAAGTCAAGAAGTTATTTGTCTGAAAGTAAGAGACCTTGCCATCACCCAGAATGTCGTTGCAGTTTTGGGTAGTAACTTGCACTCCGCCAACCTTGAGGTCGTAGGTGCTGCCAATCTTCACTGTCTTGGCTTCACCAGCAAAGTGTCTTATCTGGGCATAACCATTCTGTGGCAACACACAATCCCAGCGACCATCATAAGGCTCCAAGATTTTTATGCCTGGGGCAAACGACATAGTGCCATACACACCATTATCCATATTGAAAGCGTGGTCGATGGCTCCATAGTCGCTCCAAATCTTCAACGAACCGGCATTCATCTTATAAGCCACACGATAAACACTGGTTGACCAAATGCCACGGGCAGCTTTAATGGTGACATCAGGACCGTCAAACTTGTATTGCACGCTATATCGGTTGAATGCAAAGAAAGCAATATTGGTAGAAGTCATTTTCAGCGATCCGTTGCCAGTGAAATCAATAGTCATTGGCTTGGTATTACCGGCAGTGACATTTATACAGCTGAGTGCATTATCGACATTCTCATTACCTTCTTTTTTAGTCTTGAGTGTGCAATTACCTATCACCTCTATCTCAAGGTCCTCAAGCTGATAGGTCTCAATAATAGTTTTATCGCACAATATATCGGCATTGTTGAGTGTCAATTTGTAGTTCACAGGATCATAGGCCAAACTTCCGCTCTTCAAATAGCCAGCATCGGCGAGTTCTTGATTTATAAGCTGATAACTATTCTCATTGTAGACCTTTCCACAAATCATAACTCCTGCTGCATTAACACTAATGGCAACAAGTGCAATTAACAAAAAAGTAAAAAGATTCTTCATCCTTTTATTATCTGTTAGGTTATTTATTAATATTAAAATGCAAATATAGTAAAATATTCGCTATCATAGAAAAAAATATCATTTTTGCATGAGTAAAGCACTATAGGTCATTGACGAGAAACGACTGGCACAGAGACTTGAGTGGATTAATCGGCATCCTGAAGTGATGTTAAAGCATGACACGATGTTGCACCCTTAAACCAATCCTTACAGTAATCCCAGTATCATGTTAATCAGGGTGGCCACATCGCTCACATTCACGCGTCCATCGCCGTTCAGGTCACCCTTTTCGCTGCTCTCGCCTACTGGCAGGAAACCAACTGCCACATTACCAGTGCCCAGAGCCTGTTTCAGCCCTGTCGCATCATCTATATGACCAATCTTCGTATACGAGTATGAAGTGTTGAATGTCTCGTAAAACACCACCACGCAGTTGTTGCCATAGAGCATGATGTCGCCGGCATGAATGGTGCCAGGATTTGTCGCGGCTGTGGGCAGTGTTGTGTCCATATAATAATACTTCTCGTTGCCGTTCAGTTCATTCATGGTTACCGTCAGCGGCAACTGCTGCTTGAATGCTGCAGCAGTAGCATTGTCTTCGAGCGATGCAACAAACACCTTGTTCTTCACATTCACCTGCATGGTTTCTCCGCTCGAACTTGCAGGAAAATTCACTTCGGCAAGCCAGTCGCTCACAAGGCTCGATGCATTGCCAGTCTGTGCCGACTTAATCCACAAGTAAGGTTCCAGAAAATTACCGTTGGGTACCAGACGCTTAGCATCGGCCACAACACCACTGATGCCACTGCTCGCGCTCGACACAATCAGGCCCACATTCTTGCCGGCCATAGCTGTGCCGTTTTGGAACAGGAAAGTCTGCATTGGAGCGGCCATCTGGCTCCACCACAATGGTGTGGCAACTATCACATTGTCATATTTTCCCCAATTCACCCCCAGGGGCTTGATTTCAGGATACGACGACGGATCGTTCGGGTTATTTCGGATTGCTGCTATCAGACTGCTGCCCAGCGCATAATTGTTGGCCGCATAGTCAAGACCTTCTTCAGCGGGTTCAACCTGCATCACTTCAACGCTAGTTTGGTGCTGCAATGCGTTCACAATCTTTTGTACATTGCCTGTAAAACTATAATACACAACTAGTGTGTTACAGTTTGAACACCAGACATTTACACTCGTCCCAAGCACAAACGCTAACACAAGGATTAACGACTTTAAAGTATTTTTCATAATTGTATTATTTATAAGTTTTCTTTGCAAAAATAATACATTTCTGCCAACAATCCTTCATTTTAACCACAGTTTTCAGTATTATTTTCTATAAAGCATCACATCCTCACAAGTGGCATTAGCAAGTAGCAATGGCACCTCATTTATTTTTGCAAGCTTCATTCGACAGCATCTTTTTCATCCTTTTTGCCTCTATGTTGCGATTGAATCATTCAAATTTACTAATTTTGCATTAAATTTATTCATTAAAATTTATGGGTAACATTAATTTCACTGAGATATTGAGCGCCTTCCTCGTGTTGTTGGGCATCATCGACATTGTCGGCGCCATCCCCATCATCTTGCAAATCAAGGAAAAAGGACGTTCTGTGAGCGCCATCAAGGCCACGGTCTACTCCTTTGCCCTTATGGTGGGCTTCTTTTATGGCGGTAACTGGATTCTCAACATTTTCAACTGCGACATCGACTCCTTTGCAGCCGCAGGTGCCATCCTCATCTTCTTCATGGCGCTCGAGATGATTCTCGACGTGGAGATTTTCAAGAACACAGGCCCCGTCAAGGAGGCCACTCTGGTACCCATCGTATTTCCCTTGCTGGCAGGTGCTGGCGTGTTCACCACGCTCATCTCCCTGCGTGCCATGTATGCCGACATCAACATCCTCATTGGACTTATCATCAACATGATATGGGTATATTTCGTGATTCGTTCCACCGACAAGATTCAGCGCATTCTGGGCGCTGGCGGCATCTATTTCATCCGCAAGTTCTTTGGCATCATCTTGCTTGCCATCTCAGTGAAACTGTTCACCGAAAACATTTCGAAACTTTTCTAAACACCTCATATAAAGAATGGCTAACTCTACTCTACTCGAACGCCTTGACGGACTCGACGCCCGGTTTGAAGAAATCGGCACTCTCATCACCGACCCTTCAGTCATTGCCGACCAGCAACGATACGTCAAGCTCACCAAAGAATACAAGAGCCTCGAAACACTGCTCAAGGCTGCCAACAACTACAAGAAAACCATCTCTGACCTCGCCGATGCCAAGTCGTTGCTCGAAACCGAGAGCGACCCCGACATCAAGGAAATGGCCAAGGAGGAAATCGACCAACTCGAGCCCCTCATCCCCAAAATGGAAGAGGAAATCAAGCTGCTCCTCATCCCCGAAGACCCCGAGGACTCCAAAAATGTGGTGCTCGAGATTCGCGGCGGCACGGGCGGCGACGAGGCGGCCCTCTTTGCCGGTGACCTCGCCCGCATGTACACCCGTTACTGCGAGAGCAAGGGCTGGAATGTGCAGGTCTCGAGCATGAGCGAGGGCGCTGCCGGCGGCTATAAGGAAATCGTCTTCAGTGTCACGGGCGACAATGTCTATGGCACCATGAAGTATGAGTCAGGCGTGCACCGCGTGCAGCGTGTGCCTGTTACCGAAACCCAGGGCCGTGTTCACACCAGCGCCGCTTCGGTGGCTGTGCTGCCCGAGGCCGAGCCTTTCGATGTGCACATCAACGAGGGCGAAATCAAGTGGGACACCTTCCGCAGTGGTGGTGCCGGTGGACAGAATGTGAACAAGGTGAACTCGGGTGTGCGTCTGCGCTACATGTGGACCAACCCCAACACCGGCGAACAGCAGGAAATCCTCATCGAGTGTACCGAGAC
>JAEEGL014901019.1_pt1 | contig 29904 bp, 35 predicted proteins | sample 9134231 | NCBI WGS metagenome assembly JAEEGL01 (sample SAMN16246548, study PRJNA631951) | gut metagenome | biome: gut microbiome; feature: rumen; material: fiber-attached | host: Bos | place: Iran: Karaj | collected 2018-10
GGGGATCGTGGCCTATACGGGGGGCATCCCCGCCGTGATTTCCGGGGAGCTGGGGGCGAACACCGGCTGGGAGGACGCGAAAGCGGGCTCCGACGCCCTTCGGTATTATGTCAGCATGTCGGATGGGACGGAATACAGCCTTTTCGTCTATGACACGCGCTGGCGGACCTGGCACCGGGAGGACGCCGTGCAGGCTGCGGGCTTCGCCTTCTGGGACGGGGGCCTGCACATGCTGGCCGCTGACGGAAAGCTGTGGCGCCTGGACGGCGGCGCGGGAACGAAGGAGGGACCGCTGAGCTGGACGGCGGAATTCGCGGATTCCGTCCGGGTCTATGAGACCGCGGACACGGGCAGCCAGAACAAAAAGGGACTGCTGTGCCTCCGGCTCCGCTGTTCTCTCGCCGCGGGGAGCAGCGTCTCCGCCGCCGTCATGTACGACAGCGACGGGGTTTGGCACGACGCCGGGACCGTGGTCGGCGCGGCGGTGAAAAAGAGCTATGACCTCCCCCTGATCCTTCGGCGGTGCGACCACTACCGGCTGAAGCTGACAGGGACGGGAGAGAGCGTGATCTACAGCCTGACGGAAGTCAAATACAGCGGAAGCAATTTGCAGGGCGGGGCCTTGTATAGGGAGGATTGAAGATGGCAAACGCATTGATCTATAACGAGGACCAGAAAAAGAAACTGATGGAAATCTACAAAAACCAGGGGGCGGGGGCGGTGACCAGCGCGGCCCTGGGCATGATGAATGCGAATCAGGGGGCGGCGACAGGCGGCGCAGCTGCGGCAAGCGGAGCATCGGCAAGATCGCAGAGAATCAATGACGCGCTGACAGCGGCAAATGCAAACGCTTCCCCTCCGGTGAAAAGCCTTACCTCAGAGCGGACAAACGCGATCATGGACGCAAACGCGCGGAAAACGACGCCGTATATGGCAGCGATCGCGACGGCGGATCAGGGGGCGGCGGCACCCACGTCGACCCAGGGCGGCAGGATGGCGGACGGGTCCTACCGCCTGGGGGACGGAAGCACCTACGGCAGCCTCCAGGACGCCGTCGACGCCAACGCGGCGAAAACAAGGGCGAAAAACCAATACGAGATCACCACGGGGGAAAACGGGGAGACGCTTTATGACGGGATGCCGCTGATGAATGGCACGGGCATCCTGGCACAGAAGGGTGATTCGGGAAAGATCACGGGCTCTCTTGCCTACCCGAACGCGCATGTCCGGACCGCAGACGGGCGTCTGATCGGCTCGGATTACAGCGGCGGACAGGACCAGTACCTCCACGGATTGTTCAAAAGTTCCAACGGCTATATCTACGATTTCGACGCGGCCACGGATGATGAGCTCTTGAGCCACGGCTATGTCCGGGACAAGAACGGCGGGGTGCGGATCGCCAACGACAACGACCGGATGATGTGGGCCCTGCAAAACGGCGCGGACGCGGAAGCGATCGGGTATGGCAGAAGGATTGCCGCAGAGCAGTACGGATACGATGGGGGCACCACGCCGCAGAACATCGCGCCCCAGGGCGGCCAGAGCACCGCGCCCCTGCCGCAGGGCAGCCAGAGCACCGCGCCACGGAACACCGGGGGCTCCCAGGGGGGCGGAAACGGCGGCGGAAACGGCGGCACCAATCCCTCCGGGACGGCGGGATACACGCCCTATCAGCTGGCGCTGGACCAATATGATTACGGAAAGGCCCCGGAGTGGACCGGTACGGAATACGAGCGACAGCGGGACGAAGCGCTGCAAAACGCCCGGAACATGCGCTGGGACGGCAGCGACTATCAGGACCAGCGGGACGAGCTTCTGAAAAACGCCATGAATCCCTATGAGGGCAGCCCCTACGACCAGCAGCGGGACGACGCCCTGGCCGCCTACGGCGAAGCTTGGCAGGGGAGCGAATACCAGCCGAAGCGGGACGAAGCCCTCCAGCGGGCGGAAGCCATGCGCTGGAACTACGACCCCAACGCGGACCCGGTCTGGCAGGCCCTCCAGAAGCAGTACCGCCGGGAAGGTGACCGGGCGACACGGAACGCCCTGGGCCAGGCGGCGAGCATGACCGGCGGCGTCCCTTCGAGCTACGCCGTCACCGCGGCGAGCCAGGCCGGGGACTATTACGCTGCGCAGCTGAGTGACCGGCTGCCTCAGGTCTACCAGGACGCCTACAACCGCTATCTCCAGGAATTCCAGCGGCAGATGGGGATCAGCGACCAGTACGCCGGATTCGACGACCGGGAGTATGCTCGCTGGGCGGACCAGCAGGGAAAGAACCTGGACCTGGCGGACCGCTACAATCAGTACGGCCAGCAGGACTACAACCAGTATATGGACAGAGTAAACCAGCAGCTCCAGGGCGCGGATCGCTATAACGCCTACGACCAGACCGAATACCAGCGGTATCTGGACCAGTACGGGCAGGAGCTGGACGCCGCGGACCGTCTCAACCAGTACGGGGCCACGGAATACGACCGCTACCGCGACCGCCTTGGGCAGTTCAACACGGACCGGAACTTCACTTACGGCCTCAACCGCGACGCCGTCAGCGACGCCCGGTACGCCGACGAGACGGCCTATGAGCGGGCCTGGAACGAGGAAAACCGGGATTACAGCCGGAACTACCAGGCGCGGCGGGACGCCATCCTGGACAACCGGGCAGACCGGGAGTGGGCGCAGGAGCTCAAAGAATACGCCGACGCGCAGAACTGGAAAGCAACCGAATGGCAGCAGTACCTGCGGGAGTATGAGGATCAGCTCAGCGACAAGGAGCGCGAGTGGGTCTATCAGATGTCCAGGGACGCGGAGAATGACCGGCGGTATAACCAGGAATACGAATACCAGCGGACCCGCGACGCGGAAGCAGACCGGCGGTATAACGACCAGACGGCGTATGAGCGGGCGGTCTATGATGAGGACCGGGCGTATCAGCGCCAGCAGGACGAGTTGGACCGGAAATATCAGCAGGACGTCTTCAACTACAACGCCGAGCAGGACGCTCTGGACCGGCAGTATCAGCAGGATGTATTCAATTACAATGCCGGTCAGGATGCCCTGGACAACCAGTATCGAGAGAACCAGTATCAGCAGACGCTCCAGGATTACGACACCAATCAGTATTACGACATGCTGAACGTTTTCAAGAGCATTGGCTTCGCAGACCAGCGTATCGCGGAATACTTTGGCATCCCGGCAGGAACCAGCTGGGAGGACTACGGCAGGCAGTACGGGTATGAGGCCCCGCAGAGCGACGGCTATTCCGGCGGCGGCTATACCGGCGGAGGTTATACCGGCGGCGGGGACGAGCCGCAGACAGAGCCGGAACCGCAGACGGAGCCGGAACCTGAGGAAAGCAGTAATCTGTATGAGTTCTCCAACGAGCGGCACCCCAACGGTAGGAAAAAGACCGTTGCGTATAACCGGGTCCTCCAGGACATGGTCGGGAGGAAGACTTATGGCGAAAGCAAATCGGAAATTCTGGCCGAGCTGGAAAAGCTCATCCGAAACCACACCATCACCGACTATGAGGGCACGGCGATCCTGGCGTACCTTGGATATGTGGACGAACCGAAGCTTGTCCACGGAATCCAGGATGTCGGTTATGTAAGCCTTAGCTGAAGGAGGGAAAGACGTGGCAACGAAACCCGGAATTGATACCGGCTACGGCGGGTACGGTACGCTCGGTACGATCCGCCGGCTGCGTGAAGAAGCAGAGCGAGAGGAAGAAGAACGCAAAAAACGGCAGGAGGAAGAACTTCGCCGCCGCGCTCAGTTCCAGGGGGAAAGAAACGCAGAGCTTGCGCGGTGGATAAAGGGCAGTTCTCCTATGGCACTGGAGGAAGCGGACAGACAGCGGAGGCAGGAGGCCGCAAAGGGGATCTATCCCTCCAGTACCGGGGATAAGAAGACCGGGAGAGGGCGGAGCCTGAAGAAACGGGCGGAAAGCGCGTTTCAGGAAACCCGCAGCAACGAGCCGAGAAACCGACTGACGCCGGATCTGGAGGCGGCCCATCAAAGGGCTGCCTCCTCCGGACCCAATACGGCCCCCAACGCCTACCAGACCGCCATGATGCAGAGAGACCTGGAGGCGCAGAAAAAGAAGGACGCCAGCGGGTGGAAGAGCGTAGGCTATACCGCCGCCGGCATGGCAGCGAACTACATCAGCGGCAGCGGTAGTCCTATCTCCAATATTGCCAGGATAGAGGAGGCCGTATTTAACGACCTCCCCTATGCCATCACGAAAAACGAAAAATACAACCTGGACCGGGAACCGGGACTGCGGGACAGCGAAGCCCTGAGAGCCTCGGACGATTTTGCCGCGACCGCACAGGAGATGCGGGGCAAAGTAGGGAAACTGGGGCAAAAGCTCATCGACACCGCAGGAGCGGCCGGGAACATGATGAGCTCCTTCGCGTTGTTCGGCGGAGCGGCCGGCGCTGCGGGAAATCCGGTAAACGCCACGGCGAGGCTGGCCAACCTGGGCGGCGGGAAGATCGGCTCCGCCCTGGGGCAGGCCGGGGCGAAGATCGGCATGGAGATCCTCTCCAATCCCGGGAACTTCGGCATCTCTCTGAGCAGCGCGGTGGGGAGCTACTCCGACGCGCTGAAGGACGGGGCCGGATTCGGGAAAGCCGTCGCAAACGGCCTTCTGAAGGGCGCGACGGAATACTACTCCAACAAATTGTTTTCCGGGACTCCTTTTGAGGACTCGGCGGACAAGGGCTACGTCACCAAACTGATCGAGTACGCCGCGGATAAGATCGGCGGGAGCAAGATCCTGCAGGCCATCAACGCCACCACCGGAGGCCGGGCCGCGAACTGGATATTCGACAAGGCGGGCGAAGGCCTGGAGGAGGTCGTGACCCGGGTCATGGACCCGATGATCGACCGGATCACCTACAAGAAAGACGTGGACTACGCCACCGTGGACGACCTGGCGGACGAATTCTTCGGGGGCGTCCTCCTGAGTCTGCTCATGAGTGGCGGGGAAGCGCTGATCAGCGGCTTGGAGAACCCAGACCGGATGACCGAGCGGGAAGTGGAGCAGAAACTGAAAGCCGCGGGCATCGACGCGCCCACGGCCAGACAGTTTTCTCCGGAGCTCGCCAAGGCGGTAACTGCCCTGATGACGGACGCCCAGATCCGCAGCGCGGACTATGCGGAAAAGAGCGCCGGCGATGCGGAGACGGCCGCCAAGGGAGCAGGATCTGATTCCGAGGCCATGCAGCGGTACGCCGCCGTCTACAACCGGGGAGAGGGCGCCAGCCAGCTCCGGCAGGGAGCGAATCCTCAGAGGGTCAACCAGGCGGCTTTCCTTACGGATGCGGAGGCCGGGAACTACTTCTACATCTGGAACCAGCAGGGCGCGAAGGCGGCGGACGCCTTCTATCAGATGTATCTGGCACCGGAGCTGGAGCAGAGGCGGCTGCAGGCCACCATGGAATATATCCGGCAGGATGCGATGATGATTGCGCAGCAACCGGGAATGGCGGAGCAGTATGCCGAAGCCCGGAGCGACCTGGGAATCAGCGACAGCTTTGCCAACACTCCTCCTGTGGCGGAGCAGACCGTCGCGCCGCCTGCGGCGGCACTTTCCCCTGAGGGAAGGCAGGGACCTCCGGTGCCGCAGAATCGTGCAGAAATGCCCGAAACCCAGCAGAAAACTGAGCAAAACTCTCAGCTGCCGGTACAGAACCAGCAGGAAACCGCACAGGAGCGCACTGCGCCCCCCGTGCCGCAGCAGGCGGAGCAGGAGAAACAGGCACCGACCCCTCCGCTGCCCAAAAGCGTGCAGACGGCGCAGGAGACGGCGCAGGAAGCGCCGAAGCAGACCAAGGCGCAGCAGACGGTGGCGACCCAGCGGAAACGGGCGATGGCGGACAGCGCCGCCGTGAGCCTGCAGAGCAGGGGATTCACCGAGGCGGGAGCGCAGGAGACTGCCTTCATCCGGGAGGAAGCCCAGATGGACGCGGAGGAGCGGGCGGTCACCGAGGCCCTGCGGGCGGAGGGGCTGGAGCCCACGCTGTTCACCGGGCTCGTCACCGACGCCGAAGGGAAGAAAGTCAGCATCCTGCAGGACGGGAACCGGGTGGCCCTGCAGGCGGACAACCGCAGCCGGAGCCTGACCAGCCTCGCAGAGCAGGTGCTGGGGCATCCCATTACGACGGCGAGCAATCAGGCAGCGGCCAGCCAGCCTGCGGTGCAGGCGGAATCCCGGAGTACTGCGCCGGCGGAAAGCAAGACGCCCCCGCTGCCACGGAGCAGCCAGACGGCGGGGCTGCGGACCAGGGAGAATCCGAAGGCGCAGGCAGCCAGGGAAAGCGCCCTGCAGGCGGGAGCCAGCGAGAAGACGGCCAACCAGGTGGCGCGGCTGGCGAAGATCCTGAACAAAGACATCCGCTGCGTCAACGAGCCGGAGAGGAACGGCGCCGTAAAGAACGGGTGGACGCAGGACGGCGTCATCTACTACAACGTAGCCGGGAACGAACGCCCGCTGGCATGGGTGGTGGGGCATGAGCTGACCCACAACACCGAACACGCGAAGACCTACGAGAAGCTGGCGGCGCTGACCAAACGGGTCTACGGAAAGCAGTGGGACGCGGCGGTCCGGCAGCTGATGGCCGAACGCGCCGAAGTCGCCAGAAGGCTGGGGGACGCCAACGTAGAGATCGACCGGAATGAGACCGAGCGGGAGATCGTGGCGAATTTCTTCGCGGACAATCTGCTGACCAATGAGGACATGATCCGCGAGGTGGTGGAGAACGACGCGCCCACGGCGAGACGGATCTTGAACTATTTGAAGGACCTGCTGCGGAAATGGCAGGGGAAGGAGCCCACCATCGAGCGGGCCATCGACCTCTATTCCAAGGCGCTGAAGGAAGTCGCCGCGGGCGCCCAGGAGAAGGGAGAGGCCCGGGGCGGACTCACCGTGGGCACCCCTGCCCGCAGCGCCCAGGACATCAAGAACCGGAAATACAGCGTGCAGAGCATCTTCAACGCCGCCGGATTCCAGGTGACGATGAAGGGCGGCCGGGTGATCGCCACGGACGAGAACGGGCAGAGGATCACCGAGATGACGGAGGACATGGTCCGGCGCAGCGGCATCGGGACCATGATCCGCTATGCCCAGGAGGTCACCAAGAGCATCAGCAAGGCGGAGGCCCAGACCCAGGTGGAGGGCCTGACCCGGCTTTTCAACCTCATGCTGAAGGCCCAGGACGGCGACATGGTGTGGCGCTTCGCCGGATCTGCCATGTTCAGCGCCGTGAAATCTAACTCCGACGGGCAGTACAGCACAACCGTGGACTTCTCCACCGTCTGCAAAAAGACGGAGGAAATGATGCGGACCATGTCCACCGTCATGATGAAGACCCACAAGGGCCTGACGAAGGACCAGATCATCGAGCTGCAGAACGATATCCTGGCGGAGAACGGCCTCGTTCCCTGCCCGGTGTGCTATGTCTTCAGCCGGTGGGCCGGGGTGGGCGGCATCCTGGACAACATGGCCAAATTCCAGAAGAAATACGACGGGGCGGAATGGGACGACCCGGCGCGGATCAAGGCCAGGATTGACCAGCTGAAGGCGGCGACGAAGACCAAGAAGGCCCTGCAGGCCCTCCTGATGGAGGAGGACAACGCCTATCAGCAGTTCACCGGAGAACTGGAGGCCAACCAGGCGGAGCAGAAGACGCTGCGGGCGGAGAGGAAGAGCCTCACCGGGAAGAAGGCGGACGCCGCGGCCAACGCCGCCCGGGTGGCGGAGATCGACAAGCGGCTGAAGGAACTGGACGGCCTGAACACCCTGCTGAAAGCGGACATCCAGGCCATCGAGAAGAGCGGGGCGCCGGAGGCGGCCTGGTTGGAGCGGGTGCGCAGCAAGCCCACCTACTGGGAGGAAGGATACGTGGAGGAGGATCTCCTCTACAACCTGCTGGCGGCGGACCGGCTGGCGGAGGAGAAGCCCCTGGCCTGGGGCTACCGGACGAGCCGGGGACCCAGCGCCGGCAAGGCGATCCTCCCCTACAGCGACATGCGGGTGGGGGACTGGGTCCTGGGGCCGAAGGCCAACAGCGCCAAGGGCGCGAATCCTCTTTTCTCCTCCGTCGGGGAGCAGTTCAGCAAGGACCAGGCGAAGGCGATCGACGCGGCGAAGATGAAAGTGCTGGCCCAGAACCTCATCGGCGGCCAGCGGTATCAGAGCACCAGCGATTTCATGTACGACTACGGCCTGGACTATCTGCTTTCCTTCTTCGAGGGACAGATGCTGGGCAGCAAGATGCAGACCTATACCAAGGTGATGGAATTCGTCAACCTGGTGGCCAGCGTCCACGGGGACGTCAACATCAGCATGATGCCCCTGGACGCCGGATACATCACCGAGGAGGACGGACGGCAGCACCTCATCTATTCCTCCGTCACCGGCGCGAATCCGGAGGCGGCCATAAAAGCGAACCATCTCTTCGACAACGCCCAGCTGATCCTGGTGGGCATCAACGACCAGCACATCCTGCTGGCCCTGGAGGACAGCGAGGAGACCGGCGGCGCGGAGATCGGCTTCGTCATCCCCTACCACGCCAGCGGCGCCAGCATCAACAACTTCATCCGCGGGCTTGTGGAGAACCTGAAGGAGACCTTCGACGAGAAGAATTACAAGAACTACGAACCCATGCAGAACGACAGCCACCGGAAGAACGCCACCGCCACCCAGGAGGCCCGGGAGCGGCTGCGCCGCTATCTCCTCACGGGGAAGCGGGGAAAAAACGAGCTGATGGTGATGACCGGCAACCCCGACGGGCTGACGGACACGGAGATGAAGCTGCTGAAGGGCCGGAGCAAGGACATCAGCGACCGGAGCTTTGAGGAGCTGCGGGAGATCGAGAAGCGGGCCCTGGCCGGGGACAAGGCTGCCATCAAGGAATATGAGAGCTGGAGCGCCGGATTCCTGGGGGATCTCTACAAGAAGATGTGGACGAACGAGAAGGCGAAGGACACCTACGGCGTCCGCCTCACGGGGGATCAGCCCGACCACATCATGCCACACGAATTCTGGGACACCCGGGTGGACCGGGAGCACGCCTATATCAACGGGTTCCGGTTCCGCAGCTACTGCTACAGCCTGGGGCTGACGCCCCGATTCACCGGCGTCAACAGCGCCGGCAAGCATCTGGGCTACGGGGACTTTTCTGATTCCAAAGGATACTGGAAGACCCTGATCGACCGGCCCATGTACGACCGGAGCGGGAAATACCGGGACCAGCAGACCATGAACGTCACGGAGCTGAGCGGGAGCATCAGCGAAGAGAATGCCGGGATGCTGTCGCCGGAATACGGACGGGAATTCTGGGGAGAGAACGCTCAGACCCCGGACACCGGCGTGGCGGCCCGGGCGGCGGAGCGGTATCTGGAGAGGAATGCAGAGAAACCGCAGTTCAGCGCGGAGCTGGCGAAGGAAGACAGCACAGAGACCGAGGCACCCTACAACCGCACGGCGATCCTTACAGAGGAAACCGTAGACCGCTGGCTCAAGGACTACGCATCCGCGAGCAGCCCGAAATACGCGCAGGCATACATCACCCGCATGTCCCCGGAACAGTTCCTGAAACTGACCACCAGCAAAACGGGGAGACTTGTAGTCGGTTCGCAGACCGGCCCCCTGGACGCGGAGAAACTGATTGAGGCAACCAGGCAGCAGCCGCTTCAACTCAGAATCAGCGACGGCGAAGTGGTAGGGCATGAAGGCAGGCACCGGGCTACGGCGCTTGACCGCGCAAACGTCCGGAGCATCCCCGTCTTGGTCTTTGACAGCAGCAACAAGAATTCCAAGACCGACGTGCCGGAGATGGTGCTGCAGGGGCAGGATTTCGGCAGCAGCCGGAGCTATGACAGGGTGACCCTGGAGAACATGACCCCCCTCAGTTATGAAAACCGGGACAGGATCGTGCAGGAGTACGGGACGCAGGACGCGTTCGAGCGTTCCGCAGAAAAGCTCGGGTACAGGCAGACCATGAGGTTCAGCGCGGAGCTGACGGACAAAAAGCCCCCGTCTTTTGAATACATGAAGCCCTTTGCGGAACAGCTGAAGGACTTTATGGACAAAAAAAACAGGGGAGAAACCTTTGGGAAGGATGCTCTCCTGATTGGAACGACGCCGCAGGTATTCCAGGATATCGGGCTGATCAGCCTCCCGGTGGCGATCAATCAGTCACACGTGAAGTATGTGACTGATCAGAACTACGCCGGGAAGGAAGAATTCAAGGCAGGCCATACATTTGACATCGACGAATTTGCAAAACTTCCGGAAAAACTGGCGGACCCCGTAGCGATCATAGCAGACCAGAGCAAACAGGACTTGGTCGTGTACGTGGAAATGAAAAACGAATCCGGGACCCAGACGATCGTGCCGTTCAGAGTCGATACAAAGACCAAACTCGGAGGACGGAGCGTAGATGTCCAACTGGCAAAAAGCGTCTATGGAGGAGAGGACGCAGACAGCATACTCGCCGCCGCCATCGGGAAAGACAGTAAAGACAGCATCCGGGTGTACTACGTCAATAAATCAAAGATCCCACCTAAGATCAGCGCTGCCGTACGTGAGTACGGGAGAACCGTTCCCGATGGGATCATCCATACTATAAACGAACCGGGCGCTCCTGTCAAGGGGCAGAAGAATAGCAAACTGGAAACCAGCCAGTTCAGGAACTGGTTCAAGGGAAGCAAGGTAGTCGATTCCGAAGGAAACCCGAAAATCGTTTATCATCAGACCGCGGCAAGGTTCTGGACCTTCAACACGGACAACCCTGTGGCAGCAAAAAACGATTCTGAAACCCCGAACGGCATCTTCTTCAAAGATAACGACCACGATATCGGCATCGGAGGGGACCGGCAGATGGCAGTATATCTGGCCATGCGCAAGCCCCTGCAGTTCAAGAATCGGGAAGCGGCAAACAAATGGTACCAGAAGCACATCGACGGATATGCACAGTTGCAGGACCAGATGAAGGACGCACTCAGCCCATTCGACGCGGAACTGAACGAGATCGAGAACGAGATGTTCGCGGAAGGGACTACCGATGAGCAGTACGAGGAACTGAATAAAAAGTGGGATGCGAAGCTGGATCAGATGCGGGAGGTGGAGGATAAATACCGAGGGCAGCTCCGGGAACTGCTGAACGACTACTTCCTCAAAAACGACAGCGGATTCGACGGGATCATCCTTGACTACGACGGGCACCGTTATGTAGACGGGAAACGGGAGAACGTAAAGACTTACATCGTCTTCAAGAACACCCAGATCAAGTCGGCGACGGATAATATCGGCCTTTATGATCCGAAAAATCCGGACATCCGTTACTCCGCTGAGCTGACGGACAGAGAGCGGAGCACCGAGGCGCTGGAGGGCAGGCTGCTGGGGTCCCGGGAACTGCTGGGCACGCCGGCGCTGAAGAAACTGGGCGTCAAGGTGAGCGGGAGCGTCGGCAGATACGCCAACACGGAGCAGCTGATGGCGAAGAATAAGGCGGCCAAGCAGCTGAAGAAGGCGGCGGCGGACGCGGAGAGACGCCTGCAGGCCACGGAGGCGGAGAAGGACTTCGCCAGCGGGATCGCGGCGATGGTCTACGACGAGGAGGACATCCCCGCCCGGCTGCGCCGGGACGTGGTCATGGAGCTGGCGGACTACTACTTCGCTTCGGACAGCGCGAACCTGGACACCCTGGCGAAGATCCGGGCGGACATCAACGCCGGCCTGAGAGCGGAAGCCGGGGATCTCCTGGAGGAGGCGGACTTCAAGCCCCAGAGCATGCTGAAGCTGAACGAGCGGACGCCGGAAAGGAACTTCCGGGCCATGTTCGGAGAGAGAGGCGACGAGATCACCGAGTGGCTGGTGCAGCCGGTGCGGGAAAACGAGGCGGAGAAGATCCGCTGGTTCAATGCCCAGCTGGACAAGGTCCGGGAATTCGAGGACAGCAAAGGAAAGAAGCGGGAGCTGACGCGGCAGGAGAGCGCCCTCACCATGAAATACATGGAAGGGACCGCCGCCGCCCAGATGATCGCCGACCTGGAGACGGACCCGAAAAACCGGTACGGGAAGCAGACGGCCAAGAACATCAAGAACGCCGCGACGAACATCCGGAACGGGGAGAGCGCCGCGGACGCGGCCAAGGAATTCAGCCTGGGCGACCGGGAGAAGGATCTGGCGGCGAAATACGCGGCCTGGCAAAACACTCTGCAGGAACTGAAGGAATCCGACAGCACCATCGTGGAGAACGCCGCGAAGGCCTATGCCGAGCTCTTCGACCAGTATTACGAGGCCATCAACGATTTTCTGGTGGCCCACGGGTATGAGCCCATCGGATACATCAAGGGCTACGCGCCCCACATGCAGCCGGAGGAGAACCAGGACATCCTGGACAAGGTGCTGGGAGCGCTCGGAGTTAACGAAAAAGTGAAAGAACTGCCCGCCAGCATCGCGGGCCAGACGGCGATCTATAAGCCCAACAAACGGTGGAACCCCTACTTCCTCCAGCGGACCGGAAGCACGGCGGAATACGACATCGTCAAGGCCTTCGAGAGCTATGTAGACTACATGGCGGACATCTTCTACCACACGGACGATATCATGCGGGCCAGGCAGATGGTGCGGTGGATTCGCCAGAGCTTCGCGCCGGAGGAGATCCGGAGCAAGCTGGACTACATCGACACCATCCGGCAGGCGCCGACGGAAGTCAAGACCAGCCTCCTGCGGGACGCGGGGGAGATCGGCAAGACCACGGTCATGTCTCCCATGGACACGGAAGCGGCCATGCAGGAATACGTGGACAAACTTTTCGAGCAGGCGAAGAACACCTCGAAGTACTCCAATCTGGTGATGTGGCTGGAGAACTACGCCAACATCCTGGCAGGGAAGCAGAGTTTCGCGGACCGCGGATGGGAATACAGCACGGGGAGAAAGAGCCTCAACACCTTCAACCGGCTCAATAACGCATTCCAGAAATCCAACGTGGCCGGGAACCTCAGCAGCGTCATCAACCAGACGGCGCAGCTGCCGATGATCGCGGCAGAGCTGGGGGAGCGGGACTTCCTCGGAGGGCTCGTGGACGTGGTCACCGGGAAGGCGAAGAACTGGGCGCAGGATTCGGACTTCCTGACGGAAAAGGAAGGCAAGGACTACCTCTACGCAGACAACGCGGACAAATTCATCGACGCCCTGTATAAGCCGGCAAGCTGGATGGATCACCTGGTGAGCACCGTCGCCGTCCGGGGCGCCTTCGATAAGGCGATCCGGCAGGGGAAGAGCTACGAGCAGGCCATGCGGTACGCCGACGACTTCGGGCGGAAGCTCATGGGCTCCCGGGCGAAGGGCTCGAGGCCTCTGGCCTATGAGAGCAAGGGCGCCTTCAGCAAAATGGTGCATATGTTCCAGGTGGAATGCGCCAACAGCTGGGACCACATTGCCAGCGACCTCCCCTATGAAATCAAGCAGATCGCCAAGACCCAGGGGAAAGGAAAGGCGGCCAGAACCCTGGCGGCCCTGATCATCCGGGCACTGCTGGGGGCATTCCTCCTGAACCGGACCGCCGAAGAACTCTACGGCGGCACCCCGGCCCCCTTCGACATCCTGGGGCTGGCGGCCAACTTCGTGGCATCCGGCCAGGGACTCACCACCAACCGGTGGATGAAGAAGATCATCGACAACGGAATGGAGAAGCTCGGCGGGGAGCGGATCTTCGGGACCAAGGCCACCGAGGGCTCGGACGAATTCAGCGTGACTGCGGCCGGGGAGGAACTCCTCTACAACGTCATGAACGACCTCCCGCTGGCGAGAAACGTGGCAGGTGTGTTCGGACTGGGCGACCAGACCGTGCCGCTGCCGGGGGCCAGCGGAGAATTCAAGGACATGGGGACGGCCATCTCCAAGTTGCTGAAGGACGGCGTGGACGAGGGCGAACTCGCGGACCTGCTGCGGGCAACTCTGAAGGCGGCGAGCCAGTTCGCCCCGGGCGGCAGGCAGATCAGGAAGACCGCCGAAGGCGCGGAGGCCGTGATCCGGGGCGGGAGCTACAAGAGCGGGAAGCTGCAGTACCCCGTCAACGGAGCGGCCGACACGGCCCGGGCGCTGGCCTTCGGGAAGAACGCCACCCAGGCGGCGCGGGATTACTGGGCCGCCGGCGGAAAGGCTCTCAGCGAGAAGCAGACCGGGATCTATCAGGGCCTTGTGGACGAGGGCATGAGCCAGCAGGAAGCCTATGATACCATCACCGGGTACCGGGACGAAGGAAACCTGGACGATTATGTGAAATGGACGGACTCCCGGTCGCGGGACGCGGGGATCGACGAAGGCACCTACCTGAAGTTCCGGGAGGATACCAAGGGGATCACCGGAGACAAGGACGAAACCGGGAAAACGATAAGCGGATCGGAGAAGAAAAAGATCGTCAGCTATATCGACGGGAAGGACCTGACTCCGGAGCAGAAGACCGCCCTGCTGCTGGATTACAATTCCACCTACAGCCTCAAGGACGTGAGGTGGACGGAGGGGGAGGAAGAGACCCCCGCGGTGAAACCGGCCAGCGAACCGCTGTCCGCGAAGGGGCAGGGATACTACGACGGATTCGTGGCGGCCGGGATCAAAGAAGACAAGGCGGATGATCTGGCGCGGAAACTGGAAACCAGCGACGCCGGCGGCCATGCGCAGTGGAGGATCGTCTACGATGCCGCCGGCAGCGAAGGCGAGAAGGCGGTCGTCAGTCTCATGAACGACGGGGCAAAGCGGAACTGGGACCTGGCCAAGAACGCGGGCGTCAGCATGGACGACTACATCACGGTCCGGGAGAACTATCTGGATCTCAACGAAAACGGGAAGGAATCCCAGGACGAATGGAACGCCACGCTGGACTCCTTCACCTTCAGCACCAACTCCGCCAAGGACAAGAGCATCAAGGGCACCCTCTGGCAGATCCTGACCGGGAGCAAGAGCACGAAGAACAATCCCTATGACCGCGAGGCCGGGCAGAAGGTCATCGACGCCAAGAGCGGCGGAGGAAGCGGGAGCGGGAGCTATGCCAGACTCATCCTGCCGACGGCGAAGAAACCCTGGGAAGTCGCTGACGATATGGAACTCCGCAGCATGAACGATTACGGCGGGAATGTGGATCTGACGAACCGCAGGAGCATTCCCATCACTCAGGCCAATATCAACACGGTGCGAGGGTGGAATAACATGGATGACGCCAGGATCGGGGACCGTATGACGGTGGCCAGCCAGACCTACAACGACGGAGATACCACTATCGTCGTCACTCCCATCCTGCCGGACGGCACTTTGATGACTCAGCGGGAGCTGGACAGATATATGGACAGCATCATCCGCAGCGGCGACTACGCAAACGCGGATAGGCGCGGGATCATCCTTGGCGTGTTCAACGATGGGGACTGGAACGAAAACCTGAAAGCAAGCGACGAGTTTGCCAACCGGCTGCACGAACTCCATGAGCGGAAGACCGAGCGCCGGCCCGGACTGCAGACACGGAAAGCGCCGAGGGCAGCGAAGTCCCGCGGGAGACTGGTAGCGACGGGAAGACCTTATACCGCCGGGACCGGCAGGCTGGTACTGAAGAAAAAGTAAGCAAATGGGGCCCCTCCGGGGGCACCGCCGGAGAAGGGAGTATTTCATGAAGCAGAGGACCACCAGCGCCGCCACCGTGCGGCGAGAATGAGGAAGTGGAAAGATAACAATTACTCTAATCACCGCGTCGTGGAAGTGATCGATGAATACATACACAACGCCAGAGACCGGGACATCCTGCGGGAGAAGCTGGTGGACGGCGTTACCTACGACGCCCTGGCGGGGAAATATGACCTCACCTATGAGCGGGTGCGGGATATCGTGCGCCAGGGGAAAAAGACCATCGAGACCTTCTACTGAAAACTACCCATAAGATACCCAAAAGACCCCCATCCGGTACCTACCGGGTGAGGGTCTTTTTTGTTACCATTTTTGCAGGTGATAAACATGTGGAAACGCTTTAATCCCAACCCGAAGGGACTGATCGTGGGCGATTGCACCGTCCGGGCGATATGCGCTGTCACCGGCAGGGATTGGTATTCCGTTCACGAGGAGCTGTGTGATCTGGCCAGAGACATGGCGGATATGCCGTCCTCCGACCGCGTGTGGTGGGAGCTGCTGCGGCAGTACGGCTTCACCTGGAAGCGCCTCATCGATCAATGCCCCCGCTGCTACACCGTGGAGGATTTCGCCGGCGACCATCCGGAGGGGCTTTATGTGCTGGGGCCGCCGGAGCATGCCGTCGCCGTCATTGACGGGAGCTATTGGGACAGCTGGAATTCCGGCAGCACCGTGCCGAGCTATTACCTGACAAATGAGGAGGACTGAACATGGCGTACTACCAGAATTATTCACCCTACAACTACCAGCAGCAGATGATGAGCCCGCCCACCATCCGGGCGGAGATCGTCCAGGTGGACAACGAGCAGGCCGCGGCAAATTATCCCGTGGGCACCGGCATGTCCCAGATGATGATTGCCAAGGACGAAAGCGCAATATTCGTGAAGTCCGTCTCGGCAAACGGCGCGGTCATGGATGTGTATATCCGCAGGCCTCCCGCGCCGCCGGAACCGAAGTTCGTCCCCGGAGACTATGTGCGGAAGGACGAAATCGCGGAGATCGTGGCCGCGATGCTGAAGAAGGAGGAGAACCATGAGCCTGTTTGAATCTCTCGGAAGATCTCAGCAGAGGCAGCAGCCGATGAGCGCGCAGGACGCGATAAGGCAGCTCCAGCAGAACCCCCAGGCGACGCTCCAGCAATCCGGCATGAGTATTCCCGACGGCATGACCGATCCCCAGCAGATGGTAAACCACCTGATCCAGACCGGGCAGGTCCCGCAGAACAGGGTCACGCGGGCAATGCAGATGCTCGGCATGAGAATCTGACACTTCCTCCGGCGGGTGCACACGACGGGGAGTGAATAAAAAACGAAAGGAAAAGACAAATGGCAATCGTGAACGACAACGGCGGAATGTATATGCCCGTCGCACCCGCTTATGGTGGGGGCGGTGGCGGCTTCGGCGACTTCGGCGGCGGCTGGTGGATCATCCTCCTGCTGCTGTGCGGCTGGGGCGGCATGGGCATGGGAGGCTGGGGAGGCATGGGCAACATGCAGCTCGGCTATGACTTCCCCTGGCTGCTGAACGGCCAGAACAACATCAACGCCAACACCAACAGCGGCTTCCGGGATCAGATGCTCCATGACACCATTACCGGCGTGGGCGAAAAGGTTTCCTCCGGCTTCAACAGCCTGCAGGCCCAGCTCTACAACGGCCAGCTGGCAGATCTGGAGCGGAGCTTCAACGCCCAGGCCGCCAACAGCCAGGGGCTGAACGCCCTCCAGGCGCAGCTGGCTCAGTGCTGCTGCGATAATCGGGCGGCCACCGCCGATCTGAAGTACACCGTGGCGACGGAGAACTGCGCGGACCGCACCGCCGCCTATCAGAACACCAGGGATATCATCGATGCTGTCCGTGGCGGCAATCAGGCAATCCTGGACAAGCTCTGCCAGCTGGAACTGGACGGCTACAAGCGCGAGGCAGATAATCTCCGGGCGCAGCTCTCTGACGCGAAGATCGCGGCCTCCCAGGCCAGCCAGAACGCCTTCATCCAGAAGGGCTTCAGCGACGAGGTAGATGCACTCTACAATCGCCTGAGCAACTGCCCCGTGCCCAGCACTCCCGTCTATGGACGCACGCCGATCTTCCAGTGCAACAACGGCGGCTGCGGCTGCGCTGCGTAAGGAGGGCTGAAACGTGGCAGAATATCTGGCCAATGCGGTGCAGCTCATTCCCGCGAATGAGCCCGCGATCTTCACGGCCTCCATCCCGTGCCGTGCCGGGTATGTGTACCATGAGGACGAGACCGGGATCTTTATTCTGCGCGGCGCGGTCAACTGCCCGACGAGCTGCTTTGCCAGGTATCGGGTGACATTCAACGGCAATATCGCCGTGCCGACCGGCGGGACCGTGGCTCCCATCGCCGTGGCCCTCTCTGTCAACGGGGAACCGCGCCCGACGAGTAGGGCTATCGTGACCCCCGCAGCGGCGGAGGATTACTTCAACGTCACCTGCACCGCGCTGATCGACGTTCCCAGGGGCTGCTGCTTCACCATCGCCCTGCGGAATGTGGCGGCGGAAGTAGACACTCCGCCGGAAACGATCAGCCTGCAAAACGCAAACCTGGTCATTGACCGCGTAGCCTGACGGGAAGGAGGAGAAAACCATGGAAAAGAAACTGGAAATGCTCTACGGTCTCTGTGAGATCGTCACCAAGCGCCTTGAGGAATGCTGGAGGACCCTGGAGGGCACCGAGGAAATGTCCGTCCTGGACATCGACCTGGTAGACAAGCTGACCCATGCCCTGAAGTGCATCAAGACCTGCATCGCCATGATTGAAGCCGAGGAAGAAGAGGGCGGGGCCTCCCGCCGATCCTACGCACGGGATGGAAGCTATCGCAGCTATGCCTACGACGGCGGTTCCATGCGCAGCCAGGACGGTGGCAGCTATGACGGCTACTCCGGCAGGCGTGGACGCAGCCCCCGGACCGGGCGCTATGTCTCCCGCGAGGGCGGCTACTCCGGGCACGAAGGCATCGAGGATATCCTGATGGACGTTCGGGAAATGCCGGAAAGCGAGCGGCGTAAGCTGATGGCCAAGCTGGAGAAGATGTGAAACACGCAGGAAAGGGGGCCGGGAAACCGGCCCCCTTTCTTCTTTTACTAATTATACGCTGGCATGTGACAACGATAAAATAGTAGTAGTTATGGGTAAAAATAAACCTCGATGTGGCCGAGGTCGTCGGCGGTGATGTGGTCAACCACGCTGCGCCAGAGGGCTCGCTTGTCCTCCCGCGGCAGCTCGTTATACCGCTCACGGAAATCGTCGGCCTGGACGATCCGGAGAGCCGTGGAGAGGTCCTTGACCGGAGGCTCCTCCTGGATCTGGGCCAGCAGCTTCTCCCGGTCGGCGCGGAACTTCTCCCGGTCGATCATGCCGTCCACATAAAGCTCCTGCAAACGCTCAACCTTCGCCAAGATCGCGGCCTTGTCCGGGCCGCGCTTTTTCTTTTTCGTGGACTCCAACTCCACGGTCAGTTTCTTCAGCTCCGCGGCGACGTTATCCAGGAGGAAGGTCTCTACGACGGATTCCTTCAGCTGGATCGCGTTGGGGCAGCGTCCGTTGAGGTAATGGTAGTTGCAGCGATAGCGGTACGTCTCCCGGGTTTGCCCGGACCAGGCACCCACCTGAATTTTGCCGCAGTACGCGCAGCGGATCAGACCGCTGAACAGGTAGACGCGCTTGGACTTGTTCTGCCGATAGGAGCGCTTCTCCAGCATGGCCTGCACCTCGTCAAAGATTTCCGGTTGGATGATCGGCTCACAGTAATTGTGGTTGTCCCGGTATCTGCCGGCGTACATGGGATTGCGGAGGATGCGGCAGACGGTGACGTAGACGATCTTATGCCCACGGTCATGCAGAAAGTTCTTGACCTGGTAAATGCTGCCGGTATGTCGGTAGAGATCGTAAGCGGCCCGGACGTCATCAGCTTTGTCATTGGGGACCAGGTGTTTCCCCTCCACGGAGTAACCATAAGGCACCCGGTTTCCGATATATTCCCCCATCGCCACCTTGCGGTCCAGCACCACCTTGATGCGCTCGGACGTTCGATCAGCCTCATGTTCGCTTAAGGCCAACCACAGATTCATTTTGAGGCGCCCGTTGGCCGTGACGGTCTCGTAGTCCTCCATGATGGCGGTCCAGGGGACGTTATGGGCGTCGAGGGTCTCCTGAACGGCGTAGTACCCCTTGACGTTGCGCGTCCAGCGGTCCAACTTCGTGAAGACAATCAACTCCACCTTGTCCAGGTCGCCCAGGAGGCGCTGAAGCTCCGGGCGCTTGGCGGGACTCTTCCGGGCGGACACACCGGCGTCCACGTATTCGTCAACGACGGTATGCCCCTGCTTCTCCGCCCAGGCACGGAGGTTATCCAGCTGGGTATCAATGCTCAGTCCGTGCTTGGCCTGCTCCTCAGTGGAGACGCGGGCGTAGAGTGCGACTTTCATAACAGATCATCCTTCTAGGGAATAGCCATCCCAATAAGGGTGGACAGCATGGATAATAGAATAACTGTATTTCTCTAGATCGGGGAGGTCGTTCTCCTTCGCATATTCGACCATGCAGAGGAGAGCAAACTCAGCGTAATTATTGGAACTGTTCAGAGGGTAGGCGGTTTTGCGGGGGATCTTGATCTTCGTCTCGACCTGGTCAAGATACTTTTCAGCAATGGCGGCAGCAGAACTAGTATCTCCAAGACCGGCGCCGGTGACCAGCCCAACGGTATAAGCAATGACGGAGGATCGGTAAATCCCCCAGCGTATGCGTTTCTCCAGATACCAAGCGAACAGAAGAAGCAGACAGCCGATGATAACCGCAATCATCCAAGCACCTTCGCCATGAGCTGGCGGATCAATTCGTCTTTCTCTTTGATGATCCGGTCTTTCTCTGCGATCACCTCATCCTTGCGGTCCATCCTCTCGTCCTTCTTGCGTATCTGATTCTGCCACCACTCCAGCTGCTCCTCAAACTTCCGGCACTTGGCGGCATATTCATCGTGCTGCTGCTCGATGATCGCCAGGAAGCCGGCGGTTTTCTCCAGGGCGACGGCGTCACCGTAACCCAGCGTATCATCAACCAGCAGCGCCGTGCGAATGACGTCGATCGTGTACGTCTGGAAATTATAGCGCGCTTCGCTGTCTTCCTCAAAAAAACGGTAAAGGGTTGCGGGGGATACCACGTCGTTGATCATCTTGCTGATCTCCGGGACTGTAAGGTTCCTGGACTTATAGACGCCGCGCAGATGCCGGATCAATTTCTGCGTGGGCGTCAGAGCTTCACCGGGGGTTTTCACAGATGAGACAAAATCCTCATGGGGGATAAGCTCATACGCCATAAGTGGGGCTCCTTTCTCAGTGATGTCGATTGAATGACAGGGCCAAGCGGGGTACAATCAGACCATCCCAGGCGGGTGGGGGAGCGGATCAGAGCTTGGCGGCGCGACCGCTCCCTCTCTTATTAAATTTACGGGGGGCTGCATGTGACAAGACTGGGGATACTGACGGACGCCACGGCGGCGATGCTGGGGGAATATGACGAATACGGGAGCGGGAAAAGCCTGGAGTACACTTACGGATACTTCGATGCCGTGGGCGTCCTGCGGGAAATGATAAGAAATGATAATGTTCAATTCGACTATACCAAATCCGGAGGCGGGGCGCAAGACAAATCCGCAGAAAACCGGCGAAAGCTGGAGGCCGGGATCATCCGGCAGCTGCACAAGGCGGAGGAGCGGGTGCTGGAAATGGTGTACTACATACTGGTGGGGTGACCTCTCCACCGCCTGTGGGCGGTCCCCCTCCCCTGAAGGGGAGGCAAAAGATAAGAAAAAGACCCGGAGGCTCAGGCCTCCGGGTCTTTTTCTGTTTCAGCGAGCAGTTCTTCGCAAAACTGCCGTAGCCGATGCAGCTCGGGTCCATCCGGTTCAAGTCGGAGAAGCAGTTTTACGAGAGCAGCCTGAAAACTGTCGGGGGCATCGATCAAGCGGGACTTAATCAGTTCGCCGAGCTCCTGAGCATCGGTGCGGGGACGGAACATATCACCGGCACCTGTGCGGAGCCAGGTTTCAGATACAGAAAACTCGCGGCAAATGAGTTTAACCGCTGAATCGGGAATGTCTCGCTCTCCCTTTTCCCATCGAGAGATCGCAGATCCAGTGACCCCGAGGCGACTGCCAAAGTCTGCCTGGTTCAAATCGACGGCCTTCCTGACCGCACTCAATCTGTTGTTCATGTCATCGCCTCCTCATCTTGTGAGCATACAATAACAGTAATTTATGCCAATGTCAAGATATTTGCTTGACAAAATGCCATTGGCATGATATCTTTATGCCAATGGCACAGAAAGGAGGAAAAAACAATGAGCAGAGACCTGGCGGAACTGGTTGACAAGATAGCGGAATTACCTGCGGAAAAGCAGAGAGAGTTCCTCGTGTTCGGACAGGGATTCGTTGCGGGAATCGAACTTGCGGAAGCCGAGAAGGCAACCAAGGAACAGTGCCCGGAGGCAGAGGACGGAGGGGCGGCATGAGCAACTTCATCCTGGTGAGCGAGTATGAGCACCCGTGGACGGCGGGGACGAAGGCGACGAAGCCCATCCGGGTGAACGCGGAGCGGATCGAGATCATGGAACCCGCGAAAGAGCCGGACGGGACGAAGATCAGCGTCAACGGGATGATCCTCCGGGTATCGGAGGACATCGGAACGATCCTCTTCAGGATCACGCAGGGAGAGAAACCATGAACGTCGTTTTCCACGGCACCCCGAACTGGCAGAGATTCGCGGAGACCTGGGCGCAGATCCTGGCGGCGAGGGAGGGACTGGAGGTCGTACCCGGCAGCGTCCGGGTGGAACTGAAGCACCGGGATGGCGCGTCATCAACCGCCGGAACGGAGAAAGAGGAGATCAAGGGATGAGATACCAACCGATGAGAGGCAGGACCTGCTGGCTGTGCGGGCGGAACGGGAACGGAGATCCGCTGGACAAGCACCACATCTTCGGCGGTTCTAACCGGGACAAGAGCGAGAAACTCGGACTGTGGGTGCCCCTGTGCCACAGCCGCTGCCACGAGAACGGACCGGAGGCAGTACACCGGAACCGGGAGACAATGCAGAAGCTCCACGAATACGGGCAGGCCCTGGCCATGGAACGATTCGGCTGGACCATCGAGGAATTCCGGCTGGAATTCGGGCGGAACTATCTGCCGGAAGACTGGGCGCCGGAGGAGGAAGAAGGTTTTTTCATTCTGGAGGAGGATGAGATCGCATGAAAATCAAAGGAATAATCATCAGTGCTTTTCCCGGTACTGGGAAGACCACGGCCGCAGGACTTATGAAGGAAGCTGTGGATCTGGAGTCAACACCATTCAAGTTTCCGGTGGACTGGGAGAAGGGGATCGTGCCGACGGAGGAGGCAGAGGACTGGGTTCAAAAATATGTAGACCAGATCACCTTGCTGGCGTCCGAGTGCGGATACAACTTTGTGTTTGTGTCCAGCCACCAGGAGGTGCGGAAGGAACTGCGTAAGAGGGAGATCCCCTTCATCAGCGTCATCCCGCAGGCTGACCTGAGAGACGAGTACATGATCCGATACATCGGGAGAGGGAACGATATGAAGTTCCTGCGGAACGTCTACGACAATTGGTTCGATTGGCTGCACGAATACGATAACGAGGTGTTCGACAATATCTTCGATCTGGAAGGGAAACCGCAGGAAATCATCATTCATCTGAAATCCGGGCAGTATGTCAGCGACCTGCTGCCGCTGTCCTATCTCCAGAGAGGAGTGAAACCATGAAAACGAGGACGAAGCGGAGGATCTGCGTGGCCGTCGGGCTGGCGTGCTTCTTTCTGATGATCTGCCTGGTAGGCGGGACCGAGCGGGGCTGGGCGCCCCTCAGTGCCCTGTGGTGGGCGGCGGCCTGCGAGGCCGTGGGGACCGCGGCGCTTTGGAAGGCGGGGTGGATCAGGTGGCGGAGCTGAAACCCTGCCCATTCTGCGGGGGAAAGGCGACGGCCGTGGACTGCGGAGTTGAGTGGTTCGTGCGCTGCAGCCGGTGCGGCGCAAACCGGGAGAAACTCTACAAACAGAGGTGCGACGCCGTCCGGGCATGGAACACGCGGAAGTATTCAGAAGCGGATGATGAGAAGAAGGAAACCTGCGGGGACTGCCGGAACTTCATTCGGAATCCGGGGAAGGCATCCGGGTTTTGCGCCAGGAAGACCGTGCCCCTCCGATATTACGGGCAGCGGCCGGAGATGCAGAAGACCTGCAGGAGCCGACCGAGGTGCAAGAAACTGTTTGAAGCAAGGGAGGAACCGGCATGAGCGGGTATGTGGAGAAGGCGGCGGTGCTGCGGATCATCTTCGACAGCGTGGGCAAGCCTGCCACGGAGATCTATCAGAAGGTCCGGGAGGTGCCGGAGGCGGACGCGGGGACCGTGGTGCGGTACCGAAGCTGTGCGAATTGGCAAACGGACTGGGAGCCGGCGTCAGCGCCGAACCGACGTTTCTGCGGGATGGTGGACCTCCTGACCGCGCCGGACTTTTACTGCGGTTATGCAGAAAGGAGAAAACCCGATGGTTAAAATAACTTGCCAGATCGAGGATTATTCAAATCCGTCTATGCCCTGCATCAAGGTCCACAACAGCTGGCTCACAAAGCGGCAGGTGGAGATCGAGTGGACGGAAAGCGATACACGGTGGACGGTGAAGAACTGATAACCGCAGTCACAAACTGCATGAACACAGGCTCGTTGGCCTGATAAGGAGGAAGCATGGCTGAATACATTGATCGTTTGGACGCGAGTACCATTCCGGTGCTGCCTGTGGAGCAGAGAGTGCCGTTTAAGACGGTAGACGAAGCCTTTGAAGAGGGATGGCGGCAGGCCCTTGAAATGGTAGCAATGATGGAGCCCGCCGATGTGGTGGAGCGACCCAGGTGGACCTCCGTGAAGGAACGGATGCCGGAAGACGGGAAGGAAGTGCTGGCTTATGAAGGCGGCGGGTTCTATTTCCTCGACTGGCGTTGTGATGGAGATTGGGTAGTCGCAAGCGAGAGTACTGCGGTAGTGACCCATTGGATGCCGCTGCCGGAGCCGCCGGAGAGGCAGAAATGAAACGGGAAAAGATGAACCTGGTGCCGGCGATCCGGCAGATTGAGGAACAGATCAGCGAGATTGAGTGGGAATTCAAAGCGAAGGCGAAGCCCTACCACGACAGCCTCCAGGCGCTGCGCAAGCTCAACACGGCATGCGAAAAATGCGCGGGGAAGGGCAAGGTCCTGCGGAGCAGGGCCTGCGCGGAAGACGACCGGCCTGACCCGAAGGACCCGCGGGATTACATCAAATGCGACGCATGCGGCGGGACGGGAATCGCGGACTATGCCAGGGAGGGGAAATGACAATGGCTGAGTATATCGACCGGGAAGCTGTCAGGAATGCCCTCTACGAAGCAGATGCCATTACCATGCATGGCGTAGAGATACTGAATCAGTATCCAGCCGCGGACGTGGTGGAGAGGCCCAGATGGATTCCTGTGACGGAGCGGTTGCCGAAGGAAGATTGCCAGGTGCTGGTATATTACGGTTTCGATCGTGGGGATGGATATCTGGGGATGATGTTCATGCAGGTGCTGGATTATTACGCACGCGATCCGGCCCCGCACTTCCAGTATGAAGGACTTAATGGCCTGAAAGTCACCCATTGGATGCCGCTGCCTCCGGAACCCAAGGAGGAAACACCTGCGAAGGACATAAATGCCCCTGGCACATATGACATCCTCTATGAGGAAGGGGGCCCGGACACGAGATGACCAGGATCATCAGCATCATGGCGGCGATCGCGCTGGCGTGCGGGTTCTCCATGGAACCAATACTGCCGGAGCCGATGCCCTTGGCCATGACGGCGGGGGCGGTGCTGGAACCGGACGCTGAGATGGTGGAGATGCTGGCCTGCGTGATCTACCAGGAGGCCGGGGGGGACGAGTGCAGCGACGAGTGCCGGATCGACGTGGGGGACGTGGTGCTCAACCGGGTGAGGGACAAACGCTTCCCCTCCACGCTGGAGGCGGTGCTGACGGCGCCGGGGCAATACGGCAGATTTTCCACGACCGGGATCGTCTGGCCGGAGCGGGCCAAGAATCCGGGAGAACAGCACGCGGTGGAGCGGGCCTATGAGATCGCCAGACAGCTGCTGAGCGGGAACCACGGGGATCTGTGGGGCCAGGGCTACGTCTGGCAGGCGGAGTTTGAGCAGGGGACCGAGGGGTTCTGGCTGGATGGGATGTATTTCGGGAGGTAAGCATGGCCCCGAAGGGTGGAGCAGCCTCAGGGGCCTCTCATCGACCTCCTTGGCAAACGTGTGAAGGCGCGCATGGAACGCCTGTACCAGGGGAAGGACGCAAGACGCCTGGTATCGTCTGGATTGCCACGGACAAAATGCGCTGGCAGCCGGGAAAGACCGGCATTATCCCGGTGTAGCTCAGACGGAAGAGCGGGCGATCTATAATCGCCGGGCCGCAGGTTCGAGCCCTGCCGCCGGGACCACGCCGAAAAGGCAGAGAAGGAACGCGAGACGGATTGCCACGTCGCCTTCGGCTCCTCGCAATGACGGGGGACGGGGGAGGCGGGGGACGGAGATGAGGAGACGATGATGAAGACGAAGAAGAAGCGGCGGCCGCCGCAGGTGCCGGATCTGGAGCGGGTCGGGAACGAAGAACTCCGGGCGGCGCTGAAGGAGAAGCTGAGCATCGCGGAGCTGGCGGCGCTGGAGAAGCAGATCAGCCAGGCGGTGGAGAAGGCCTGCAAACAGGTGGCCAAGGAGAGCGTGGAGGAAGCCTACAAAAGGCAGTTCGCCGTCGTGTTCCGGGTGCTCCGGGACCGTTTCGGGTTCGGCAGGGTGCGGCTCCACCGGCTGTGGGAACTGTGCCTGGAATACATCCACGACATCGACGAGGGCAGGCTGAGCACCAAGGAGATGCTGGACACGCTGGAGAACGAGGACAAGATCCGCATCACCTGGAGGGTGGAGATTTGAAACACTACGGAGACATCACCAAACTGAGCGGATATGAGCTGCCGGTGGTGGACGTCATCACAGGGGGAAGCCCCTGCCAGGATCTGAGCGTGGCCGGGAAGCGGGCCGGGCTGGCGGGCGAGCGCTCCGGACTGTTCATGGAACAAATGCGGATCGTACGGGAGATGAGAGAGCATGACAGACTTTCAGGAAGATCAAATCACCTGGTTCGGCCCCGATACATGGTCTGGGAGAACGTGCCCGGAGCCTTCTCCAGCGGAAGCCCCAAGGGAGCGGACTTCGCCGCGGTCATCGAGGAAATCATCAAAGTCGCGGAGCCGGGAGCCGCTGTGTGTGTGCGTGTGCCGGACGGAGGATGGACAAAATCCGGGTGCTATTACGCTGACGATGGCTCCTGGAGCATTGCTTGGCGGGTACACGACGCACAGTTTTGGGGAGTCCCCCAGAGACGAAAACGCATCTCGCTTGTCGCAGATTTTGGAGGACTCAGCGCACCCGAAATACTCTTTGAGCGCCAGGGCCTGCGAAGGGATTCTAAGACGGGCGGAGCGCAGGGGGAAGGAACTGCCGCCGGAGCTGAAGAAGGCGCTGGAGGAGCAATCAGTTTCAAAAGCGCTGCTTTCATGGGAGGACAAGGGGCAAAAGCCGGAAGCATAGCATATTCAAGAGAACTGTCACCGAGCATAAAGTCGGTTCCAAGCGGCGGAAACACGATACCCGACGTGCTCAGTTTCCACATAGAACAGCAGGCCGGAAGCGTCGGGGCGATGAACCCGTGGGACCCGCAGAGCGCCAGGGTTTACCCAGGAGATGGGGTGTGGCACAGCCTAAACGCAAATGAAAACGGGGGCCAGAGCAGGGACGCGGTGCTGGCGTTCGCCCAGAACCAACGCGATGAAGTGCGGAATCTCGGAGACAAGGCCGGAGCTCTTGCGGCGGAGCCTGGGATGAAACAGCAGACGTATGTTGTAGATACTTACCCAATTGAAGGAAACGGTGCAAGACCAAGCCATCAAGGCCCTGGATTTGGCAGTGCAAATGACCCATCTTTTACACTTAATTCTATTGAGAAGCACGGGGTTGCGAAATGTACTGTCTACGAAAATCACAGTCAGGATAGTCGATACAAACCGCTCGGAGATGTAAGCGAAACGGTAAACGCAAAGTACGGCTCAGGCGGAAATAATCAGCCGCTGGTGGTCTTCGACAAGGAGATGTACAACGCAGGGGAGAAAATGACCGGAGAAATGCAGGCCAGATACGACACCGTGGCGCCGACGGTCCGGGCAGACAGCCACCCCTCCGGGATATGCACCTCCGTTGTCCGCCGTCTGACGCCGATGGAATGCGAGCGGCTGCAGGGATACCCGGACGGCTGGACGGACATCGGAAACTGGACGGACAGCAAGGGGAAGAAGCGCAAGGCCGCAGACGGACCGAGGTATAAGGCGCTGGGAAACAGCATCGCGCTGCCCTTCTGGCAGTTTCTGGCGAGACGGATCTGCGCTCAGTATGAGCGGGACATCACCCTGGGGAGCCTGTTCGACGGCATTGGTGGATTCCCTTACGTTTTCGAGAGATGCGGAGCAAAGGCTGTGTGGGCCAGCGAGATCGAGGAGTTTGCCATTGCGGTGACGAAGAAGCGATTTCCGGAGGAGGACGAGGGATGAGGACGGACTACAACACCGGGAAGGCCCAGAAGACCAGCCGGGTGAGCTGCTCCATCTGCGTGCGGTCCTTCCATGACAGCCTGGTGGGGCCGTGCCCGGAACGGGACGGACGGCAGGTATGCATGTACTGCTGCCGGCTGTGCGGGAACAGCTACAAGGGGTTCATGGGCTGGGGCTGCCGGGTGAAGGATGAGGCGAGGAAGGGGAAGAAGGCGTGACCGTCGTGACGATGGAGATCCGGATGGAATACGGGGAGCCGCAGGCGGTGAAGGAGATCGCCGCGGCGGAGCTGGAGCAGATCCTGCGGAAGCTGGGGCGGGCCAGGGTGCGCTGCCTCTCCGCGGTGGAGATCCCGGAGGAACAGATGAGGATGGGAGGAAGACGATGAACGGGAAGGAATACGCCCAGGCGGCATGGCTGCTGGGGAAGATCGAAGGGATAGCGACATTCGGCGAGATGGGGGAACGGGAGTCCAAAGAGATCCTGGACGCCCTGGTGACCATTGACGCTATCATAACCGGATCATGGCAGAGAGAGGAAGGGGAACGGAAAGATGCCGTATAGCTACGATGATAACGACAGAGATGACGGGGGCATCGCACGATGCCCGCATTGCGGAGGAGAGGCGCTGCTGCTGTTTGGCGGGATCACCGGGATGAAGTACCGGGCGAAAAACGGAGAGGTAAAGACCGTACCACATCTTTATAAGGTGGCATGCGTGAGCTGTGGGGCGCAGACCGATGCATATGAGGACAAGATGGGAGCTATCTTGGCTTGGAACAGGAGGACGAAATGACCGATAACGAGCTGGATATCATCAAGATCAACACCGCGGCCAGGACCAGGGGGCTGAGCTACGGGCAGTTCGTGAGCCGGAGCACGGCGGCGGAGCTGGAGAAGATCACCGGGAAGCGGTATGTGCCGCCGGTGAAGGACGGGAAGAAGCGGAGGAGGATCAGGCATGTTTAGGGTGAAGCGGTCCATCAAGGTCTCCGAGAAGCGGCAGGGATACATATATTATGTATCCCTGCTCTACCCGGAGCTGAGCAGGAAACGGCAGGAGAAGCTGGAGGAGCTCTGCCGGCGGGCAGGCGGGGACTACGCCGACGCGGTGCTGGAATTCCTCACGACGGATCACGGCGCCATCGCGGTGAGCCAGAAGCACTATATCAGCCGGGAGACCCTGGACCGGGCGGTGCGCCGGTATTACGAGATGTTCCCGAAGGATTTCTGAGGCTTTTTCCAAGCGGCCGGAAACCGGGCGTTTGGAAAAGGACTTAGAACGGGGGATGCCCCTCATCCGGCGCTTCGCGCCACCTTCCCCCAGGGGAAGGCTATTTAATGTATCGCGTGCGCGTGCGCGCGATTACGGGCTTGTAAGCAATACTAAGTTTTCGACACGGGAGGATGGAAGGATCATGGCCGGATATCGGGGGAGGTTCTTCATACGGAAGCGGGTATGGCGATGCGGAGGCTATGCCGAAGTCGAGCTGTACCCGGTCTTTCAGCCTCCGGGCAGGA
>JAEEGL011255115.1_pt1 | contig 29903 bp, 23 predicted proteins | sample 9134231 | NCBI WGS metagenome assembly JAEEGL01 (sample SAMN16246548, study PRJNA631951) | gut metagenome | biome: gut microbiome; feature: rumen; material: fiber-attached | host: Bos | place: Iran: Karaj | collected 2018-10
CCGGCGAAGTGTTGTGGCAAAAGAGTTTCAGTTTTGACCCGGAAGCCATCACTCTCGAGCCGAAGACAGGAGACCTTCTTGTCGGGAATGAAGAACCCTGTGCGGTATATCGCATTCCTTCCCCTGATTTCAATAAGGCGAGTCATCTCTTTACAATTCCGGGCACAAGTTCGTTCGGCAATGCAGGTATCGAGGGACTTACCTATTATAAAGACGGTATGGTCTATGCTGGCACGCAGACAGGATCCTATCTTTTCTGTCTGGATCTCTCCACCGGACAGCTTGTCGGAGAAAGAATCGGCTTGCGGGCCCGTTTCCCGTCCATAACAGAGATCGCCGACCTCTGTTATGATCCGCTTACGGACTGGCTATGGGTCATAGATTCCGAATCCAGAAAGATTTTTGTCCTTACCGGGGATGCCGGGAATATGCTGGGAGCCTATTCCGTAAAGGGAATCTCCAATCCGGAATCCGTATGCGTAGACCACGTGCACAGCTGTGTATGGGTGGGGGATGACTATGGTTCCACTTCTTATCTGTATAAGTATGAATTTACAGGCCTGGACGACGACATTATTGAAAAGAATTAACCGTTATACTTATGAATAAGCGTTATCTCTTATTAGCTCTCTTGATTCCGGCACTTGTTTTCTGCGGCAAGAAGGATCCGGAAGAACCTCGGCAGGAAGAAGAAAAGCCGCAAACCCAGGTTGAACCTTATCAGGAACCGGTTTTTGCGCGCAACAGTGATGATCCTGCCGACGAGGTCATCTCTGAGATCCCTCCCCAGATAAAAAGCGGGGACGAGGTTCAGGTCACACGTCAGTATGTGGAAAAATTCCTGAGCGAGGTTTCTTATCCCGACCACGACTACTCCGAGACCAAGATCCTGGATTACGCAGGCGGCTATAACGACCAGAATGCGACTGACTATCCTGTCTATAATGCCGACAAACCGGCTATGTACTCCATCCGCTGGGAGGCAGATGCTTCCGCAGGGGAGCTTAAGCTCACGCTCAAGGACGGAAACTGGACTCAGACAATTACAGCGCCGGCGGGCAGTGAGTATCTGATTATCTCAAACCTCAGGCCCAATGCCAATTATACCTATGAGGTCAAGGCTTCCTCCGGCAAGATTATGACCAGCGGCAGTTTCAAGACCAGGGGCAGTCTGCACCAGGTTTTCTTCGACTGGAATGTAAGAAATGCGCGTGATCTCGGTGGCTGGAAGACCTATGACGGCAAGACTGTAAAATACCGCAAGATATATCGAGGCGGCCGTATGGAAGGCAGTACTATGTCTCCCGAGGGAAGAAAAGCTATCTTGGCCGAGGGCATCAAGGCCCAGCTGGAGCTTCGAGGCAAGAGCGATATGCTGAAGTGGTGCGCTCTCGGCGAGAACTATGACTTCTGCAATCCCTGCATAGAAAACGGCGGCACCTCGATGCTCGGCACCTATAAGGAGAAGACAAAGCAGTGCTTCGAATTCGTGGTCAAGTGTGTCCGCGAAGACAAACCTGTCTATTTCCACTGCTCTCTCGGACGTGACCGTACCGGCACCCTTGCAGCGCTTCTTCTGGGCGTTCTGGGCGTCAGGGAAGGTGACATCTCCAAGGAATACGAACTTTCTTATTTCGCTCCCAGAGGCTGGAGCATAGCATATTCGGAGACGAGCAAGCTGTTCAGGAATACCCGTCAGTCGGAATACAAGAGCCTCGCAGGTTATTTCTGGATGAAAGGTTACGACAAGAGTACCAACAGCTATGAACGCTTCGACAAGTGTGTAGAGAACTATCTGCTGGAAATCGGTGTGAGTCAGAAGGACATCGACGATTTCCGTGCGCTTATGCTTGAATAATCATTTTTATTATAATCTAATTGCGCTATGAAACTACGCTTTATCACAATGATGCTCCTCATCCCGATGCTGTTCTGCTGTAAAAAAGCAGATAACGCTCAGGACGAAGATAAGGGCAACAATCAGGAGCAGGTCAACACTGATCCTTTCGCTGACGTACTTCCTCCTGAGGTCACGAATGGAGAGGTCATTCTTACCACCAATGCCAATGTCGAGAAATTCGTGACCAGTGTCACTTATCCCGAAAACAACTACACTTCCACCCATATCCTGGATGCTGATTATCAGCCGACGGCTCCCGGGAAGGATGACATCCCTTCGAAATATACCATTCGCTGGGAAGCTGATCCTTCGGTCAAACTGGAAGACACAAAAGTCCGTCTCCAGGAAGACATTACGGGCGGATGGAGCCACGAGTTCGCTTTCCCCGACGTGGCTGAGGAAGAGGTCAAGGGCCAGAAAGTCAGATATCTGATCATCTATAATATGGTCCCCAATCTCAAGTATGATTTTGAAGTCAAAGCCGGCGACAAGATTATTAAATCCGGTTCGTTCAGAACCGAGGGACATTGCCGTCAGGTCTATTTCTCTGCTGTCCACAACAGCCGCGACCTTGGCGGATGGAAGACCAAGGACGGGAAGAAGAAAGTGAAATACCGCAAGATCTATCGCGGCGGGCGTCTCAATGAGGGACTCCTCTCCAGAGGTAAACGCGACTTGCTGGCGGAAGGCATCAAGGCCCAGCTGGACCTTCGCGGCAAGGACGATGTACTCACCGAGGACAAGTGTACCCTGAAGAATGTCGGGGTTGAGGGTTGGAGCTTCTGCGCGCCAGTCATTGAAGAAGGCTATGACTTGTTGCTCCGCGATGATGCCGAGAGAGCCAAGCAGTGTATGCAATTCATTATGAAATGCGTCAAGGAAGACAAGCCGGTCTATTTCCATTGCTCGCTTGGGCGTGACCGCACCGGTACTGTCGCTATGATGGTCCTTGGCCTTCTTGGAGTTGATGAAGGCGAGATTTCCAAAGAATATGAGATCACCCAGTTTGCGCCTCACGGTTATTCTGTCTGCACTGGAGAAACGACCAAGATGACCCGTAAGACTGATGCCGACTATTGGAGGGCCGCTACTTATATCTGGGGTCTGGCCAAAGGCGGCAGTTTTGCCGATGGTATGCAGAACTATCTTCTTTCAATCGGAATCACTCAGGATGAAATTGACGAGTTCCGCAACCTGATGCTGGAGTAAAACTTTTTAAATCTTATACACTATGAAAACACTCAAGTATTTTTTCCTTGCGGCGCTTACGGTTTTTGCGCTCGCAGCCTGCAAGAAAGGTGATGAAAACAAGCCTGCTGACGGCGGCAATGGTGGTGACAACGGCGGTAACGGCGGAACACCTGAATTCGTCGCGGCGGTAAATATCGACGGAGAATTTGACGACTGGAAGGAGGTCTCCAACAAGCTGGAGCTTGAAGGCGGCCCGGTCTATGTGTTTAAAGCCACCTATGATGAGAAATATGTTTATTTCTACATCAAGAGGAATCTCGTCGAGGAACTGTTCCCGACGGTTGGAAATGGTTATTTCTATTTCTGTATGGAAACCGATGAGAATCCGGCGACTGGCATCCTGGCGGGAACCGGAGAAGAGAATAAAGTCAATGGCCAGTGGCTGGTGCCTGAATACGGCATTGATTCCTGGTTCTACGCCTTTCTGTATGCAGAGGGTCAGAAAGTCAAGCAGACCACAAGTGATGTCCGCCTGAGCGGTGGTTCATATCCTGAGGATTTTATTAGCAAAGTCGAGAGTGCAGGCAAGGTCAGCGTCGCCCAGGAGACTATTGAAATTGAAGTGCGTGCCAACCGCGAAGATATGAAGATTGTGACCGGTAAGACCGTCAAGATCCATACTTGGGGGAACAAGAGCGCTTCCAATTTCCAGAAGACCCCGCTTAGCTTCAAGATCGAAAAGTAATAAGTTCCTTTTACTCAGGCGCTTTTTGCTTGAATCCAGGAGGCTGACTAAAAGTCGATAGACGGTTAGTCAGCCTCTTCTCGGAGCGGAAACTAGACTCGAATCAGGCCGGCAGTGCTTTTTTTACCTCTGAATGCTGTTTCCCAGCAAATTGTTTTGGAATTCCAGAAGAATACTTTATCTTTGCAGAAAAGTAAGTAATTCATATTTTTCCTATAAATTTAAACATATGGCAACAATTGCAGCAATGTCATCGAGAGGGCAAATCGTACTTCCCATTGCCATCCGCAAGAAACTTGGTCTTGGAGAAGGCTCGCAATTCCTGGTCGTGTCAGACAATGAGAATATCCTCCTTAAACCCGTTAAGGATCCTTCCCTTGATGAATTCTACGCCCTGATTGAACAGGCGCAGAAAACGGCTGCGCAACTTGGTCTTACCCAGGAGGGTATTGATGCGGAGATTAAGTCTATGAGAGCGGAGAAGCGGAAATGAGAATTGTTGTAGATACTAATGTAATAGCCTCTGCTTTGTTTTTCGGTGGGAAACCTTACCAGCTTCTTCATTACATTATGGAGGGCCAGGTGAATGTTGTGGCCAGCAAAGAGATTGTAGACGAGTATGAAGAGATTATCCTTCGTCTCAAGCAGAAATATCCGGCACTCAACACAAAGATCCCTCTCCAGGAACTTCTTTCCAGATTTGAAATCATCCGGGTCAGTTCCATTATACATATCAGCCGTGATCCTGATGACGACAAGTTCATTTCTTGTGCTGTCGACGGGAAATGTCTTTATATCGTTAGTGGAGACAATGATTTGCTCTCTATCGGTCATTATGGCGACATTGAGATCCTTTCCGTTGTCGATTTTGTGAGCCGCTTGGAGGTATAAAACAAAAGAGGTTACTTTAGCCAGCCTCTTGATATTGGAGATACCGGCGGGGGAATCCGGTGAAATTCCGGCGCTGTGCCCGCAACTGTAGATTCCTTTCGGGGAAAAGTCAGAATGCCGGCCGGTATCAAGTTTTGCACGGGCTCGGGGACAAGCCACGGCAGTAACGTAATAATTATTTTCTATGAAAAAAGCATTTCTGCTTTTGTCTGTGGCTGCGATGACGCTTATCGCCTGCCACAAGGATCCCCAGACCCCGGCCGCTGCTTCCGATGCTTCACTGAGCGGCGAAAAAGTGGATGTAAGCAAGCTTTCCGGCATCAGCAAGCTCTTTGTCCTGAACGAAGGAAATATGGGCAGCAACGACGCCTCCCTGGATATGTTGCGCATTTCCGACGGGAACTACATCAGCGGGGTTTTCAAAAAGATGAATCCGGAGGAGCCGGCCGGCCTCGGGGATGTAGGCAACGATATCGCGGTGATCGGCGATGAAATCTGGCTTACGGTGAACAATTCAGGTATCCTCGAAGTCCTTTCGGCGGAGAACGAAAGGGAAATCGCGGCCATCACTGTGCCTATGCCGCGCAGTATAGCCTTCGATGAGAAGTATGTCTATGTGAGTTCGTGGAACGGGGCTGCCGCGGTCTATGGCCCAGACTGGTCCGTGGATGTAGAGAAATCCAAGAATGTGAAGGGTGCGGTGTACAGGATAGACCGGGCGTCAAAGCAGCTTTTGGGCTCTGTCTCGGTAGGCTGGCAGCCGGAGGGGCTTGCCGTCTATGACGGGAAACTCTATGTGGCCAATTCCGGCGGAGTTTCGCACTCGCTGCCGCCGGATTATGCCTACGACAAGAGCGTCAGCGTAATAGACCTCTCTACATTCAAGCTGGTGGATGAAATCGAGGTGGAAATCAATCTCCAGAAACTCTTTTCCGATGGCAAAGGCAATCTTTACGTAAATACTTTCGGCAATTATTCTTCTGTCCATTCCGCCCTCTGGCGCATCGAGATTGCGAGCAAGAAGGTCTCGATAGTCTCTGACTATGCTTATGAGGTCGCTTTCCAGGACGGGACGGTCTATTGCTACGGCAATGAAAATGAATTCGATTATACCGCTCCCGTGAAACCTGTCCTGTGGAAGTGCACGGACGGGGTGAAGTCTGAATGGAATATTAATCTTGGAGATATCAAGCCCTATGGCCTGGCTGCCCTTCCAGGTGGGAATTTCATTGTTACCGAGTCTGACTATACGAATCCCGGCACGCTTAATTTCTTCCACGACGGAGCCAGGCTCTGGAGCGTGACGACAGGCGTAAATCCCAGACATTTCGCTCTTTATTAATTGCGTAAGGTCCTTATTTTCCTTTTGTTGACTGCCTCCCGGGCTGTGATGGCCCAGGAGGCGGATACTCTTACGGCTTCCCGTGTCCGTTCGGTACGGAGCATCCCTGTGACTCTTGCCGCCGAGGAGGCCCTGATGGATCAGCGCCTGCCTCTTCTGTCTGACGCGGTACGCCGCTTCACCGGTGTCCAGCTCAAGGACTACGGCGGTGTCGGGGGCCTTAAGACTGTGAATGTCAGGAGTCTCGGCAGCGAGCACGTGGGCGTTTTCATAGACGGTATCCAGGTGGACAATGCCCAAAATATGCAGGTGGACCTCGGGCGTTTCTCTACGGAGAGTTTCGGCTCGGTGGCCCTGTACAATGGGCAGAAAAGCCGTCGCCTGCAGACGGCTAAGGAGTATGCCGCGGGGGCGGCGCTGTATCTCGATCCTGTCGAGGTGTCGGGGGATGCCTGGCGTGTCCGTGTGAGGGGCGGTTCTTTTCTCACGGCCTCCGCCTCTCTCCGGCGGGAAAAAAGTTTTAAGAACCTTCGCCTCAGCGCAGGAGGGGAGTTCCTTTACAGCGGCGGCCGTTATAGATATCAGTTTTTTGACACCACCCTTGTCAGGGAGAATTCAGATATCCGTTATCTGCGTCTGGAAAGCCGCCTTGAGGGGAAGGTCCTGGGGGGAGACTGGAATGTGATGCTGTATGCTTTCGGCTCTGAAAGAGGCTTCCCGGGGCCTGTAATCCGCCGGGCTATGGGCTTTCCTCTCAGTGCAGAGCGCCAGGCCGACCAGGATGCCTTCCTCCAGGGCGGATGGAAAGGGGATATCGGCCATCATTATTCTGCCGCCGTCCGTTTCAAGCTCTCTGACAGTTATACCCATTACGACGCCCATCCGGAGAAGAATCCTCAGGCTCTGCCCTATGATCTCCGTTTCCGTCAGCGGAGCGCCTATCTGTCTCTGGCCCAGTCGTTTGCGTTTGATTCTCACTGGTCGGCCGACTTTTCTTCCGATCTCCAAAGGAACGTGCTCGACGCCGACCGGGGTTATGAGAGGAAGCCGGAGCGTACTGCCCTTACGGCCGTACTTGCCGGCAGGTACGAGTCGGGAAGTTTCCGCTCCGCGGCGCATCTGCTTTGGATGGGGGTATGGGATGCGGAGTCCTTCCGAGGGGTATGGATGCCCTCGGCCTGCCTGCATTGGAGTCCGGCCGGATGGATTGATATAGAGGCGTTTGCAAAGAGAAGCTGTCGCTTTCCCTCTTTCAATGATCTGTATTATATAGCGGTCGGTAACGTCAGGCTTCGTCCGGAGTATGCCAGCCAGGCCGGACTAGACCTCCGGCTTAACGGACGGCAGCTTGCTTTCCGCCTTTCCCCTTATTATAACAGGGTGACTGACAAGATCATAGCCCTTCCGACGGCGTCTCAGTTCCGATGGAGTATGCTTAATGTGGGGAAAGTGGACATCTGGGGCCTGGATACGAGGCTTGAGGGGGAGGCCGGCAGGGGGGACTTCCGTCTGGACGGGACTCTCCGTTATACTTTCCAACTGGCCCTGGACCATACTGACCCCGGCAAGGCTACTTATGGCTGCCAGATTCCATACGCTCCCGTCCACAGCGGAAGCCTTTCGCTGAAGGGCGAGTGGAGGGGATGGTCCGCCGGCTGGGAAACTTCCCTGACGGCCCATCGCTGGTCGGCGGCTTCCCGCTCGCAGGACTATTATCTGCCGCCCTGGTCGGTCAGCGATCTGAGCCTGGGGAAGGACTTTGGCTTTTTGACGGCTTCTGTCCGCATCGGCAACGTCTTCAATGCCAAGTATCAGATAGTCAAGGGCTATCCGATGCCTGGAATCAATGTTCTCGGCAGCGTTTCCGCTACTTTTTAAAACCTCTGCCGCTAGACGCTCCTGTGAAAAAGTATGATTAGGTGTAGGCAGAATGATTACCTTTCGTTATCTTTGAGGACCGGAACATCCCGGCGTTGATTGAAGATCGGTATGGCAAGAAAGAGGAATATCGAAGAACAACTTGTGGTCGCAAATTGCGACCATAAAGAAATAACACTGGTGGAAAACTGCATTTTTACGCTTCGCGGAGAACAGGTCATTTTAGATAGTGACCTCGCAAAGCTATATGGTGCTGAAACTAAACGATTTAACGAGCAGGTTCATCGTAATATCAATCGGTTTCCAACTACGTTTATGTTCCAGCTCACCAGTGAAGAATGGGATTCTTTAAGGTCGCAATTTGCGACCATAAACGGAAGAGGTCAGCACAGGAAATATTTGCCATATGCTTTCACTGAGCATGGTGTCATTATGGCTGCGGCAATACTGAAGAGTGAAATGGCAGATAGGGCAAGTGTGAAGGTTGTCGAGGCCTTTGTTGCTATGAGGCGGTTCCTCTCGGCTAATGCACAGGTGTTTCAACGTCTGGAGACAATTGAGTACAAACTGTTGGAGTCTGATCAGAAGTTTGAAGATTTATATTCCAAACTTGAAGAAAAATCATTGAAGCCCCAGCAGGGTATTTTTTTCGAGGGTCAAGTGTACGATGCATACGAACTCATTTGTAATCTACTCAAGTCGGCCTCATCCAGAATCATTCTCATAGATAACTATGTAGACGAGAGTGTCCTCACGATGCTTGATAAACGTCCTGCCGGAGTGAGTGCTGCCATATATACGCAGAAGATATCCGCTCAATTAGCGCTGGATATCGCCAAGCACGATGCGCAGTACCCGCCCATTCCGGTACTTATATTCAATAAATCACACGACAGATTCCTGATCATAGACAATCGGGTATTTCATATAGGCGCATCCATCAAGGATTTGGGCAAAAAGTGGTTTGCCATCCTTGAAATGGAGGATATAGATACAAATGACCTGATTTCCAGGCTATAGCCAGCAATTAAGGCTCTAATATAATAATTTCCGCTACTTTTTAACTACCTGGATCTTGCCCATCTGACGCAGCATCGCGTCGAACCAAGGGGTGGGAAGGATGCGTTTGAAGAAGATAAGGGCGCGGGCACCGAGGCCTGGTCTGTAGCGTGCCCTGGGGCGGCGGCTGTTGACTGCCTTTGAGATGGCTCGGGTGACGGTCTCCGGTTTTGAGAGTATGTTCTTGCCGTAGAGCCAGTGCATATTGTCCGCCATTATTCCGCCGGTCTTTTCGTAGGGCGTCCCGGCGGTGGATTCGGCAAGGTGGTCGGCCGCGATGTTGCCCCAGGCTGTGCCTATTGCGCCGGGGGAGACAGCGATGACGTCGACGCCGAAAGGCTTCATTTCGACTCGGAGGGCGTCCGTAAGGGCCTCGACGGCGAATTTGGTGACATTGTACCATCCGCCGTAGTACATCACGACGCTGCCTGCGACCGAAGCGACGTTGATGATGCGTCCGGAGCCTTGCTCGCGCATTGCGGGAAGGACCAGGCGGCACAGGGCCGCGAGGCCGAAGAGATTGACTTCCAGCTGTCGGCGGGCGTCCGAGTCGGGAACGGTCTCGACCGGGCCGAAATAACCATAGCCTGCGTTGTTTATTAGGACGTCGATCCGGCCTTCCTTTTCCAGAATCAGCCCGACGCCGTCTTTTATGGACTGGGAATCAGTTACATCCATACGTAGGGGGATGGCGCCGTCTGCCTTCAGCGGCTCCATAAGTTCCACTCTGCGGGCCGCTGCGTAAACGCGATGCCCCTGTTTTGCGAGAGTCTTCGCGGTGGAAAATCCTATGCCGCTCGACGCTCCTGTGATAAGTATGATCTTCATAGATACAAATATACGCAAAATAGCTTGTTTTTACTTAAATTTGCGAATATGAACCTTTTGCAGCTTTTTCGAAACATATGGCCCTTCCCAATCAGTTCAAAGGCAGGGCCTCAGATCTTTCCGGCGGCCAGCAGCAGAGGATTGCCATCGCCCGTATGTTTCTGAAGAATCCTCCCATCATTTTCCTGGACGAGCCCACGGCATCCCTCGACGCCACCTCCTCCTTAATCTCTTAATAGTTAAGTTTTTCCGAGAAAAATATTATCTTTGTCTTCAGCAAATACTTACGATTATGAAACGAACTTCTCTCCTCTTTTTCATTCTCTCAGCCCTTCTCTGCTTCGGTGTCAGTGCTAAGGCTCAGTGGCGTTATGTAGTTGACAATCTTCACTCGGACAGCACAAAAGTGTATTCCCGAGTGAAGAATAACGGCACAGACAGCAAGAAAGTCCCGTATCAATTGGGTGACGTCGCTTTTATCCTGGCCAACGGGGACACGCTCACCATCGCTCCGGCAGATTCGGGCCGCACGCACCTGGCCGAAATAATCCGCGAGGGAAAAACCCGTGGGAAGTGGTTTGCCACCGTTACAGTTAAAGGAAAAAAGTATTTCGTCGCAAACGAGAATCTGATGTTTGCCGATGGCAGCAAGGACTGGATCAATGAAAAAGTGAACCATCATACCCCGCTGGGTCATTGGTATTCCACTTCTATGCCCTATTGGCTCATCGTGCTCTTTGTGCTCCTTTCTTTCCTCTGTGCCATACTAGGCTCGAAGATGGATTTTGGCTCACGCTTCCTGGCGTGGCTTACGGTGCCCTTCCTGGCTTTGGCTGTGGGCTTGGAATGTCTGGGTATCTATGCGCTGGGGACAGATGTCCTCTGGTGGATGGATATGAAGGTATATGGTTTCGGACCGGCATTCTGGTCCTGCCTGCTGATGTTTGTCGTGACCATCCTGCAGTTTGTAAGCATGCCGGTTATGGCCGGGTCCTCGGAAGATAGCGGCCTGTCTTATCTTGCTCCCCTGATCGCTACTGTCTTCGGCTTCATCGCGGCTCTTATCTGCATCATCATCGGCGGCGTCAGCAAGGGTGACGGCAGTACAATGGTGAATATCGGCTTCATCATCTTTGCGGTGGCGGTGGTGTTGAGCCTGCTGTTCACCTTTATCAAAAACGTCAAGGTGCTCAGGCCAATCGGCGGAATTCTGTTTTCGCTGTTCATTCTCGTCTGGACCATAGGCGTGCTGGCGATGGTTGTGCTTCTGATTGTCGGCATCATCAGTTTCTTCGCGGAGTCCGTCATTATGGTGGTGGGCTTCATCCTTGCCTTCTTCCTGAGCCGGCGCTTCTTCCCCATCTATGAATTCATCGATGCGAGCGGTACTCTGGTCCGAGTGTTTGAAAAATGAGGCCGGCGGGGCGGAGAGAGCGAGAGTGCTGCGTAATTGTAGGGAGAAAATCCTCTCCCTGCCGGATTTTTCTACAGGCTCAGTTTCTTGACAAGCGGTAAGTTTTTTTCGCAGACCGATTCTACTTTTTTTATTATTTCCATACACCGTTCACGTGGAATCCGTATCCTGCTTTCAGGACATCGTTAAGTGCTGAGGTTTCGCGAATAATTATCGAGCCGATATTCCATAGTATAATATTAAAAAAACGCCAAAAAGGCTTATTTGGCATATAATCTTATGCAAAGATTATAAAATATCTTTGACAAACAATCGTGATGTGAAAGAGACTGAGATTCCGCTGCGCTATTTCGATGCGCTCCCGCAGGGCGGATAAAAGTCCCTCCACCGAGCCCTCGGCGATGTACGCAGTAGTCGTTGCTGACGAATACAGAAGGAATACGACCAGATCTCAATTGCAGATCCATCCAAACCGACTGGCAAGGTTTTCCAATAGCTCTTTGTCTGATTCAGGGATGGTGAGTATTATCTGCAGATGCCCATTGTATGCCGTCCGTGGTTCAGCCAAACAGGCCGCCTGAACTTGGTGGGTAGGATTGTATCCGGAAACCAGCATTGATGTGTTGATTCTTTTACGCTGGACATCAATGCCATAGCGTTCCTGCATTTTTATCCAAAACTCCGCGGGAATGCCCTCCAGCCCAGAAGCTATCTTTTCTGCCACTGCGGCTGTAAAACTCCTTGTGCCGTGAATCAGGGCACTGAGGTGCGTTGCTTGCAAGCCGACAGAGTCTGCAAACATCTTCTGGCTTATACCCCTGGCTTTAAGTTCTTCTCCAAGAATACTACCCGGATGAACAGGGAATGCAGGAGTTATATCATTAGCAAGAATCCTATTATTGTCATTTGTTTCCATAATGTGTTTCATCTATTTCTATTAGTTCCACTTCCAGTCCTTCGGCCGTTTCCGTAAAGATGAGTCTATGCACGTATCTGTTAGATAAACGAACTGAGGAATATCCAGACCATTGGTATTTAAGCTGTTCGTAATGCAAATAGCTGAATCCACTTAATTCGCTAACGTTGTTCACTATCATCATCGTTTTGACTGCACGGATGAATCCATCTAACAGCTCACAGTTCCTTTCCACATCTTTGTATCTCTTGTTTTTGCCGCTCTGATATAATTCTAGCAGGTCTTGATTCATCAATACATCCATATCCTCATCCTTTTTGCAAAGATAAGAACAATAATCGAATTATTATAACACTTATGATAATATTGTCAATATTTTTTGGCAGTCTAATTCTGTCGCTATCTTGATGCGCTCCCGCGGGACCGATAAAAGTCCCTCCCGGGATGGATTTAGGTATGGGGTAACGTGGAGAGAGCGAGATTCCGTCGGCCTGCGCCCGCCGCTATCTCTTACTGCCCGCAGGGGTCCTGCAGAGCATGGAAGGCCTCCGCTGCCCCTTCGGGTCATCGTCTATTTTTCGCCGCTGCGCGGCTTGAAAGCAAGCTTTCAGCCACCCTGCAACGAAAACAGCCGATCGCTGCGCGACCGGCTGCTGCCTTCCTTTCTGCGGAGAGACCGAGATTCGAACTCGGGATACCCTTTTGGAGTATACACGCTTTCCAGGCGTGCCTCTTAAGCCACTCGAGCATCTCTCCAAAGCAGTCCGGCCACCCTTTCGGGAAAACCGGACTGCAAAGATAGTAAATATTTCTTAAAACAAACTATTTTTTAACCATTTGAATGTTTTTCAGACTTATCCTTGAGGATGAGTTGCCGTCGTGTTGCTCGTTTTCCCATAATTCGAAACGGAAAACCAGTTGCTGAACATTTGGATCAGAAGTATCAGTTTCCATTATCCATGAGCCATCATCCTTTTTTGAAATAATAAGTGGAAGATAACCCTCGTTTACAACGGTTTTATCATTGTAGCCAACGGTTGCAGTCCCTGAAGCAAAAATTGGAAATACAATATATGAAGCCTTCTTTGTAACATATGTGCCAGAGGACTGTCCGAGGGGAATCATCAAACGGTTTCTGGAAACTTCAACTGCATGTTGGAATTTGAATTCCAGTGCACTTGTGGTCCTTTCCATTGATAAGAGGTACCCGCCATCATCGGTAGCCTCTATTTTTGCATCCATCGGCCACTGCGTGCTACCGGTGGCGTATTGTGAGGTCCAGCTCCATTCTCCAAGCAACCCTGCATCAGCAAGATCAAACTGTGAAAGGAAGAAACTTCCTGTCATCTGTCCAATGTTCCACTCAATTTTTCCCTCGCGGTATGTCCCCTCGGTATTTTCGGAGACTTTTAATCTTAAATAGTCCGGTTCGACGATAATGGTAATCCAGTCGGCATCTGTTCTGGCTTCGATAAGGCTTTCGTTGGCATCGTAATAAAAGGCAACCTCATTCTCTCCGTTCTTAAAACCGGTATCAACAGGGTTGAATTCTTTTACAATTATGCCATATTGGTGGACTACGGTAACGCCAGAGGCATTTCCGGATTTCATCTTAATTTTCGCATATCTGCTTTCAAGGCCGTTATGGACATCTGTTGAAACATGAATCGTATTACCATCCACCGAAAGGTGACACCAAGATGACTGCTCTGTTGATACCTCAAGCGTTCCTCCTTCTACAGCATTCACAACAATATCCCCTTCTCCTCCTTTGGCTTTAAAAGCAATATCTGCTCCTGAGACCACTTTAATCATTTCGGGCACAACCTGCGTATACAAATCCTCCTTTCCGCATGCATGAAGAATCATTGATGCGGAAAGAATTCCAAAAGTAAATTTGACCAACAAGGATGTTTTCATATATGCCTCCTCTTATTTTTTTGTAAATGTTTTGAGAAGAGGAAGTGTATTATCCCCTCCAGTAAACTTAAATCCCGTTGCCTGCCCTCCATATACGGATTCTGCGGCATCGTCAGTGTCATAGAGATAAAGCAGGAAAGAATCTGTATGGACATTCTTAGATCCCTGGTTGTCCGTCCAGTTGAATACTCCGGCTGCTGCGGAAGCTTCCATATCTATCTTCCCATCTTCGCCCGTCTTGGTCTTTAATACGGCCTCCATGCCGACTGACGTGCTGAAAGTCAGGTAACCGCCATTTTGCCACGCGCATAGGCGGATATAATAACGTTCAGTGTCGTCTGACCAGATAATCTCGTTCGTATCTGGCTTTCTGCAAGCTTGTGCCAACAGATTAATGCGGCCTTTCTTGACATCATAATCGGCCAGTAGGTCAAACTGGTCACTGATGCCCTTAATCCGATAATTTCGTTTATCTTCTTCCTGGACCAAAGTGACGTTTATGCGTTTGCTGGTATTATAGACTAAGGTCCAGTTTCCGATGTAATAATCATACGGCAGCCAGTCTTCCGGAATAAAAGCTTTGAATGACAGATTGTTCGCCTTGGAAACCAGCGTGGTGTCGGATTTCTCCATGTCGAAGTTGAACTCGAAGTCGTCGAACTTCTTGTCGAACACTTCCAGGGTTTCGTAGAAACGGATGCCGTCAGGAGTCAGGATGTAAGGCTGGGTGACGGTGTTCGCAATGTCGTACACCGGCTCCTCGACCTCGATTTCATTGCCCTCGGCATCTTTCTTCTTAACCTTTTCATAACGGAAAATCTCCATCTCGTTTGCCGTGAACTGATGATTGGTCACATCCACTTCGCCGGTTACGTACTTGTCACCTATGAATCCCGTAAAGGTGCTGATGTAGAAGCTGTTGTTTATTATGTACATCTTCTTGTTGTATTCCTCCGCAGACTCGGTGAGGGGATACAAATAACTGAGCTTCCCGCTGCGTTTTCCCTTCAGCACGATTCTGTCCTTGACTTCGGCGGGGTTGGAAACGATGAAGAACTCATAGTCGCCGCCCTGACCCTCGTAATACTCGGAGCTGGCCGTGCCGTACTTGTGCATAATCGGATTGAAGGTGTCGAAGCAGAGCACGGGGCCGCTGTCGCGGCGAAGCACATAACGGCTCTTTTCGGCAAGATCCTTATCCTCTTCGCTGCGGATGATGACGTCGTCCGGGTAGGTGACGGTCCCATCGTCGTTCTTGACGGGTTTGGCAAACTCAAGCGTAATGTTTATTCCGCCGTGGTCGCCGTCCTCGTTGCCGAAGAAATACTCCATCCTCCAGCCGTACTCGGAATTCCCGAGCATTTCCTGGATGCTGTCCAGGAATTCGGTAGCCCTTTCCGCGGAAGATTTGTCAAACTGCTCCTGATAACTTTTCAGGCAGGAACTCGAAGCAAGCGAGAGCGCTATTATCGAAAGTATGCTGATTTTTTTCATTCTCTTTCCTCCTTCTTATTCGACTTTGATTGAATGAAGGTCCACCTGACCGGTCAGGACATCGTCCTGGCGGCGCAGGATAGTGGCGCGGAGTTCTTCGATGTCGATATTGAAAGAATCCTTGAGATACTTTCTCACAATGTCGAGCTTCGCATTGATGAGTGCGCCCTTTTCTCCGGCCTTAGTGATCTGCTCGTCCCACCAGGCCTGGTCGTGGGTGATATACTCTGACTGCATTTCGGCGAAGTCCTCGGTGTCGGAATTCTGGGCATAGGCCGTTATGAATCCGTTCTGGAGGAATTCCTTGTTGTAGGGAGAGTCACTCCATTCGTCAGCCACGTAAGCATTGCCGGTAACCATCTGGAATTCAACAGGATATTCCTTCTGCTGATTCAAGATGTGGGTGAACTCGTGGTGGATGGTCTTGATATAGTAGTGGTTCAGGTCCTCGGCCGTCTTCATATACTGGGGAAGCAGATTTACGCCGGCAAGGAATATCTTCTTGCCGCCCTCGGCTGTACCGAGGATGATGGTGCCGTTGTTGCGGTACTCCCATTCTCCCGTGAGGAAGAACATCTTCGGGAAGTAGGAACGGGTAAAGCTGATTCCTGCGACCTCATCGTAAGACTCGACGCAGAGATACTTGACGAGGTGGGCCATTACGATGGCGTATTCCTCGGCGGCCGGGATGGTGAAATAGTTCACGTCCGATTCGTTGAGTTCGAAACGGTACTTGAAGTCAATATTGTACGGAAGCAGGAAGTTGGCTTCCAGCCAGCGGTCAAAATCGTTCTGAGGAGAGTTTGTAACCTTGATTACGCTTTCAGGGTCCATCTTGTCCTCAACGCAACTCCAGAGTCCTGTAAGGCTCAAAGCTGCAAGCGTGAAAAGCAGAATCTTTTTCATATTTTTCAAGCTTTAATCATCGTTAGCGGGGATTCTTTTCAATGCCGGCGTCAGAGACCTTCTTAGGTATCTGTACGGCCTGACGGGGATCGTGCGCTTCCAGTGTGCCGGTTTTCCTGTAGGGACGGCCGGCGGCGTTGATGATACGGCGGTCGATCTGGATGCCATAGCGCTTGATATCGAACCAGCGCAGGCCTTGGCCGAGCTGCTCAACCCTCTTCATCGCGAGCACGCACTGAAGCATACGCTCGGCATCTGTTCCGTCCTTGATGGTTTCACCCTGGGCGGTCTTGAAGTGAGGGTTCAGGTGCTTTTTCACGCGGGAGGTGTCCCACACTGCGTAACGCATATTTTCGTCGCCGAACCAGGAGTTGATCCTGGCCTGGTCAAGCTTACGGGGAAGCCTCTCAGGGTCTCCGCTGGCGATATTCTTCACCCAAAGGTTCATATCGTCAAGCGCTTCCTGATAGTGGTCCGGTCCCCGGAGAATGTTGGCTTCGGCCCTTTCCAGCAGAACCTGGTCGGAGGCGAAAGCCGGATAGACCGTGCGGTAGTAACCGATACGGGCGACAGGGTCGGTGTATTCGAAGAGGTAGGGAAGCTTCCAGAAAATGGTCTTGTCAAGATTGGTCGCTTCGTACTCTTTCATACCCATATAGTAGGTCTGGTTGCTGCCGTTCCAAAGGTTCGGCAGAGCCTCTCCTGTCTCGGTCTGTGCAAGGTAGTTGCCGTGGGAATAGCGGCTGTACACATAGTATGGTCCGAAGGCCAGTCCCATCTTGGAATAGGCGGTCATAAGGAGCAGGTTGCTGTTGAGCGCCGCGTCTATATAGTGCTCTACGATAGGAGAGTGCTTCTGGGTCATAGTAGACTGGTAGGCCCAGTCGCGAAGGAGAGACTCAGGCTCGGAGCCAAGGCATTCGGTCGCATACTTGACGCTCTCGTCCCACTTCTCGTAGTAGAGGTAGAAACGGGCGGCGAAAGCATAGGCGGCCTTGGTGTTGAAATGATATTTCGGGACCGAGTAGTAGCGCTCGGAAACATAAGGCAGTGCGGCTACGAGGTCCTTTTCAATTAGTTCATAGACCTGAGCGACGTTGCCTCTTTCGTACGGGGGTTTCAGCGTGGTCTCGGGCTTGGTCATATACGGGACGCCGAGATCCTTGTCGCTGGTTTCCTTGTTGTATGCCATACAGAACACGTTCACCAGAATGAAGTGGTTGTATGCGCGGCAAAGCAGGGCTTCGGCCCTCTCTGCGGAGAAATCGGCTGTGGGATCTTCTTCCTGCAGTTTGTCGATTGCCTTCAAGGCCTCGTTGGCACAGGCGATGGCGTGATAGGATGCTTCCCAAATGGACTCAGGATCTTCGTTGTCCGTCTCGGTCACGTCAGCCCAGGCATAGACTTCGTCGATGAAGCGGTCGGTGTTGGGATTGTTCTTGCCGTAGTCGTCGACATTGTCCGACATAAACTCGGTCACGAGCATATAGTCCGTGCTGGGATAGGCCGAAGTCAGGATGGCCTGGATTTTCTCCGGACTGTCGATCTCGGTACGGTTGTCAGGCATCTTGTCCAGGAACTTGTCGCAGGAAACGGACAGAAGGGCAATGGCTGCTGTAAGTATGATATATATCTTTTTCATTTTTAGTCCTCCTTCAATTAAAACCCTACTTTCAGAGTCATAGTAAACTGCTTCGGAACCGGGACGGCCACGCCGCCGGTGTTGAAGAATTCAGGATCCTGGCCGTTCAGTTTCTTGTCTGCATAGATCAGGAAAAGGTTGGTAGCCTGAAGTTTGAGGGAGAGGTTGCTGAGCTTGAGGGCCTGAGTAACCTTTCTCGGGAAGTCATAGCCAAGGGAAATCTCCTTCATACGGATGAAGTCACCTCTCGCGATACGTGCGGTAGAGTAGTTATACGCGTTGTAGGCATAGGCCAGCTGCGGGTCATTCTTGTTCTGGATGGTACTGGCGATGACGGGAACGTCAGTTATCTTCTCGTCTCCGGGGACGGTCCAGCGATTGTTGAACTCCTTTGGCATTGAATCCAGGTCGTTGTAGCTGTTGCTGAAGACAGGGTCCAGACGGATCACGTTGCCGAAGGAATAGGTGATGAAAACGTTCAGGCGGAAACCTTTCCAGGTAAATACGTTGCCGAGGGAACCGACATCGGTCGGATCGGCGTTGCCCGAGTACTCGAGGAAGTGCAGTTTGTCGGGATCCGAGGTCTGGAAGTAAATGTCACTGACGGACACGTGGTCTTCTTTCAGCTCGCCGGAAACAAGGTCATAGACGGCTTCCTGGTCACGGAAGGTCGGAAGACCTTCGTCATTCAGGCCCATAAAAGGAATTGAGAAAATACCGCGGACAGGATAGCCCTCCTGGGCGAAACCGTTGCCGGTGATCAGGTTGATAACCCTAGTGGTGGTCTTCAGCTGGGTAACCACGTTGTGGGAATGGGAGTAGATGAAGTTGGTTGTCCAGGAGAAATCCTTGGCCTTGATGTTGTTGGTGGTCAGGGAGACCTCGAAGCCGTCGGATTTCATAGAGGCGACGTTGCCGTACTTGGAAACTTCACCGCCCACGCCCGGAGTGTTCACTATACCGATGAGGTCGAAGTTGTTACGGGTGTACCAGTCGAAGGTCAGGTTGATGCGGTTGTTGATGAAACCGGCTTCCAGGCCGAGGTTGAGCTCGTGCTTTTTCTCGTAGGTGAGTTCTTCATTTGCTAGCTGCTCGATGTCGAGTGCGGTTTCCCTCAGGTCAGCCTTGTTCCTCCAGGGAGTGTTGCTGCGGATAACCACGGTAGAGTTGGTCACGTAGGACGGGCCACGGTCCGCGGTAAGGGAATAGGATCCCTTGAGGCTGAGGTGGGAGATGGCATCCTGGAGCGGCCTCCAGAACTTCTCGTCGCTGATGTTCCAGGCTCCGGAGATGTTCCAGGTGGGAAGCCAGCGTGAGGAGCGGGACTTTCCGAGCTTGTTGGTACCCTCGTAACGGTAGGTTCCGTTGATGACGTACTTGCCGTCGTATGAATAGGTCCCGTTGGCAAAGAAAGCTGCGCTGCGGTCGTACCTGTAGGTATAGGTGAAGTAGTTCGCGTTCTGCTCGCTGCCCTGCTTGAACACCTGGTAGGCGTAGTTCGCGATCTCGCCCATCGAGTACTGCAGGCCCCAGCCGCGGAACCAGGTGTTGTGACGGGTGATGTCGTTGATCTCGGTGCCGCCGAAGAGGTTCACGATATGCTTGTCGGCGAAAGTCTTGGAGAAGTTAGCCGTGGCGCGGAAGTCGTAGCCGAGCATATTGTTGTCCGTACGGTTGTAGATACCGCCGTTGGGGAGGACGGAGATAGGGAAGGCATAGGGGTTGTCAGGATCCGTGTAAAGGAAGGGGTTGGAGTACCTGATCGTGGAAGTCCCCATTGCACGGTAGGCCTGGGCCTGGTTGGAACCGTCCATAATGTTGTGCTCCTGGGACGTGGCGGTGTATTTGGCCGCTGCGATTGCGCTGAGTTCGAGTTCCGGGATGGGCTTGAATTTCAGTTCGCCCTGGATACGGAAATCCGTGACGTTGAGGTCCAGATAGTTGTTCTGAAGCTCGTCCATAATGTTGAACGGAGCATAGTTTCTCACATAGTGCACTTCCGGGTCAAGGGCGCGGGAGGTGTTCAGTGCATAGGAATACGGGTTGATGTCGAAGTCGCGCTTCACCTCGCCGTACACAGGGTCGATTTCGCTCGACAAGGTTCCCGGCGCCCTCTGCTTACGGTAGGAGGCGTTGGAAATCATATTGAACGAAAGGTTCGGGAAGATCTTGTAGGTCGTGTTCAGATTGGCGGTGTAACGCTTGACCGAGCTCTGTAGGGTCCAGCCCGGATCTTCCATCACGGAGAGGGAAGCGTAGTAGTTGGACTTCTCTGTACCTCCGGAGGTCGACACGGAATGGTTGTGCTGGATAGAGTTGGTGAACAGCAGGTCGAACCAGTCGGTGTTGCGGTACTCGGCGGCGCGAAGGTAGGAAGCGATGGCTTCCGGCGTGTTCTGGAGACCGAAGAGACCGGTAGTGGTGTCGTACTGGCTGATGAGCTGATACATCTTTCCATAGATACCGCTGTTCATCCGGTTGGCCGTCTCGGCGTAGTTCAGGTAACCTTTCTGCTGGAGCTCCTGGTAGATGGACATCTGGTCCTGGGAGTTCATAATGTTGAAGGTCGAGTAGCTCGGCTTCAGGCGGACGGTGTATTCACCGGTGTAGCTGATATGGCTCTGTCCGGACTTACCCTTCTTGGTCGTGACGACGATAACGCCAGCCATCGCGCGCGCGCCATATATAGAGGTAGCTGAGCCGTCCTTCAGGATGTCGAAGCTCTCGATGTCGTCCGAGTTCAGTCCGGCGATGGCCGAGGAGATCAGCGTGGAGGCGTCTCCCGATGAGAGATCGTCGGCGCTGACATCGACAACGTCCTCCATAATGACGCCGTCCACGACCCACAGAGGCTTGGAGGAGCCATAGATGGAGGTGGCGCCGCGGACGCGGATCTTAGGCGCCGTTCCGAAGGTTCCGGAAACGTTCTGGACCGAGACGCCGGCGACCTGCCCCTCAAGGGAACGGGAGATATCGGCGATACCGGCAAGCTTGGCGCTTTCGGCGTCTACTTTCGAGGTGGAACCCGTCATCAGACGGCGGTCCACCTGCTGCATACCGGTCGCAACTGCGGCTTCAAGAACGGTGGAATCGTCTTCGAGGACAAATTTCATATTCGCATTTACGGGCAGGGCCTTGTCTTTGTATCCGAGGCTGGAGGCGATGATGTACTTCGCCTTGGCCGGGACATTGTTCAGGCTGAATTTGCCGTCGAGGTCGGTCATCGTACCGACATTCTGGCTGCCCTCAACATACACTGCCGCTCCCACCACAGGTTCTCCCTGGGAATCGACGACCACGCCGGCGACCTTCGAGGTCTGCGCGAAGGCGATGGATACGTTGCATAGCAGGAGCGCGAAAAGCAGAATTAACCTTTGCTTCATAGGCTTTCTATACACTAAATAATGATACTTCAACTTCAAGTAGTCTTGCCAACGGGGGGCTATAGGGGTGCAAAGTAAATAAAATATTTCCTTTTTTCCAAAAATAATTATGCCGTTCAAACTGGCCTGCAAGCACTTTCGAGGCTATTAAGATTTGTTGTTTTTCAAGTGAATTTTGTATTATGCCTTACGAACGTTAATTTTTCGGGGTGTTATTCTTTCGAATTTAAAGTAAAATATGTGCTTTGTCGTTTAATTTGACTGTCAATGAGCAAGTTGTGACGTTGAATAATTTTAAAAAATCTTTGTTTTTTTCAATTTTTTGCCATACCTTTGGCGGAAAGTCCGTTTTGCGGGCGGTTAGTTTGTTTATTAGTGTATCATTAAATCAATAGTTATGAAGAAACTCTATTTGTCCCCTGTTGCCCGCGAGGCGGGCATCAAGTATGAGGTCAATTTTTTGACTTCAACGATTGGCTTCGGAGGTGCGACTGGTGAAGACCTGGACCTCTCTGGAGATGTGGTAGACCCGTGGTCTTAATGTCTAACCGAAAATGTATTACGATTATGAAGAAGATATTCTATAGCATCCTCGCTGTGGTCGCTCTGGTCGGCTGCGCCAAGGAAATGGAGGCTCCTGTGAAGGGTGATGGACCTGTTGAGGGTGGAGCATACGAGGTCTCGATCAAGGCTTTCGCCGCTGACGACAACCTTACAAAGACGGCTTACGCGGCTAACGGCTCATTCTCCTGGCTTCAGAAAGATACCATACGGGTGCGTCTCAAGAACGCAGTCTCAGGTGCGCGGAGCATGGTTAATATGTATGCGAAATCCAGCGGCGCATCCACGGATTTTGCCGTAACCTTGTCTGCAGACAACTGGCGCCCTGACAGCATTGCAGTGTACAGCCCTTTCAAGACGGCTTTTACTAACGAAATTTGTAATGGTTCTTCCGTTTGTGTTTCGATGCCGCTTGCGTATTGCATGGATGGCGCGAATAAGTCAAATGCCAGTTATCACAACAGGGTTTCATTCTCTTCTGAGAATCCGTTTTCTATTTTGCCGCTCGTTGGTGTTCAGCAATTGGACGGTTCATTTAAATTCCAGACAGCTGTCGGCGTGCTTCACGTTCAGGTAACTGGTTTGGAGAGCGCCGCTGCCGGAATTAAGCTAACGTCTGTTGATGGATCCATCTCCAACTATTTGATGGTTCGTGACGGTGCCATTGCGATGGGTGATGCCCTAATTGATGAGGGAACCAATTGGTCCCGCAATTACATTTATTATTTTTTCAATCAGAAGGAGGACCATTCTGCATCAGTATATGTTCCTGTCCCTGTCGGAACCCTCAAGGCTGGCAGTACCGTTTCCGTTGTTAACGAAGATGGAGATGTTCTCTTTACTCAGGAATTCAAACAGGATGTTGCCGTTTCGAGAAACAAGGTTGTCGAACTCGCTCCGTTCAAAGGATCTTATGACTGGGTGAGCGTCGGCACTGGTAAATTCAAGGATGCTTACATGTGGGCTGAGGCCGGATTTGCCGATGAGTTTGTTGATGTTGAAATCCAGAAGAACGCTTCTGACGCCAAAGCTTTCCGCTTGGTCAATCCGTATGGTGCAGCTATCACCAAATTTGGTTATTCGACAACTGAGACACCTTATGGCCCGGACGCTACACTGTCATTCCGAGTTGTTGAGGTGGGTGAAAGTATCAATGGTGTCACGGTGACAAAGCCCGACCAGGTTTGGTTCGACGTGTACAACACCGGCATTGTGGATGGCTCTCTTAAGGTTGATCCATTTATTGCGCATCCCGGCAGATGGGCAACAACTTTTGACGAGAATTCATGGCTGCGAAATGTTGTTACCAAGTACCAAAGCGATGGTTCTACCCCTGCATCTGTCCAGCTTGCTCCGGTTTATTTCTGGTTGACTGATCCTGCTGCTGGACGAGGAAGCAGGGATCCGAATAATATCTCCAGCAATAATATCATAGAGATTTTATTCCCGGGTCAGGAGAGTGTTGATTTGACGCTTGATGTTAAACCCGGAGAGGCATCTCCTGATGGCGAAGGAAAGGTTACTGCTCCGGTAAATGTGTCATTTGGTTCGGGCATTGCGGGCTTGAAGCTCGTCATTGCAACCAGTGCCGAAGAGGCGGAGGCTGCGATTGCTGCCGGGACGCTTGTTACTGACGCCAGTGCTGCCGGCGACTATACGGTAAGTTTCCCCAGTGGCGAGATCTCCGGTGAATATTTCGTGTTTGCTAAAACAGTGGTTGCCTCCGGACTGTCTGCCGGAGCCGTTCAACTGTATCAGTCCGAGAAGGTGAGCGGCTGGGTTTCTATGGGGACTGGTTATTACTATGACTATCCTGTTTTCTATTCCGAAGGGGCTAACAACTTTGTTGCAGTAGAGTTCTTCAGGGACTTCACTCAGGATGGAGTGTTCCGTATCGCCAATCCTTATAAGGCTATTGCTGCGGCAGCCAATTATTCGATCCCCGCAGCTTATACTGCAGATATGGCGGACTATCTCCCCATAAGCGTTAATCTTTCCACCAATTTGGTCTCCTTCCCGTCCAGGTTCTATACGGGATACGGAGATGGGTCAGATGGCAGTGTGTTTATAGCACACCCGAATAACTGGGGTGGAAGCGGCGACTTCAGTTTTGTTGCTCGTTATCAGGCAGACGGTAAAACGCCCGCAAACATTGTGCTCTCTCCTTACTACCTTTATGTTAAGGCTGCCGGAGGTACATATTACTATTTCAATTCGGCCTCCGACACTTACATGTGGATTAGTATTGTCTTCCCTGGCGTCAATCAGACTATTGATATTGAAGCGGAAGTCGCGTATGATAGCATTGCGGACGATACTCCTGCAAGTCCTTCTGCAAATGTGTCTCTTACTCTCGGTGATGATCAGTCAGGTGCATATATTGCCATTGCTGCTACTGAGGCGGCTGCCAAGGCTATCATTGATGCGGGGAATGGCTATAAGGCCGATGCTTCAGGAGAATATGTGGTGAATATGCCGGCTGATGCGCCTTCAGGCTCTTATATTGTGTGCGCCGTCACGATTCCTGCGGAGGGATTTACAAGCAATTGCGCGCTGACCGTCACGTCTGAACCGTTTGATTATCACCGCTCTGACGAAGATCGCCATCTAACGATGGATGACATTATCGGAACATACTCCGTGGGTAGTAATTATTACTATAACTCTGACAATGGAACCTGGGCTCAAACTCCGCAGACTCTGGTCATAGAAGAAAGCGATTCCCCTGAGCGTGGTGAGATTATGTTCTCTACCGTTCTTCCTGAGATCCTTGGAAGTGGAGTTACACAGGTGGACAACGCTTATGCATGGTATGACACAAAGACCGGAACCGTCTTAGTTGAAGCAGGTCAGACTATTTATAAGAAAGATGGTGTTGATTGTGTTCTTGGAAGCTCGAGTGGAGATGACATAGAGTTGCTTCTGCAAGAACCCGGTTTGCTTGTCGCGAAGTCTAATTTTGCCTACTTCAAAGGCGGTAGTCGTTATGCTTGGACAAATGGCGCTCCGACCTTTACTCGCGCCTCATCTTCCGGGGCTCCTGCAAAAGTCAGCGCCCGCCACAAGGACACTTCCTTCTCTAAGAGATACAGTGTGAACAATGCTTTTGTTGTTCCCCAGTGGATGGAAAGATGCGATAAACGAGCCTATGAAAGCCGATAATTAGCGTCTTCGCCTTATTTCGTGACTTTTCTGCCGCCCCGCCTTACCGCGGGGCGGCTTTTTGTTAGAAAATACTTATCTTTGTCTCTATGGAACAGCGCAAACCACTTTCGCTGCCGGATAACGCGCAGCGGCCCCTGAAAGAGGGCGAAAATTACAAGCCCCTGCTTGAACCGACAAAGAACTACGCCGAGGTGACGCCTTATTCCGTCGCCGTGGGCGTCCTTATGGCCATACTCTTTTCCGCCGCCGCGGCCTATCTGGGCCTCAAGGTCGGCCAGGTCTTCGAGGCGGCCATCCCCATTGCCATAATCGCAGTGGGCCTTACTTCGGCCCTGAGGAAGAACGACTCCCTCTCGCAGAATGTGATTATCCAGTCAATAGGAGGCTGCAGCGGCTCGGTCGTCGCCGGGGCCATATTCACCCTCCCGGCAATCTATATTCTCGGGATAGAGGTGAATTTCTGGCAGATGGCTCTGAGTTCGCTGCTTGGTGGCATCCTCGGCATCCTTTTCCTGATTCCGTTCCGCAAGTATTTCGTGAAGGAGATGCACGGGAAATATCCCTTCCCCGAGGCTACGGCTACCACCCAGGTTCTCGTCAGCGGCGAGGGCGGAGGCTCGAGCGCCAAGACTCTGGTCACGGCTGGCCTTATCGGCGGTCTCTACGACTTTGTGATAGCGACCTTCGGCGCCTGGGCCGAGACCGTGTCCACTACCGTGATGGGCTGGGGCGCAGCGGTTGCAGACAAGGCCAAGATTGTCCTTAAGATGAACACCGGCGCGGCTGTCCTCGGCCTCGGCTACATCGTGGGATTGAAATATTCCTTCATCATCTGCTGCGGCTCTCTGCTGGTCTGGCTGGTCATAATTCCGCTGATGAACCTTATCTGGGGCGGCAGCGTGCTTGATCTCATGGGCACAGGAGTCAGCATGACCATAGGCGAAATGGCCCCTGAGCAGATTTTCAAGGACTATGCGCGCCACATCGGCATCGGCGGTATCGCGACGGCCGGAATAATTGGCATAATCAAGAGTTTCGGCGTGATCAAGAGCGCCGCCTCTCTCGCGGTGAAGGAATTCCGCCGCGCTCCCGGCAGCAAGGCTTCCGAGTCCGAGCGTACCGAAGAGGACATGTCCATGAAGACCATAGTCTGGGGAGTAGTGATAGCCCTTCTCCTTATCTTCGCCTTCTTCGCTTTCGGAGGGGTGGTCAACAATATCTGGCAGGCGATCGTGGGACTCGTCATAGTTTCGGTCATTTCCTTCCTCTTTACTACTGTCGCCGCGAACGCGATAGCGATCGTGGGCTCCAACCCTGTCAGCGGCATGACTCTGATGACTCTGATCGTGGCGTCGCTGATTCTGGTCGCGGTGGGCCTGAAGGGGAATGCCGGAATGGTCGCGGCCCTGGTCATTGGCGGAGTGGTCTGCACGGCCCTTTCGGTTGCGGGTTCCTTCATCACCGACCTTAAAATCGGCTACTGGATTGGTTCCACGCCCAAAAAGCAGGAGGGATGGAAGTTCCTCGGAATAGCAGTTTCCTCGGTTACCGTCTGCGCTGTGATGCTGGTGCTGAACAAGACCTACGGCTTCACCGGCGACGGCGCCCTGGTCGCTCCCCAGGCAAATGCCATGGCGGCGGTCATCCAGCCCATGTTCTCCGGTGGCGGCGCTCCCTGGCTGCTCTACGGAATCGGCGCCGCGATAGCCCTGGTGCTGAATTTCTGCAAGGTTCCGGCCCTGCCTTTCGCCCTCGGAATGTTCATCCCCATCGACCTTAACCTTCCCCTGCTTGTCGGCGGAGCCATTTCCTGGTACGTCTCCACCCGCAGCAAGGACGCGGCCCTGAACAACGCCCGTCTGGAGAAGGGGACGCTGATCGCTTCCGGTTTCATCGCCGGCGGCGCCCTGATGGGAGTCGTCAGCGCAATATTGAAGTTCGCCAACGTGGACCTCTTCCTCGAGGGCTGGAACGCCTCCTGGGGCGAAGCCGTAGCCATTGTCCCTTACCTGGCGCTCATAGCCTATACCATTTATGCATCGATGAAAGTTTCTAATAAATAATGGAAAATATTTTAGACCGATTCCTGCGTTATGTCGCCATAGACACGCAGAGTGACGAAAATTCCGAGAGCCAGCCTTCTACGGCCAAACAACTCAATCTCCTGCGTCTCCTCCGGGATGAACTCGAAGCCATGGGAGTCGAGGCCAGCCTTGACCAGTACGGCTATGTAATGGGCTCGATCCCATCCAATCTGGACCATGCCGCCCCGGCCGTCGGCTTCATTGCCCATGTGGACACCGCCCCGGACGCCTCCGGTGCCGATATCAAGCCCCAGATCATAGAGGGCTACGACGGCGGAGAGATTCCCCTCAAAGGCGTCCCCGGCCTCTCCCTCAGGCCTTCCGAGTTCCCCGAAATGCTCCATTACAAGGGCCAGACACTGATTACGACCGACGGCACCACTCTTCTCGGCGCCGACGACAAGGCCGGAGTCGCGGAAATTATGGACGCGGTCCAGTATATCATGGCCCATCCTGAATTCCCCCACGGACCGATCAAGATCGGCTTCACGCCGGATGAGGAAATCGGCCGCGGAGTGATCAAGTTCGACGTCAAGCGCTTCGGAGCCGACTATGCCTATACTATGGACGGCGGTGAGATCGGGGAGCTCGAATTCGAGAATTTCAATGCCGCCTCGGCCAAGATCCATATCCAGGGCAGCAATGTCCATCCCGGCTATGCCAAGGGAAAGATGCGGAACGCCAACCTCATCGGCCAGGAGCTCTGTGCCCTGCTGCCTGTGTCTGAACGCCCCGAATACACCGAGGGTTACGAGGGCTTCTTCCACCTGATTTCATTCAAGGGGGAGGTCGAGCAGGCCGATTTCGCCTACATAATCCGGGACCACGACCGTGCCCGCTTCGAGGAGCGCAAGGCCTTGATGGTCAAGGTCGTGGACTTTATCAACGCCAAATACGGCGCCGGTACGGCCGTGCTCATACTGAAGGATTCCTATTATAATATGCGCGAGCAGGTTGAGCCTCACTACCATATTGTCGAGAAGGCCGTCAAGGCTATGGAAATGGCCGGCGTGAAGCCTAAGATCCAGCCTATACGCGGAGGCACCGACGGCGCCAATCTTTCCTTCAAGGGCCTGCCCTGCCCGAACATCTTTGCCGGTGGACTGAATTTCCACGGGAAGATGGAGTTCGTACCTCTGGAGAGTATGGAAAAGGCTTCGGAGGTGATCCTGAACCTGGTCAGCCTTTTTGCAGAGTAGAAAGAATTCTGTGAAAACGCTCTGCTATCCTGTCGTTGCAGAGATTCCCTATCGAGCCCTCGTGGCTATGCTGCAGCTTCCCTGAAAAGTGGAAGCTGCCTTCTTGTACCGCCTTTCCGACCTGCCTGTACGCATCGCGGAAGGGCACTCCTTCGCCGACCAGGCGATTGACTTCTTCTACGCAGAAGGCATTGTGGTGGTTGTCGCGTCCGAGTCCATAGCCTTCGACCCGCTTCTCCGGGGCCTGGATGGCCTCCACGGGATTGTCGAAGAGCTTGTCGTCGAAGCCTTTGAATTCGCCTTTTTCGAAAATGAGGCTCAGCTCTTCGCTGCCGCGTCGACAACCAGAATGCACTCAGCACGCGATTTGGCGTCAACGCGGTCGGCCAGAATTTACGTACGCCAGAGGTAGCAGGGAAACCACTGCAGAACACACATTCGGCTCAGTGGCCACGGCCTTGAACGTCACGAGGCAACGGCCGCCGCGAGGAGGGCCTTTGCACAGAGCCCACCGCAGCGGCGTGCCGTAGCCGCCGACCATGACAGCCGGTCTGCGGCGGTGCCGGGAAACAGGCATTTTGCGGCACGGAGATAAGCGAAACAGCTGGCAGTGCCGCTAAGGAGAGACGGAGGTGACAACTTACACGACTGCCGTCCGTATCGGTCCACAGAATGGACCGATACGGACGCTTGGATGCTGAAGGAAGTATGCAGGACGGCGACGCCTTTGCCCAATGGCAGGGGCAAAGGCTTCCGTTAGAGCGCACCGGCGGCGGCCGGCTGTTATGGCCGCCGCCTGAGGGGCCTCCCGCGAGCTCGCCGCAAGGGCTCGCGTCCGGCCCCTCTGCTTGCTACCTGGCAACGGGAATAAAAGCACCGTGTTCTGACGATTATGAATGATCGTGAAATGTAAATGGCTATGTAACAATTCTTTACGCCTTAGTCTCTGTCCCGCGCGGGACAGAGACCGATACGTACTCCAGTGATAATCAGCGAGATACGTGTCGGCTGGAGCCCTTCCCTCGTTGTGTTGCGCCGTTGTGACGTGCCGTTGTGTTGCGCCCTTGTAACACGCCCTTCTGACCTGCCGTTGTGACGTGCCGGAGGGGCGAGCGGGGGGGCGGAATTTCCTCCGGCGGAGAATTTTTCAAAAAAAGTCAAAATAATTTTGTCAGTTCGGAAAAAGTTTCTACCTTTGCAGTCCCGTTTGACGAGAACGGGATTTTTTAGGCCCTTATGGGCGCAGTTCATTGACAATACTGAGAGAAAAGATTAAGAGGTAAAGCAATAGATAGAAATAGTCTGTAATTTATAGAATGGATTTTTTCGTTTTAGAATTAGGGACTGCAATTTCAGAGGCAAAGCAAGTACAACACTTGAGAGAA
>JAEEGL017138103.1_pt1 | contig 29901 bp, 20 predicted proteins | sample 9134231 | NCBI WGS metagenome assembly JAEEGL01 (sample SAMN16246548, study PRJNA631951) | gut metagenome | biome: gut microbiome; feature: rumen; material: fiber-attached | host: Bos | place: Iran: Karaj | collected 2018-10
AGGCTACCCTTGCCTAATGGATTATTATGTGAAGTTACATCCGTGTTAAGAACCGCCGTATGCCGAACGGCACGTACGGTGGTGTGAGAGGTCGGAAAATGAAATAGGAGGAAAACTATTTCATTTTCCTCCTACTCGATTTCATTAGAGCACATTTATACCATCACCCATTCCTCAATGGTACGGGTCTTGGTCGAGAACGAGATTCCGATCTTGTGCAGTTGACGCCCGTCGTAACTGAAGGGAATCATGTAGCCTTTCTCGAAACCCAAGAGAGGTGTCTTTATCAAGAATCGCAAGAAGACAGTGGTCAAGTAGGCACCTGCAATTATCTCAAGGCCCGAATTCCATCATGGAATTCGGGCCTTGTTATGTGGTATGCCACCAATAATTTTCAATTTTCAATCTCCTTTATTGCTCCGTCAGATAGAGGAAACGCTTGATGCTCTTCTTGGGTGTTTTTTCGAATTCCTCATTGTGAAGACGGATGGTGGAGATGCGGCTGTAGGTGGGGAGCATATCGTTGAGTTCCTTGCGGTTTTGCTCCATGATGTTCTCCAGGTCGGTAGTGGTGAATCCCATGGAATAGGCCTCGTCGAGGTCGGGGTGCACCAGGCCAACCAGTTTGTCGCCCTCCTGGATGACGATGCTCTCGTTGACCAGCGCCATGGAGTTGAGTTTGTCCTCGATCTCCTCGGGGTAGATGTTCTGACCGTTGGAACTCAGCAGCATATACTTGCTGCGGCCCTTGATGAACACGTTGCCGTCGTGGTCGATGACGCCCAGGTCGCCGGTATGGTACCAGCCGTCGGCATCTATGGTCTGGCGGGTGGCCTCCTCATTCTTGTAATAGCCCAGCATGACGTTGAGGCCTCGGACGAGGATTTCTCCGGGAATGTTCTGCGGATCGGGACTGTCAATCTTCAGTTCGTTGTGGATAGCCACCTTTCCGCAACTGCCGGGCACGAACTCCTTGTAGTCGGCATAGCAGATGATGGGTGCGCACTCTGTGGCACCATATCCCACGGTGTAGGGGAACTCAATGCGGTGGAGGAACGACTCCACCTCCTGGTTGAACGCGGCGCCTCCGATGATCACCTCCATGAAGTTGCCGCCGAATGAGTTGACCACCTGGTCGCGGATGGTTTGGCGCACCTTCTTGTTGATGACCGGCATGTTGAGCAACAGGCGCATGCGGTTGTTCTGTATTTTGGGGAATACCTTTTTCTTGATGATTTTCTCGATGACGAGGGGCACGGCGATGATGATGGCAGGCTTCACCTCAGCGAACGCCTTGGCGATGATGGCCGGTGAGGGCACACGTGTGAGGTAGAAGATGTGGCATCCGTTGAGGAACTCGTAGATGAACTCAAACGACATGCCGTACATGTGGGCCATGGGAAGGATGCTCAGCACGTTGTCGCCCTTCTTCACGTTGTTGCCCATGGCATGTCCTGCGAAGTCGAAATTGCTCCAGATGGCACGGTAGGGAATCATGACTCCCTTGGAGAAGCCTGTGGTGCCGCTGGTATAGTTGATGAGAGCCAGTTCATCAGGACTCTGCTCCTTGTAGTAGTTGACGTGCTCCTGACGGAAATATTTGGGGAATTTCTTGCCGAACATCTCGTTGAGGTGCTCCCGTGCAAAGGTGAGTTTGTCGGAGCGTGAGAAAAGCAGCGAGTAGTCGGGGATATAGATGATGCCTTCGATGCCGGGCATCTTGGTGGGGTCTACCTGTGTCGACACCACGTCGCCGGCGAAGAGCAGTTTTGCCTCACTGTGATTGACAATGTTGTGGATCTGGTCGGCGGTGAACTCATGTAGAATGGGCACAGCCACGGCTCCGTAGGTGAGTGTGGCGAGGAAGGCTGAAGCCCATCCCGCACTGTTGCGTCCGCAGAGTGCGATTTTGTCGCCCCGCTTCACACCGCTGTTCTCAAACATGATGTGCAGTTTCTCGATCTTCCGTGCCACATCATGGTATTGCAAGGTGATGCCTTTGTAGTCGGTGAGTGCGTCGAGGTTCCAGTTTTCCTTGATGCTCTTTTCAATAAGCGTATTGAAGTTTGCTATCTTTTCCATAGTCGGAGTCTTTTCTTGGTCTATGATTCTTGATAGAGGTATCGCTTGATACTCTTCTTGGGAGTCTTGGCAAATTCTTCCTTGCGGATCTCGATGGCAGCCACCTTGCTGTACGCGGGTATGGCGGCATTGAGGTTCTGCAGGTTTTGGTTCATTACATTGGTGATGTCTTCGTCGCCGAAGCCCAGGTTGTGTGCCTCCTCAAAGTCGGGATAGACGAGTGCGATGAATTTCTCGCCACGCTGTATGACGACGCACTCGCTCACCATTGCCATGGAGTTGAGTTTGTCCTCGATTTCCTCAGGATACACATTCTGGCCGTTGGCAGAGAGCAGCATGTTCTTCTTGCGTCCCCGGATGAAAATGTTGCCGTAGGCATCCATCGTGCCCAGGTCGCCGGTGTGGTACCATCCCTCCTCGTCGATGGCCTCACGGGTGGCCTCTTCGTTCTTGTAGTAACCCAGCATCACGTTCTGGCCTCTGGTGACAATCTCGCCCTCCTTGTTCCGCGGGTCGCTGCTGAGAATGCGCACCTCCATGCCAGTGACGGCCCGCCCGCAACTGCCTGGCACATAGTCATGGTAGTCGCTGTAGGAGATGAGCGGTGCGCACTCTGTCGTGCCGTAGCCCACGGTGTAGGGGAAGTCGATGCTTTTGAGGAAAGCCTCCACCTCTTGGTTGATGGCTGCACCGCCGATAATAACCTCATAGGCCTGTCCGCCGAATGCCTCATACACCTGCTCGCAGATTTTCTGCTTCACCTTCTTACTGATGACCGGCATATTGAGGAGCAGTCTGACCAGATTGTTCTGTATCTTCGGGAATACTTTCTTGCGGATGATCTTCTCAATGATGAGAGGCACTGCCACCACCAGTGCCGGTTTGACGTCTGAGAACGCCTGTGCGATGATGGCGGGTGAGGGAAGACGGGTAAGGAAGAAGAGGTGGATGCCGTAACTGAAAGGATAGAGAAATTCCACCGCCATGCCATACATGTGGGCCATGGGCAGGATGCACAGCATGTTGCAGTGAGGCTTCATGTGGGGCTCTGCCAGGAATTTGTAGATGAAATTGATGTTTCCCATGATGGCGCGGTAGGGAAGCATCACACCTTTGGAGAATCCTGTCGTGCCGCTGGTGTAGTTGATCAGCGCCAACTCGTCCTCCTGGTCCTCATGATACTGGATGTGCTCTTTGCGGAAAGCCTTGGGGTATTTCATCCCAAAGAGTTCGTTGAGATGCTCTCTGGCGTAAGTGAGTTGCTCGGACCGAGAGGTGAGCAGTGAGAAATCGGGCAGATAGACGATGCCTTCCAGTTCCGGCATTAGGATGGGGTCGATACATTTTGCCACCACGTCGCCGACGAAGAGCAGGCGTGAACCGCTGTGGTTGACGATGTTGTGTATCTGTTCGGCATTGAACTCATGGAGGATGGGCACAGCCACGGCACCATAAGAGAGTATGGCCAGGAAGGTCACCCCCCAGTGTGCACTGTTGCGGCCGCAGAGGGCGATTTTGTCGCCTTTCTGGATACCGGCATGCTCCATGACGATATGTATTTTCTCTATCTTACGGGCAACATCCTTGTATTGTAAGGTTGCTCCTTTGTAGTCTGTAAGCGCGTCATAGTCCCAATTTGCGGCTATGCTTTTGGCGATCAGTTGATTGAAACTTTTATTGAGTTCCATTGCACAATTTCTCAATTTTTGTGCAAAGGTAACACTAAGTTTGCACAATTCAAAAAAAAATGTGCAATTTTTATTGCCTTATTTGTAGAATAATGCGGTTAAGTAAAAAAAAGGATAAAAAAAAGGTAAAATCACTCATATTTCATCGACTTGGCCGGGTCGATATGAGATACGAGGAAACTGGGCGCGATGAGCACGATGATGCTGATGATGAGCGTGGCGATGTTGATGAGCAGGATGACGGGGATGTTGATCTCCACAGGCACCACGTCCACGTAATAGGTTTCGGAGTCGAGTTTCACGAGTCCTGTCGCCCGCTGCAGGAGACATAATCCGATGCCAATGATGTTTCCGATGGCCATGCCTTTAGCAATGATGAAGACAGCAAACCACAGGAAAGTGTGCCTGATGGTCTTGTTCTTGGCCCCCATCGACTTGAGGGTACCGATCATGCTGGTTCGCTCAATGATGATGATCAGCAGTCCTGACACCATGGTGAATCCCGCCACTGCCACCATGAGTGCAAGGATGATCCACACGTCGAGGTCGAGCAGTTCGAGCCATGCGAAAATGCTGGGGTAGGAGTTCTGGATGGTCAGTGATGAGTATGTGGCACCGTATTTGTCCTGAGTGCGGTCCACCATATTGTTCATCATCATGTCGGCTTTGTCGATTTGCTCAAAGTCGCTGACGGTGATCTCTGCTCCGCAGGCCTGGTCGTTTTCCCATCCGTTGAGTTTCACCACCGTTCGGAGGTCGGTGAGGCAGAGCGTCTCGTCGAAGTGTTTCAGGTCGGTGCGGTAGATGCCGCAGACCGTGAAACGCCGGGTGCGCACATTGTCATCACCCATGAAGTAGGCGAAGATGCGGTCGCCGGTGTGCAGTTGCAGTTTGTCGGCGATGATGCGCGATACGAGGAGTTTGTTGCTGCTCTCCTGATCGCTGAAGGCAGGCAGTTCTCCCTCCTCCAGGAATCGGGAAATGAAAGTCGTGTCGAACTCAGGACCCATTCCCTTGAGCATCACTCCGAGAAAGTCGTTGTCAGTCTTGAGTATTCCCTGTTTGAGTGCATAGCGTTGCACATGGGCGACACCGGGGATGTTGCCCAGCATTGTCATGGTGCTGTCGTCCATGCAGACGGGCGTGATGGCCTCATACTGCAGTGCCATGTAGTCGGCAACGGTGATATGGCAGCCGAACCCGATGACTTTGTCGCGTATGGCATGTTTGAATCCCAGCACCACGCAGACGGATATGATCATCACCGCCAGGCCGATGGCCACACCTGCTGTGGCGATGCGGATGGCGGGTCGGCTCACTTGCCTCTTGCCTTCGTCATCGCGGTAGATGCGTCGTGCTATGAACAGGGGAAGGTTCATCGGCTACTCGTAGTCCTCGCGTCCGGGATATGCCTCCAAAGCCTTGCGGAGAACCAGCAGGGCATGGTTGAGATCATCTTTTTTGAGCACATAGGCGATGCGCACCTGATTGATGCCGGCTCCGGGAGTGGTGTAAAAACCGGAGGCGGGAGCCATCATCACTGTGGCGCCCTCGTATTCAAACTTCTCCAGGCACCAGCGGCAGAATTTCTCTGCGTCATCGACAGGCAGTTTGGCTACGGTATAGAAAGCGCCCATGGGGATGGGTGAGTAGACACCTGGGATGCGGTTGAGTCCGTCGATGAGGCATTTGCGTCGCTCCACATACTCATCGTAGACATCGCGCAAGTATTCCTCGGAGGCATCCAGCGATGCCTCTGCCACGATCTGTCCGATAAGGGGAGGGGAGAGGCGTGCCTGGCAGAACTTCATCACAGCGGCGCGCACCTCTGCGTTTTTGGTGATGAGTGCGCCGATACGGATGCCGCACTCGGAGTAGCGTTTCGACACAGAGTCGATGAGCACCACGTTCTGCTCGATGCCCTCCAGGTGGCAGGCGCTGATATAGGGCGATCCGGTGTAGATATACTCACGGTAGACCTCGTCGGAGAACAGGTAGAGGTCGTACTTCTTCACCATATCTCGGATTTGGTTCATCTCGCGCCGGGTGTAGAGATAGCCCGTCGGGTTGTTGGGGTTGCAGATCATGATGGCGCGAGTACGCTCGTTGATGAGTTCCTCGAACTTCTCCACCTTGGGCAGGGAGAAACCCTCCTCGATGGTGGTGGCTATTGTCTTGATCTTGGCACCTGCCGAGATGGCAAACGCCATATAGTTGGCATAAGCGGGTTCGGGTACGATGATTTCGTCTCCGGGATTGAGGCAGGACAGAAACGCAAACAGCACGGCCTCGCTACCACCGGATGTGATGATGATATCATCGGCGGTCACCATGATGTTGTACTTGGCGTAATAGTCTACCAGTTTCTCGCGGAAACTCTGATAACCCTGTGACGGGGAGTACTCCAGAATTTCCCGGTCGATGCTCTTGAGTGCGTCAAGTCCTTCACGTGGAGTTGGCAGGTCTGGCTGACCGATATTCAGATGGTAGACTTTGGTGCCTCTCTTCTTGGCTGCAGCGGCCAAGGGAGCCAATTTCCTGATGGGCGACTGTGGCATTTCCGTGCCGCGTATGGATATGTCAGGCATACTTGAGGATGATTATTGCTTTGAAAGTGCAAAGGTAGTGCAAAAATCCGATTAAGCGAGCAAAATGCTCATTTATTTGCATACAGAGAGACAGAGGTACAGAGATTTTTATGTGATTATCAACACAGAGGTACAGAGTTTTTAATTGAATATCAACACAGAGGTACAGAGATACAGAGAATTTTTGTGTGATTGTCAACACGGATGTACAGAGATTTTGCCTCCTTCACATTTAAATGCTTTCAACTGTTGAATTTTCAATTTTCAATTTTCAATTTTCAATCGGCGCAGCCGAAATCAATTTTCAATCGGCGCAGCCGAAATCCATCTTCAATTTTCAATTTTCAATTTTATCTCACTTCCCACTCATAGATACCCGCTGAGTTGTCGTCGGGCAATGTGATCTCCAAACGGAGTGCAGTGGTCTCAACGGGGTCGAAATTGACGGTACATGGCTCGCCTTTCACCGAAGGATATTTGTCGGCACCGGTCACCTCTTTCCACTCTTCCATTGACGACTTATAGAGCAGACGCCATGATTTGGGGACACGGCAACCACCCCAGGGGCTATCGTCAAACCAATAGACGGTGCTGCTCTGCACGGTAGCAGCATTGGAAAACTCATAGGTGATCCATTCCGTTGACTGCTTCTTGGGCCACCAGTGGAAATAAGGTATCGAACGGTCGTTCTCGTCCTTGGGGATGAGTCGGTCATTGATGGCGCTGATGGCAGATGCCTCATGCGACGAGGTCACTTTCGATTCCGATGCGAGGGTGGCGGGCTGTGCCGGTGTGGTGGAACTCAGGTCCTGCGCCTGCCATACCCGCATTTTGCCAGGGCCTCGGTGACACCAGGCATAGTAGGGGATGAGTTTCAATTCCACATTCTGGATAGCCAGACGTCCCTGTTGATCGAAGTCAAGGGTCTGTGCCTGTGTCAGCAGCACCTTGATGGGTGTGTCTGCGATGGTGCCATCGGTGATGGAGAACTCCGGTGACTGGTTGATCAGGATGCTCATCAGGTCGAAGTCATTGTCAGGCCATTCGGCACAATAGACCAGCGGTCCACGTTCAAAACACACCATGCCGCGGTCGGCCTCCACCTTGCGGTTGGCCTTCACGGTGCGGGGCTGCATATCGAAATGGACACGCACCACGTCGCCCTTTCGCCAGGAGCGGTCGATGGTCATATAGCCGTCATCCGTCAGCAATCCGTCGCTTTTCTTTCCGTTGACCGTCACTTTGTAGGCCAGGCGTTTGTTGTCGGCATATTGGTAGAGGTCACTGGGAACGACCTGGTTGCGTAACCATCCCGGGATGCGTATTTTCATTGCAAAAGTTCCCGCTTGGTTCTTTGCCACCTTGATGGCGATGTCGCCGTCCCAGGGATATTGGGTATCCTGCTCCAACACCACGCGTTTCCCCTGAATGTCGAGTTCACTCCTGTTGGAGAGGAAGAGGTTGACATAAACGTTCCTGTCGTGCACGGCATAGACATATCCGGGAAGGGAGGGGATGAAACGGCATATATTGCTGGGGCAGCAGGCACAACCAAACCATGCCTGGCGCTGGTGCTGTCCCATCGACTCCAGAGGGTTGGGGTAGAAGAAACCATTGCCCTCGAGCGAGACGCCGGAAATCAGACCGTTGTAGAGAGTGCGCTCGAGCACGTCGAAATACTTCGACTGTCCGTGGAGCAGGAACAGACGGTAGTTGACATACACATTGCCGATGGCAGCGCAGGTCTCACAGTAGGCACTCATGTTGGGCAATTCGTAGTTCTTGCCGAAAGCCTCCCCGCTTGAGGTGGCACCGATGCCGCCCGTGATATAGAGTTTTTTGCTGACGATATTCTCCCAGATGCGGTCGATAGCGTCGATGTAGGCTTTGTCGCCGGTGAGGGCAGCCACGTCGGCCATGCCGGCATACATATAGGCAGCACGGACAGCATGGCCTACCGCCTCATCCTGTTCGATGACGGGCTTGTGGGCCTGCGAGTAGTCGTGTTTGATGGTTGTCTTTCCCCGGTAGTCGAGGAAGAATTTCGCCTCGTCGAGGTATTCCTTTTTCCCGGTGACCAGGTAGAGTTTGGCCAGTGCCATCTCTGCTATCTGATGGCCTGGCACCACGCATGCCTGTCCGGGGTTGGGCCCCACCTCGCGCAACACGCAGTCGGCATAACGGATGGCGATGTCGAGAAACTTGCGGCTGCCTGTGGCCTGATAATGAGCAATGGCTCCCTCGACCATGTGACCGAGATTGTAGAGTTCATGGCTGAGGTCTTCCTCCTTCACCCAGCGCTTGTTGCCCGACCACTCATGAGGATGCTGCGGGTTTTGGGTGCGTGAAGTGTATAGATATCCGTCGGGTTCCTGGGCGGAGGCAATGATGTCGAGCACGGAGTCGATGTAGGCCACCAACTTCTTGTCGGGATAGGTCTGGAGAATATAACTGGCACCCTCTATGGTCTTGTAGGGGTCGGTGTCGTCGAATGAATATCCGCCAACCTTGAAGGTCTTTGATGGGTCTTTCATGTGGGTGGCGGCATTGACGAAATTGGTGTAACGCCCTGTTTCCTCACATTTTGAGAAAGCGAGAGGGATGGTCACATTGCGACTGGCCTCCAGACGCTGACCCCAGAATGTTCCTGGCGTGACTTTCACCTGGGTGAACGGTACTGGTGTGATGGGGTAACCTTGTGTATTGTCTTCTTGCTGTGCGCATGCCACGCTGCTTGCCAGAACGGCCATGATGGCTAAGATGATTTTTCTCATTTTTGAGGTCGGGTTAATGGGGTATTTCGTATTTTTCTGCAAAACTAAGAATAAAAATCCGAAATCGGGGGAATTTCGTACATGTATATGCAAAAAAGTCCATATTGACTCTTTCTTGTGTCTGTTTTCTCCCGTTTTTTGCTGTTTCCCCCAAGAATTGATGATCGAATTGTCGAATTATCCTGTGCTCACTAATTCTTTCATTCTCTAATTCGGGATTTACTTTTTTCTCACGAATTATCGAATTGTCGAATTATACAGTGCTCAATAATTCTTTCATTCTCTAATTCGGGACTTTTATTTTTTCTCACGAATTATCGAATTATCGAATTATTTGGTGCTCACCAATTCTTTAATTCGCTAATTCGGGATTTTTATTTTTTCTCACGAATTTTCGAATTATCGAATTATTTGGTGCTCACCAATTCTTTAATTCGCTAATTCGGGATTTTTATTTTTTCTCACGAATTTTCGAATTATCGAATTATTTGGTGCTCACCAATTCTTTAATTCGCTAATTCGGGATTTACTTTTTTCTCACGAATTATCGAATTGTCGAATTCTTATGTGACGTGCAAATGGGGAGATTGTTTTCATCAGACAGCGTCTCGTCAGTTATTTCAAAAGATGCACAAGTCTGCCTTCTATCTGTATCTCACCAGCCTCCTGCATCTCTCTGAGACACCGCTGCAAAGAATACTTCTGTATGCCGAAATGCTCAGCCAGTGCCTGTCGGGAGAGGGGAATCCGCAGATGTCGGCTCTGTTGCTTCTTTTGTTCTTCTTTAAAATAATATTCCACCTTCTCACGCACACTCATAGAGAGCATCGACACTTTTTGGGTGAGGAACGACACGATATTGGAGAGGATCTGAATCTCATTGAAGGCGATGCGACTGTTGGAAAGAATCAGTGCTTCCATATCAGTGCGCATGAGCCGTAGGACACGGGTGTCGACGACAGCCTCTACGGTCACAGGATAGTGGTTGTTGGCAGCAAAGAGAAAAGCGGGCGCCAACATATTGCCCGAATGATGCATATTGAGGGTGATGATTCTGCCCGATGGACTCATTATGGAGGCTGTCATCTCACCGTTGATGATAATATCGGCATGAAGGCACTCGTCACCCGCCACGGCGAAGATCGTACCTCGCTTATACGTCAGTACACGATAGCGCACGCTGTGCATCGCATCCATGATCTCCTCGTCGGTCAGTCCCTTGAAAAGCGGACAGGCAGTCAGCCCTCTTAATGTATCTATATCCATACGTCAATAAAAGAAAAACATCACATTGCAAAATTGTGAAAGACGAGCACAAAGCCTCCTATCTTCGCCTAGCAAAGATAGGAACAAATTGTGAATTTTTCTAAAATTTAACAAAATTTATGCATTCGGAATAACATTTGTTACCCCTATTTATCCTCATAAAATAGTATTTTTGTAAAAAATATAAAAAATGTCCATCAATGAAGATAATTGATCAAATCATCGACCGATTCTCTTACAAGCAAAAAGTGGGACTGCTCATCCTGGGTGGTGTGATCGTGGGCTTAGGGGGTCTGTTTATGTATTTGCTCCGGGCTCATACCTATATTGCCGACAATCCTTCCGCCTGTGTCAACTGTCATATCATGACGCCCTACTACGCCTCGTGGAGTCATTCGTCGCATGGCAGAGACGCCACTTGCAACGATTGTCATGTGCCCCACTCCAGCCTGGTGGCCAAATATGGTTTTAAGGCGATGGACGGCATGAAGCATGTGGCCTATTTTGTCACCCACTCCGAGCGACAAGCCATCATGGCAGAAGATATGAGCGCCCAAGTGATCATGGACAACTGCATCCGTTGCCACACCCAACTCAATCAAGAGTTTGTCAAGACTGGCCGCATCGACTATATGATGGCCAAGCGAGGCGACGGCAAAGCCTGTTGGGACTGCCATCGCAACGTGCCCCATGGCGGCATGAACTCACTGTCGAGCACACCGGCAGCAGAGGGTGTGACTCCATTGCCACCCAGTCCGGTGCCCGAATGGCTTCATGGTCTGACGGGCCGGTAATATCTTCTCTCCTCCATTTCTATCCCAAACCGAAAATTGAAAAAATCAAATATTATGGCAAAAAAATTAAAAAAATGGCAAGGCTGGGCACTCTTCGGAGGATCCATGGTCTTAGTATTTCTTTTAGGCCTGCTCGTTTCATCGCTGATGGAGCGCCGGGCTGAGGTGGCCAGTGTGTTCAACAACAAGCGCACGGAGTTTACCGACTCCATCATCGCCCAGAACGAGAAGTTCAAGGCCGACTATCCCCGTGAGTATGAGACTTGGGCGATGACAGAGGACACCACCTTCAAATCGAAGTACAACAGTTCACAAGAGGTTGATGTACTGGAAGCACGTCCTGAAATGGTGGTACTGTGGGCTGGCTACGCTTTCTCACGCCATTACAACACACCCCGTGGACACAAGCACGCACTTGAGGACATGCGCAAGATTCTGCGGACGGGCAACCCTGGCATACAGATTGGTGCCGACTCTATTGCCGCGGACATGCAGCCCGCTACCTGCTGGACGTGCAAGGGTCCTGATGTGCCTCGTATGATGCGCGAATTGAGTGATTCGAAGTCGGTCATGGACCCAGCCAACTTCTATGCCAAGAAGTGGAGTGAACTGGGTGCCGAGGAGGTGAACCCCATAGGCTGTTCTGACTGTCACGATGCCCGCACGATGGATTTGCGCCCTGCACGTCCCGCCATCTATGAGGCTTTTGCCCGTGTGGGCAAGGATGTGAGAAAGGCTTCTCATCAGGAGATGCGCTCATTGGTTTGTGCGCAGTGCCACGTGGAGTATTACTTCATCAAGCCCGACGACCCGAAGAACCCAGGCAAGGCCAATTACCTGGTTTTCCCGCAGCACTATGGTCTGACTTGCGAGGCAGCAGAGAAGTGGTTTGACGAGATAGGATTTTACGACTATATCCATCCACTGTCCAAGACAAAGATTCTGAAAGCCCAGCATCCGGGCTGGGAGATGTCACAACAGGGCATCCACGCTCAGCGTGGTGTCAGTTGTGCCGACTGTCATATGCCTTATAAGAGCGAGGGTGGAGTGAAATTCTCCGACCATCAGATTATGTCGCCATTGGCTAAGATAGACCGTACCTGCCAGACCTGTCATCGCCAGGATGCTGAGGTGTTGCGCCAAAATGTCTATGAGCGTCAGGAAAAGTGCAACGAGGTGCGCGACCGTGCTGAGCAGGAGTTGGCACGTGCCCACTTCGAGACGAAGTTTATCATCGACAAGGGTGCCTCTGATGCAGAGTTGGCTCCCATCCAGACCCTGTTGCGCAAGAGCCAATGGCGCTGGGACTATGCCATCGCATCCCATGGTGCCACCTTCCACGCTCCCCAGGAGGTGACCCGTCTGCTCTCCCACTCTGTAGACTATGCTCAGCAGGCACGTCTGCTGATTGCCCGTGTGGCTGCCAAGCACGGACACATCGGAGAGATTCCCGTACCCGACTATTCCACCAAGGCGAAGGCTCAGGCCGCCATCGGTCTCGACATGAAAACCTTGAACGCCAACAAGCAGCGTTTCCTCCAAGAGATAGAGCCTAAGTGGATAGAGGAAGCCAAGAAGAACGGCAAACTTGTATCGCTCTGATGTGGACCAAACCATGGACACTCCGTGAAGGCTTCATCATCTGTTGTGGCCTGGTAGTGGCAGGACTGATGCTCGAACTGAGCATTGGCCCTGTCATTTGGGATTCGTTTGCCTGGCCTGCCAATGCCATAGTGCTCGCAGGCCTTATAGTGCTGTGTGTCAGTATCTACCTGCTCCGCCGATGGGTGTATGCCTTTCGCTTTCTAAGCACCTATAGCGCGGCTGTGCCGGCGCTGCTCTTCGCGGTGGGCCTTACCGTCATCATGGGGCTCACCCGCCAAAGCGTCAACGGAGCCTGGATTTACAATATGCTCTCTTTCTGGCCTTTTGTGCTGGTGTATGTCTATATCACCGTCATCCTCTCCCAGGTCATCATCCACCACATCCTGCATTTCCAATGGCGGCGCGACATTCCTTTCCTGCTCAACCATCTCGGTCTCTTCATCGCTATCACCACGGCAACCCTGGGCAATGCCGACATGCAACGGCTGAAGATGATCACCGCCATCGGAGAACCAGAGTGGCGCGCCATCGGTGATGGCGGCGTAGTCAAGGAACTCCCTCTCGCCATCGAACTGAAACGATTCATCATGGAGGAGTATGACGACGGCACCCCCAAGCGCTTCGCCTCTGAGGTGCAGATACTGACCAAAACGGGCCAGAACATCCAAGCCACCGTCGACGTAAACAAGCCTGTCGAGGTGGAGGGCTGGAAAATCTATCAATATGGCTATGACACGGCGATGGGCCGTATGAGTAACATCAGTATCCTGGAACTGGTGAATGACCCGTGGTTGCCAACGGTCTATACCGGTATCTACATGATGCTGGCTGGCGCTGTATGTATGTTTGTCATAGGAGTGAGGAGAAAGAAGTCATGAGTTGGGAACAATTTATCTATTTCGCTTTCGTGGCGCTGCTGCTATGGATAGCGGGGGCCGTCGGAGCATGGAAAGAAAAGAGCCGCACCGCCTTTCTTTTCACCGCGGCTGGCCTGGCTGTGTTTTTCTGTTTCATTCTTCTTATGTGGATATCCTTGGAACGCCCACCACTCCGCACCATGGGTGAGACCCGGCTGTGGTATTCCCTCTTCCTGCCACTGGCAGGTCTCATGGTTTATAGCCGGTGGAAATATAAGTGGATACTCACTTTCTCGACCATCCTGGCCACCGTCTTCATCTGCGTCAATCTCTTCAAGCCTGAGATTCACTCCAAGACGCTGATGCCCGCACTGCAAAGCCCATGGTTTGCCCCCCACGTCATCGTCTATATGTTTGCCTACGCTCTCCTCGGAGCCGCCACCGTCATGGCGCTCTATCTGCTGTTTTTCAAGAAAGACCATGCGTCGGAAGATGAGATGGAAATCACCGACAACCTCGTATACGTGGGACTGGCGTTTATGACCATCGGCATGCTCTTCGGTGCTTTATGGGCCAAAGAGGCATGGGGGCACTACTGGTCATGGGATCCTAAAGAGACATGGGCAGCCATCACGTGGTTTGCCTATTTAGCCTACATCCACTACCGACTGATGCCTCGCCACCGTCAACGTCTGTCGCTCTGGATGCTCATCGTCGCTTTCATCCTGCTCCAAATGTGCTGGTGGGGTATCAATTACCTGCCATCCGCTCAGGGCAGCAGCGTCCATACATATAGCGTATGACGTAAATAAGCCTTTGGCTGTTGGCCGTTGGCCTTTGGCTTTTGGCTGTTGGCTGTGGGTCGAAAATGCAAATGGCTGTTTTTCAGTTGCTTATTTTTCAGTGTGAAGCGGTTGCTGTAGGTGGTCATTCGGAAAATATTTATCTGCTATTTCTGATATTGCTCATTTATTTGTATATTTGCATTCTCTAAGAATAAAAACCAGTTGCGGCACAAGTTAGGAAAGAAATGATGGGCACGTGACACATTTTGTAACCAATAATTGCAAGGATGGCAAGAAAGAAATCAAAGACAGCAGAAACCTTGTTTGAGGTGATGTTGCACACAGTAGAGGACGACCTGATTGCAAATGCTGAGATTCTCGGCTTTAATCAGCATGGGGAAATGGAAGGGATGAAAACCTATGAAATGCGGAAATATTTGGTAAAACAGGTGCTGGCGAATCCAAAGCAGGTGCTGGACCACCTGTCGAATGAGGATTTGGCCCTGTTTCAACAATTAGTGGATGCGGGGCCTGGCATGAGTGCGGTGTATATTTCGAATGGATCTCTGCCGCCCTGCGTCACGCTCGACCTTATCAATTGTCAGCATGATCTCGACGAAGGCAAGGTATTCTACACGATGACCGACGATCTGCGTGAGGCCGTCAGTCCATATATTTATACAGTGTATGATGAATTTGAGACCAGGTTTCGCTTGCACATTGAAAATCTTGTGCTCGGGGTGCTCAACATCTACGGATGCCTGACGGAGCGGCAATTGAAGTCATTGCTGAAGGAACATATCGGACTTGAGGACGATGGTACAGGTGTGCTTGAGCACATTTATCCGCAATCAGCGGCCATCCAACTGTGTTGTTTGGGTTTTGATGAAGACTTTGGTGAACCGTTATATGTCTCACCCTTCGTTGTTTCTGTCGATGAGATACTCGCCAGCCGGAAGGAGCATCCTGAAATAAAGGATCTGAAGCATTTTGATAAAGAATTGGTGAAGGAGGCCGGTATGATGCCCACCCCTGACATCCCCAATCCCATGTCGGCTGAAATAGAGCATCTGTTGAAGACCAAGGCTGGATTTACAGAGCAAGAGGCCATCCTGATGGAGTTTTCTATCTGGCTTTTGATACAGCAAGAGGAGAATGTTTCCGATGTCATCCAGGAGTTGTTGGAGTCAGATGACAGGTTGGAGAGTGTTCTCCCGCAGTTGTCAGACTACATGAACCACTGTCCGCGGTGGGAGTTCTGTGGTTACTGTCCCGACGACCTTTTCCGCATGGGCGGCGGATTGTCTGGAAAACCACATATCTCCATGGGGCCGAACGGCGGTGAGGATGCCATGTCGTATGCCAATCCTTTTAAGGTGGGCCGCAATGACCCGTGCCCTTGCGGTAGCGGGAAGAAATATAAAGACTGTTGCGGGAGGGCTAACTGACAGAAAAGGGCGTTGGGCTGCAGGGCATCTGACTATAGTTTGACCACCAGTCCTGCCCGTTTCATCCACCTTACTACTTGGATGACAATCAGGGAGTAAGCCAGAGAGATGAAGATGCCAGCCACGCCATACCACCAACCCTCGGGCAGATGCAGGCCCAATGTGTCGGCAACGGGATACCAGACATAGGGCAGCAGGTAGCAGGTGAGGGTGGCAGTGCCGGCAGGAGCGATGAGCCATGTCCATGAGACGTGCCCCTTGATGTCCATCAGCCAGTAGACGGCCGCTGTGAGCGGGAAGAAGATGGCGAGGCAGTAGAATAGCCATGTCGGTGTGTCTTGGATCTTGGAAATGATCCAATATTGATGCGAACAGATTCCCGCCACCAGCATGACCAATCCAATGACAAGGAATACCGCCATGAGGCGTCCACAGGCATTGTTGCTACGATAATGTCTTATGAGCATGGATGCAGCAAGACCTGCCATGCAGAAAGCATGCTCCGCCCATCCTCCAGGAATGAACGATAAGAACAAGTTGCGCAGGAACCAATCCTGAGGGATGAGACTGCTGCTGTTGACCATACAAAGCAGCATGGTGATGACGGCGGCCACAACGACCCATTTCATGTCGCGTCGGCAAATCAGATAGGCAAGGGCCGTATAGAGATAACTCCATCCGATGAGGCCAAGTATGCCCCACCATCCTGTCTCGAAATGCTTGCCAGCGACGTCGCACCACACAATGACCGCCACCAATATCACTACCCCGATGAACTTCAGTATACTGACCACAAAGGGCAGGTCCTTCAATGCAGTCCCTTCATATGCTGTCCATATCAGGAAGAAGGCGACGATCATCAGCAATGAATAGGTGAGGTATGACATACTCTCTGAACAAGTATGGATATTGAGCGTGAAGAGTCCCATCACGATAAGGGCGAATCCACGCCATAGGATGTGGCTCAATACTCCGAACTGCGAATCACCCCTTTTCAGACGGTTGTCGATGGCAAAGGGCACCGACATACCCACGCAGAAAAGGAAAGCAGGAAATATGGTGTCGGAGAAACCCAGCATATCTTCGTCGGCAGCGGCATGGAACAGCCAGTGGGGCACACCCTTCAGCGCCGGTATATCATTGACAAACAGCATCAACATCATGGTGATGGCCCGCATGGCATCAATGCTTGCCACTCTGGAGGTCTTCTTTGCTTTCATTTCCATTATATCGTTCAAGTTTTCTGTTTGCTCGATTGTCCAACACAAAGAGACAGAGACACAGGGACTGCTTCAGATATTTGACTTCATATAGTCTGTCGGTTTGATGCCGAACTGCTTCTGGAAGCATTTTGAGAAGTAGGAGGGATTGGAGAAGCCGACCATATAACTGATTTCGCTGATAGTGTATTTTCCCTCTTTCATGAGTTGGGCGGCCCTCTTGAGGCGCACCATCTGAATCATTTCGTTGGGTGTGATCTCAGCCAGCGTCTTGATCTTGGCAAAGAGACCGCTGCGGCTGATGTTCAGTTTTTCAGCCAGGAAGTTCACGTTCAGATCCGAGTTAGAGAAGTTTTCCTCAATAATCTGGTTCATCTTTTTCAGGAACTCACTGTCGGTAGGATTTTGGGCTATTTCGGTCACCGGCTCCAGCGGTTGGGTGGAGAATTTCTCCATCAGGCGGCGACGTATCTGGAGGATGTTGCGGATACATGCTTCAAGATATTGTACCGAGAAAGGTTTCTCGATGTATGTATCGGCACCCACGTCCATCCCTTCCACTTTTGAGTCGTCATCGGTCTTGGCGGTCAACATGATGAATGGGATATGGCTGGTCCGCTGATCCTGACGCATACGGCGGCAGAACTCTGCTCCGTCCATACGTGGCATCATCCAGTCGCTGATGATCATGCTGACCTCGTGCTGCTGCAGCAGATGGAGCGCTTCGATGCCATCTTCTGCCGTCAGAATCTCATACTTGTCGTTGAAGTTGCTTTCCAGGAAATCACGCATATCCTTCGAGTCATCAACGATCAGCATGACAGGCCGATGGCTGTTGAAAGCAGGCTGATGTGAACCGGCAGATGTGGATGGCGCCGCCTGTTGGATTGCCGAGACATCGTCAATGGCAGTTGGAACCTTCGCTTTCTCAGCCTCCGTCTCATGGATCTCATCCTGGCAGACAGGCAGGATGATCGTAAAAATGCTGCCCTTGCCCAGTTCAGAGTCCACCAAGATTTCGCCATGATGCTGGTCGACAATGCTTTTCACGATGTTCAGACCGATACCCGTTCCAGGCTTGTTGCCCTCCGCCTGGAAGAATGGCAGGAAGATGCGCTCGCGGTCCTCCTTCCTGATGCCGACACCATTATCGCTCACACTGATACGGAACCGCTGGCCGTCAGGATCTTCGGTGCACGCCAGCCGAACCTCATCCTTCGAATACTTGTTCGCGTTGGTCAGCAGATTGCTGATGGTCTTTATCACCGCCTCTTTGTCGACGATGGCCGTGAAGTGCTCGTTGGGATAATCGACGGTGAACCGTTTGCCGTTTTGTTCAAACGTCGGTGCGAAGCGCTCGCTCACCGACACCATCAGTTCATGGATGTTTTGGGGCGCAAAGTGCATCACCAGGCTCTGCTGCTCCACCTTTCTGAAGTCGAGCAACTGGTTGACGAGTTCCAGCAGGCGATGTGCATTGCGGTCGATGACCTTCATGTCGTCGGAAGGATTTCCACGTTTCATCATCTTCTCCAAAGGAGCGATGATCAGCGATACAGGTGTGCGTATCTCATGGGCAATCATGGTGAAGAAGTTGAGACGGGCCTCGCGCACCTCCTTCTCCTTCTCCTCGTTCAGGCGCTGCATCTCCATCTGGTGGCGATGCTCAGCCCTCCTCAGCCGCAGATGGACATAATACCAGATGGCGGTGCCCAATAATAGCAGATAGAACAGTTTGGCATACCAACTCCACCAGAAGGGCGGTTCTACTGTAATCTTTAGGCTGGCCTCCTTGTCCGACCATATTCCATCGTTGTTGGTGGCCTTCACCCAGAATGTGTAAGTGCCGGCCGGCAGGTTGGTATAAGTGGCGCTGTTTTGGTTGCCGACATAGTTCCAGTCGCGGTCGAACCCTTCAAGCATATACGCATACTGGATTTTCTCCGGCGAGCAGTAACTGAGAGCAGCAAACGACAGGCTGAACATCTTGGATTCGCTGTAACCGATCGTTATCTCCTTGGTTTGGGTGAGGTCAAAAGGCATACCGTCGGTGTTGTGCTTCTCCTGATTCAGCACACTCAGAGAGGTGACATAGACAGGCGGCATCACCGTATTGGTTTTGATCAGATAAGGCAGGAAACTGTTGAACCCACCCGTTGAACCGAAATAGATGCGGCCGTCGCTGGCCTTGAACGCGCTGTTGGGCTGAAACTGCTCGCTGACGAGTCCGTCGTGGAGCGTAAACCGCTGCACGCCCTCATTGGGAACATACCTCACAATGCCACGCTCGGTGGAGAGCCATAAGGCGCCGTTGTCCTCGATGATTCCCAATATATTCTGGTTCGGCACATCGAGATTCACGCGCTGGAAACGATTGCCTTTCTTGTCGTAGGTGCATAATCCCGCAAAAGTGCCCACCCAAAGCCTGCCTTTCTCATCGATATGGCAGCAGTTTACCTGATTATCGGGCAAAGCGGTCTTGTCGGAAGCATCACCGCTGCGGAAATTGTGCAGTTGACGGCTCTTCCTGTCATAGCGCCAGAGACCTTCACCTTGGGTGGAAAGCCACAGATTGCCCTCGCTGTCCTCATCGATGTCGATGGTGATGGAATTGGTCTTGCCTATACGGATAAAACCATCTTTTTGAGCATCATACAGGCACAAGCCTTCCATGGTAGCCACCCACATCTCGCCACGGGAATCCTGATAGATGGCATACGAACTGGAGTTGTCAAGACTTGACGCATCGCTGGTCTGCACATATTGGCGCATGCTGCCCGTCTCCAGATTCATCACCACCACGCCATCGGTATAAGTGCCAATCCAAAGGTTGTTATGGTTGTCAGCACACAGTGCGTGGACATTGCGTTTGGAAAGCCAGTCTTGATGGGGATAACTGACGAAACGGTCTGCATAGCACATCAACCCACCATCGTCGCTGCCAATCCAGATGCGCCCCTGCCTGTCCTCACAGAAACGGGATATGACATTTCCCGTCAGTCCGTTTGCCATAGTGAAACCGTCGAAGCGTTTGCCCACCGGCGAGATATACCTCACTCCGCCATAGAATGTGCCTATCCACCAGCCCCCTTCGGAATCGTTGGTAATGGCATATACAAACCGGTCGTCTTGTCTCTGCCATTCTCCCGACTTCGGGTCGAGGCGTATCAGTCCATCATCACAGCCTATGCAGATGTTTCCGTCAGAATCCTCAGACAGTGTATGTATATGCCAGCCCGCTTTGGTAAGTTGAGGATTGAGCACCTGTTCCAACCTGCCGTCGCTGTGCATTAGCAGCAGTCCGTGTTCCCAAGAGCCCAACCAATACCGGCCGTCTTTCGTCTGAATCATGCGGAGAGATGCGGGTACTCCATTGAAACTGAGATTGACTGGTTCAAACTGGTTGTGCAGCCGGTTGAGTTTCTGCATCACCGGCACTCCCCAGTTCGTCACCGTCCAAATCTGATTGCCGGCATCGACATACACCTGCGCCACGGCATTGCCAGGGGTATTGATGTTATACTGCTTACAATTTCCCGTCTTGGCCATGTACTGCCACACTCCCTGTCCCATGGTTGATACCCATAGTTCGCCTTCCTTGTCCAAGGAAAGATAGGAAACCGTGGAATGGATATCCATCGGGAGTCTGCTGATGGTCTGATGGGCGAAATCGACAAAGAACACCCCCTTGTCAGTACCGACATACAAACCCTCATCGCATGCGAGCAGGGCTGAGATGTACTGGCTGATGCCTAATTCGGCGATGCGGAATGGCAATACTCTCCGACCGTCATAACGGCAGAGACCATTGTCTGTGCCGAACCAGATATAGCCATTTTTATCCTGCACTATATTGCGCACAGCATTGGCAGCCAACCCGTCGTTCATCGTAATCTGGCGGTAGCCGTAATCATCCTGTGCCCAGGCAGAGAGGAGCATCAGGATTGCTGCGATCAGTAACTGCAGTCGTCGCATGATGTGTCAAAAGTATAAATAAACCGCGAGACTACCAAAGGAACAATCAATTATTTGTGCCTGATATTCAACTTTATGGAGTTTAGAAGTTTAGAAGTTTAGGAGTTTAGACAATAGAACTGATTATTCATCGCCAGTATAGGCAATGACTTGCAAGAGTAATCATTTTTCTCTGTATCTCTCTATTGGAAAAATTCTTACCAACGGAAGCGTAGGCCGAGAGGCAGAGTGAACTCAAACGGGTGCTCGGTGCGGTAGGTCTTGATGCTGCTGCCGTCATTGAAGAAATACTGCATGCTGGGCTCAAGATAGATGCCGAGATAGGGCGTGACGTTGTATTGCGCACCGAGACCGAGCGATATGGACCACTGCACCGGCATGTGGGGCGACACCTCTTTCTGGAAGGTATTCGTTCCATTATAGAAATGACGCACATCGACGGTGCTGTTTATTGGCATCTCAAGCATCCCTCCAGCCGAGGAGTAGAAGCGGAGACGGGCTTTGTCATACCATGTCCATCCAAAACGCAGGGGGATACCCACATAGCGCAGCTTTTGATGTTCCTGAATATTGGCGCTGCTGCTGCCGGTGGTGATGGTGGAATTCAGTTGGGTGTAACTGAGACCTGTCTCGATGGAGGCTTTTTCAGAAATCTGGCGGCTGAGCATCAGTTGCAGGGTGATAGGAAGTTGATGCTCATAACGGGCCTCCATCGCCCCGCCATTAACGTTCATGTTCTGTGTGGCGATGCTTATAAGGGAGCGCTTCTCCTCGTCTAATTCTGCAGAATGGGTTTTCAGGTAGTTGCTGTAGTCTGCCCAGTTGCTGAACTGATGGGGTGCAGAGGCAGACATGTTCTTTCTATCAACAAGCATGCTGCCACCGACGGATGCTGAGGCCATGAAATTGTCGCGCCCCTTCATTAGGCCGCTGTATGCCAGACTGACGTTCCACTGATGAGGTTCCTTATCTGGATGATAGGCCATTTGGTCTTCTATGATTGCCCATGGAGCCTGCGGATGAGCGACGGTGTCCCCGCGAAGCTTTTCTTCTTTGGACTGCGCCGTCTCTGTTGGGAGAATGGTCATGCTGTCAGACGGCAGAATGGGAATGCTGTCGGACAGGACTGTCTCCTCTTCCGAATGAGGGGTTGGCTGCTGAGGAACCCTTTCCATCTTCACGCCCATCTTCTTCCGAATGGAGGGAGAAGAGGAAGAAACCTGTGTATAAACGGGTGGCTCCTCAGGCATTTCTTCTGATGTGGGAATATGCGTTTTAGAGGAGCCCTGGCTGACTACAGGTGTCTGTTCTTTCATGGGAGATTGCTTTTGATGGAGCCACCACACAGCCGTGGGTATGGCGACAAGCATCAGCAGGAGTGCCCACGACTGCCTGATGAGCAGCCTCAGCATCCGTTTGGCGTTGGAGAGCTGTTTGGAAGAGGAATGGGGTGTGATGCCCAAGAGTTGGCTAATCTCCTTATGCGATAGTCCCTCGAAGACCGAAAGGCGGAATACCTGTTGGTAGCCTTGCGGCAACTGAGAAACAATGGACTGGATTTGGTCGTAGTCATGAACTGGTGTTTCCTCCGTGCTTGACCTCTCCTCCTTGACCATCCGCCGGAGTGTCTCCTGTTCTTTTTTCGCATATAGCTGGTAGTGGTAGCCAACGTTCCTGACAATGGCCTTCATCCACGATTCCGGCTTGTCTGTCTGCTCCAGCTGGTCAAGCGAGGTGAGGATGATGACGAAGGCGTCGTGCAACAGATCCTCCGCCACGCTGTCCTCCTTTGTATAGTGCTTGCAGACGTTCAGTAGTCCGGGCCTATATCGCTGATAAAGCAGGTCCAGGGCCTGGCGTTCGCCAGCCTTGCACCCGCTGATCAGTTCTGATGTTCCCGGATCCATGCTTACTTCAAGCCTCAATTATGGAAATGCTGTTGCAAATGTACATAAAATCTGCACGACAAGCAAAAATGATACAGACTATTTTGACACCGCAAACTTGCATGATACATTCTGCCCATTGACCTGTGCCGTGGCGATGTATATGCCTGGCTCCCATCCCGAAGTGCCTATTGTCTTTGATGTGCCGGATACTGACGATTCATGGACGGCACTGCCCGTGTCGCTCCTGGTGACAGTGAGATGCCATTCCTTGGAGATTTCCAGTCTTTCATCAGCGGAAGGCTTACCTTCCTCGTTGGCACAGAGGGAGAACTGACATGAACCCTCAGACGGAGTTGCAGAGAGTGTGAAAGGAAGCGACAGCAGTGGAGCACGGATAATCTGAAAGCTGAATGACCTACAACCGTCTGCAGATCTGCCATTAATATTCTCAAACAATATCTGTCCAGGTGGAGTATTGACTGGTGGGACGGGGATAAATGATATCATCCCATTGCTGTTGTACCAAGACATAAGTAAGAGGCCGTTCCCAGAATGTGTAATTGTGCTGTTGGCAAAATCATCCGACACCAAGTAAACCATACGATTTGGAACAACAGGTAAACTGGACAGGTGGGTGAATGGCTGTGGGACAGCGTTTGTAGAGTCTGTCAGCGAAGGCTGTTGGTACCATGTTCCGGAGAAGCCCCCTGCCGTGTCAATCTGCTTGACAAGCGTCCCTACAACGGTGTTGCCCGACTTGACGGTGGCGGTCAGCGTGCCATAGTGACGCTCATTCTGCTGGTGGTCGATGACGTATGGATATAAATTCGCAGGAATAGACCCACTCTGGACATTGTCATACCCGAGATTCTGTCCATCTGCCTCCCATTCCACGGTATGGTTGGCTGGCAGGGGATCCACATAATAGTAGGTCGTTCCGCAAGGCACCATCGGACCATTGATAAAATGCCCAGTCAGATTCTTGCTGACCGTGGTGAAGACCGAGCCTCCATACATTATCTGCGCAGTAAGCGTCAGGCTTGGTGAGCCGAAGATATCCACATTTGTTTTCTGTGTAATCCTGCACTGGTTGGTGGAGGGTGTGTTGGCCTCGATGATGTAGCAAGAGGCATTGTTGCCCGTAAGTGACCAGTTAACGCTCATTGCACTCGGCAAGGCCGCCAGAGAATAGATGCCAGAACCGTATAGGTGCTCCGAACCAGAGATGATGAGGTCAGCACTACCTGGCATTACGGAGATTCCCCAGCCGGATGGGTCAAGCCAATTGCTGAGTCTGTCATGGTTGTGACCTCCACCGTCCCACGAAATGGAAAACTTTCCGAAATCGCCTCTAGGTTGAGAACAATAAGGGAAATAATTGATGTAATAATAATTCCCATGAAGTTGTCCAACAATTTTTTTTAAACTGTTTAATAATGGCGCCCCTGACGATCCATGTTGTACCACTCCATCATCGAAGAATGATGTCCAATGATCATTTTCTTCATTCCATGTGAATGAAGAAAAGATGTTATAATCAAAAGAAATTTTCATGACATCTCCCGCTGGATGATGAATGCAAGTGCCACTTGAGGGAACACTTCCTGTCCTATCCCATCCAAGCCATGAAAACTGATTATTGGAGGGTATAGTCTGATTCATCTCCAAAAGAGCAAAATCAGATGGGAAATATGCTGCCTTAAAAGTCGAGCCATTATAAGAGTATCCGCTTGTTACATTACTGCCTTCACAGAACGCTTTACGATAATTGAACTTAAACATAAAATATTGTGTATAAGCTTTCTCTGTTTCTGACAACAAACCGTCCTCATTAATATCAAGGCAATGAAAAGCTGTTAGAAAAAGGGGTTTGTATTCCATGTCGGTCGACATCACCAAAGATCCGCTGAATTGGCTTGTTCCATTGGCATGTAAAACCCATGCTACAGCTTCTGCTTCATGTTGGTATTCCGGAAAACAAGCAATATCATTATTGCATGATTCAGAGGATTTAACAACTCCACTATGCTGACTAATCATAGCATGTCTGTAACCATAAACGGTTTTGTTGATGGTTAAGGTTGAAATTCCCCGTGATAAGAAAGGTTCATAAAGAAGAATAGTTACTCTTGAATCGGGTATCACATCGGTAAGAAAATGTCTTTCATTACCAATTGTTTTTGATGTGACCGGACCATACACAATGGTGCTATTATGGTTGACGATATATAATTTTCCATCATCTGGCAGATGGAAATCTTTGAAAATGAAATTGAGGGACAATGCACTATCTGCCTCGAAAGTCAAAAACCACAAGTAGCCATCACCCATTTTCACCCAATTGCCATCATTGAGTGTGATATTCTGCTCTATACCCTTGCCAAATCTGTAAGGCACGGCCATACCATCTTTTTCCTTATCCTCACGCAGCAACTGGTTAACATTAACTTTAGGGATATAGATTTTATTTGATTGAGAATCAGAAGATTTGACTACATTCAGAAATGATTCAATGATACTGTCACATGGCTCATTATCTCCATAGTAGGTTGTCATAATCTGTCCATTTGTAGTAACAAAACTGATAAACATCATCAAAAAGGCAAATATTTTTTTCATAAGACTTCGAATGGGTATTTAAAGATGGCTTTTTTGAACTTGGAGTTTGAATCATTGGCTTTTTCACGATACTTGATACTGAAAGAGACACTATACTTCCCTATAGGAAAATCATCATTCTCTGGATCTGGACCACAAAGTGGATAAGTTGCAGCATTATGTGCTCCTGTTTCTTTCCAGAGACACTGTATATGGTAGGTTGAATGCGAAGGTATTGTCTTCCAAGTATTATTAGAAAATCCACAGAACATTCCACTATAGGGAGTTCCTATCTCTTTGCCATCTTCACTATAGACGCATAAGAATTCTCTGTTACTCGGTAGAAACATATCAGGGCCATTCTTGCTGACATATCTGACAATCCTTTCAATCCATTCTTTGTTCTCATGAGTACAAATCATCGTTGTATCGCTGTTGTTGACGATAACGAAATCAAACAAGATGTTTTCCTCTTTATTAAACTTTGTCGCGATTTCTCCTTTTTCATTCAGTAGACGGAATGAGAAACTGATACCGTCCTCTGGGACATTTTCTTCATTGTATAACGAACCTTGATCATCTTCTGAATCAATTAGGTCGCTGCTGCACGACACAAGCATCCCAGCCATGAGACATGCTAAAAATAATAACTTTTTCATATTCCAAGATTTTTATGTTTGATAATTCTTTTATTTTTATAGTGTCACAAAATGCAAAAAGACGGCATGGAAGGATATGGAATTTATGATTTATTAACAGTCGTTAGTATTTCTCAACAAAAGACATGATGTATCGTTCCGCGTGGAGTTTTTTGTCTGAGGTGTTAAGAAATACAACACATACATGGACGACACGAACCTTATTCGCCTGCGCCAGCGTTTTGTGACGGACCTTTCCCGTCAAAAGAACAGGACGAAGCACCTGCTATACACGCAAGGGGTGACATACCCCGAGTGTTTCAGGAAGAACCGCACACATTGGTCGCGAAACTTCATGTCGTGGCTTCGCAATGAGGTGAACTTGCTCTCCGAAGAGAAGCGGTCGCTTGTCTTGCTTTGTGACCAGATGGAGAACACCCGCAGGTCGATTCTGGCGGTCACACGTGAGTTCCGCCGCCTGAGCACCACTGACAAGTACAAGGAGAACTACGACCTTCTGGCATCTGTATCAGGCTTCGGGCTGATCATGTCGATGTCGATGCTGACGGAGTTGAACAACGATGTAACGAGATTCCCCAACGAGCGCACATTCGTGTCAATACTCGGACTCATCTCGACATGCCATGACTCTAGCGAGAAGAAGGTCAGCGGGGAAAAGACAAACCGGGGCAGCAAGCACCTAGGGCCGCTGATCATCGAAACCAGCTGGGTGGCAATATATAGAGACATGGGGTTGGGAGCATACTACTCCAATTGCTTCCAGAGCATAAAGCCACACAAAGCGATAATAAAGGTGTCAAGAAAGCTCGCCTGCAGGGCTTACACAGTCCTAAAGACCAAGACCAAATATAAATATGAGCAATCATAAAGCGAACATCGCAGAATTGCGTGACAACAGGAATACAAGTCGGACTGACTTCTCATTTTGCAATGACCACTCTCCGTCCCTGATGAGTCTGTAGGACTACATCATATAACAGGTTGTGGCATTATACTCCAAGATTTGAAGAAGTAATCTGATGAGTGGCTACGGCTCACTACATCTGATAGAAGTTTGATCCGGCATTCCTGTTACTTACGCAACTCTCCAGGCATGTTGAACGTGTCTGGATGGGGATTTCTTGTTAAAGGACTTGCAAATTAGTGTGAAAATGAACACAGAACCGTTAAACAACACTAAAATATGAGCCAATTATATGGATTGCAACATAGAGAGGGGACAGGTAGTTGATTCCATAGTTACAACGATAGATGGCTCTGGCTCCCTCCTGAGCGATGCCAGGCACTTGAACTGATAGCGAATGATTCCGCGAATATCCTTGAACGGATGGATTTGTGGCCAATCCGGCTATTTGTACTCCCTGCTGATGCTGTATGAGGAGTCAAGAAGTTTTTTCTCGGAAGCATTACGATATGGTATGGCTTATTCATAGAATACAAGGAGAGGAAGAACTTAAAAGAAAGAAGCTGATATACTGACAGCATGTTCACGCCGAAGCCCTTGTCGAATACCGAAGGCATGATAGCGGCACTCCAGATAGTAGTCGCAATCCTCTACAGAAATCTCCCAACCCTGCTTGGTACTTGCCTACAGAGCCTTGGCATCTTCAAGATATTTAGGAACCCAAATACGACCGTCGTTACGCAGCGACTCAGACATCAGCGTCAACTTAGACTATTTGTCGCCGTGAACGGGGATACAGGTCGGGGGAATATAAAAGTATGATGGGTTTGCAAAGTAAGCACCCTTGTGATAGCACTGAACGGCAGCGGTACTGTTACATAATCCTATAGGCTAAGAGTCGGAAAAGTACAAAATATTATAATAAAAATTTTAAAATTTTAGTGTTTTTCTTTTATTTTGCTATATCTTTGCACAAACTCTAAGAACATATAAAACATATGACATCAATTGTTGGGGTACTAAATAAGCATGCTGTAGCTATTGCTGCGGATAGTGCTGTAACTATTGGAGGTAAAAAGGTTTTCAATAGTGCAAATAAAATCTTTGCCTTATCTAAACGTCAGCCTGTGGCTGTGGCCATGTATAATAATACAGATCTTATTTCTGTTCCTTGGGAAGTAATGATTAAAGAATATAGACGTTTTCTTGGAGATAATAAATACCCACATTTGAAGGATTACGTCACAGATTTCTATAAATTCTTGTCTGACCATAATTATTATACAACAAAAGAAGAACAGGTTAAACACCTTTATGACCAATTTGTGTCATATATTGTCGCATTAGCTTATGAGGTGCGCCGAGATTTGAAAGATGGAGAGAAATTTGAATCCAAGTATATAAAGAATCTGGTCAATCTACAATCTCAGTATGAGGCGGGAAGACAACCGAATGAGAGTATGGCAGATATGACTCTTACGGATTTTGCGGCTAAATGTGATGAAGGAATAGATCTTACTGTAAATGAGATTAAAAACCTATCCAAACAAGATATAGACAAAAAAATCGTTGCCGATTTGTTATACTCTGTTTTTTGCTGTCGTATCTGGTTGGTTAATTGTACAGGACTTGTCTTTGCAGGATATGGGGATGAAGATATTTATCCGTCAATATACAGTTATCAAACGCAGTGCGTCATAGATGGAAAACTATCATACGCACACCTCACAGGAGAAGATTGCGAAATTGGTAGCAAATGGGTTGCTGCTATTCGACCATTCGCCCAAAGAGACGTAATGGATACTATTATCTTTGGTGTTGCCCCATCGGTTAAGAATACATATAGTGAAAATTTCATTGAACCAATGAGAAAGATGCTAACAGACCTGGCCAACCAATTAGAACCATCAAGCAAAGATGCAGCAAACGTTCTCCGAACCTTTGTACTTAACGGAATGGAGGGTTATCGAGACAATTACATGGCATTATGCGATGCATCAGCAAACTCTATTTATATGCAGCCATTTGTAAATTCGGTTATCCCTCTTGATCGGGAAGATTTGGCAGAATTTGCAGAAAGTCTCATTAAACTAACTTCTATTAAAAGAAAAATTAGTTTAGATCAATCTACTGTAGGTGGTCCTATTGATGTGATGGTGATTTCAAAAGGTGAAGGCATCATTTGGATGAAACGAAAACATTACTTTGATCCAAAGTTAAATCATAGTTTCTTTGATAACTACTTTAAATAATTTCTATTATGAATAATTTCGGATATGGCACAATAACATTAGGTACTACACTCGAACAGTGTACCTATAATAACACTGTAGTTGATGAAGCCTTACAGAGAGAAATGATGAATGCAGAAACAGAAGACCAAGTTTTAGAACTGTCTGTCGAAAGACTCTATCAAAGTCTAAAGGAATCTATTAAATTATAGATAATTAGTTTACATTCTTTATTTCTTTATGAACAGAAAAAGGAGCCCTGCGGCTCCTTTTTTCATTGATACTTAAACGAGACGTAAGGGTAGTGTAAATTGAACTGTGTCAAGGCTCTATTTCTGTAAGCATCCGATAAAATACACGTTGTTCCAGTTGTAGTTTGGTTGTACCTTTGCCCAGAAATATTGCACCCAACTACAACTGTTTTGATTATGACACATGACGAGTTTGTCGATTTGCAGCTGGCCCACCAGTCGAGTGGGTTGACGCTGAAGTCGTACCTGAAGCAGATAGGTACAAGCTATTCCACCTACAACTACTG
>JAEEGL010291615.1_pt1 | contig 29898 bp, 25 predicted proteins | sample 9134231 | NCBI WGS metagenome assembly JAEEGL01 (sample SAMN16246548, study PRJNA631951) | gut metagenome | biome: gut microbiome; feature: rumen; material: fiber-attached | host: Bos | place: Iran: Karaj | collected 2018-10
CATAGCCAAAAAAAGTGTGGGCGGATATGGACAAATCAGTCTTTTTACGCCCTCAAAAGAGCGGATTTTGATGGGCGGAAATAAACAATTCTCTTGTTTCCCGCCCTTTTTTGAACACATTTTGGGCAGGAATTGACAATTCTCCGGAAAACCGCCCATCAAAAAAAGGCCTTTCGAGGGCGTCTTTTATCAAAAATCAGAAATTACGCCCACGTCAAAAAAAGACGTGGGCGTAACTGACAAGAATTCTAAAATCCCGCCCACGATTTCAGCCTCCAGAGCCGTTTTCAGCCACGGCCCGCCACTGATCGGCGGTCACGGCGAGAGAAAATCGTTTTTTGGCGATTCAAAGTGGCTCCCCGGGGTTTGTTTCCACGACTCACAGTGGCTCCCTTGAGCCTGTTCCCGCGCTTCACAGCGGCTCTTCCCCGGGCGATACAGCGGGCCGCAGGCCCGGGCGCGAAAAAACGGCGCCCGGCCGGAAGGCGGGGCGCCGTGGGGGTGGCGGTGTTCAGGGTTTGACGGCTTTCACGGTGGTGAGGTTGGGGACCTTGAAGAAGGGGCGGTTGTCCTGCTTATATCCGCGGATGCGAAGGGCGCGGGAAACGGTGCGGAGGAAGAAACCGTGGAAAACGACGACGCAGGTCTCGGCGCCCTGGGCTTCGAGCCAGTCGATCAGCCTGAAGGCCCGCTCCAGCGAATGACGTCTCCACTCCGGCTGCCTCTTGCCGTGCGTGTACCACTGAAGCCGTCCCCGCACATTCATCCTCCAGACCTTTTTCGCCTTCTGCGTATCCTTGTAGGACACCAGCGGCACTTCATCCGCCAGTCCGTCCGGAATGATCTCAAAGTCATCGCGGCCGAGGTACTGACGGGCAGTCTCCTGCGTACGGTAATAGGAGGTCGTGAAGATCTTCGCGTCCTCCGGCACTTCAAAGCGCTCCTTGATGGGCTTGATCGGCGTATAGTCATAGTCCGACCAGGCCTTGTCGTACTCCTCTGAATTCAGTTTCTTTGCCCAGTTGAAATCCACCATTCCATGGCGGATGAGATAAATGGTCATAACAAAAACATTATGTCAAAAACACAAATACTTGTCAATCCAGATACACGCGCCGGATCATATCCGCAAGCCCGGTGTAGCGTTTCTTGAGTTCCGCATTCCGGATCATTCGCGCAAAAGTATCGTATTTTCCGACGATGCAGACACATTTTTTGGCGCGGGTGACCGCGGTGTAGAGAAGATTCCGGCTCATGAGAAGCTCCGGTCCGCTGTAAAGCGGCAGGATCACGGCCGGGTACTCTGAGCCCTGAGCCTTGTGGACCGTCACGGCATAGGCAAGTTCCAGATCGTCGCAGGATTCGTAGGGATAGACCGCAACCTTGTGGTCGTCAAATTCAATGGTCACGGTGCGGTCAAATGACGAGATCGTCCGTATGAAGCCGATGTCTCCGTTGAAGACGCCCAGACCCTTAAGCGGCGGGAAGGTGCCTTCAGTCTCCCACTCCTGGTCGTAGTCGTTCCGTACCTGCATGACCTTGTCGCCTTCCCGGAACAGGCCTCCGGCAAATTCCGCCTCCCTCTTCCCGTCCGCGGGCGGATTGAAAGTCTCCTGCAGAATGCGGTTCAGGCTTTCCACGCCCAGCGGTCCTTTCCGCATGGGCGTCAGCACCTGAAGTTCCTTCCATGACGCACCAACGTAGGGCGGCAGCTTCTCCCTGAGAAGCGTGATCGTCGCGCCCACGATCCGGCCAGGGTCATCCCGGAGAATGAACAGGAAATCCTTGGAAGGCTTCGCGGGAAAGACTTCGCCTTCGTTGATCTTGTGCGCGTTCACCACGATGTCGGATTCCTCCGACTGACGGTAAATGCGGTCGAGTTTTACGACAGTAAAGCACTCGGAGCGGATCAGGTCCTTCAGGACCTCGCCCGGGCCGACCGACGGCAGCTGATCCGCATCTCCTGAAAGCACGAGCCGCATGCCCGGCCGCATGGCTGAAAGCAGCGCGTGCATGAGCGTCAGGTCGATCATGGAAGCTTCGTCGACGATCACGACGTCTGCCTCCAGCGGATTCTCATGATTCCGCTGGAAACTCATTTTCTCTTCAGGATCCTCCGGATCGCCCTTCACCTCCAGCATCCGGTGGATGGTCTGAGCTTCATAGCCGGTCGTCTCAGTCATACGCTTTGCGGCGCGCCCGGTCGGCGCGGCCAGAAGAAGGTCCAGTCCCTGGCGGAGAAAATACCGGATCATCAGCTGGATGATGGTGGTCTTGCCGGTGCCGGGGCCGCCTGTAATGACTGTGACGCCGTTCCGCACCGTGGCCGCGACGGCGGAGCGCTGGACCGGATCCAGTTCGATCTCCTCTTCCTTCTCAAGCTTCCGGATCTCTGAACAGACCGTCTCTTCCGAATACCGGCTGTCCGTCCGGTTCATTTCCCTCAAAAGGACCGCGACGTCGCTTTCCATGCGGTACATGCGGCGAAGATAGACGCGGCGCTCTGAGGCGTCCCGGACCAGTGTGACCTTCCGGTCGATCATGAGGTCCTCTAAAAGATGCGAAAAGTCTGACAGTTCGATTCCCAGAAGGCCTTCCGCGGAGGAAAACAGCACTTCCTCGGGAAGGAAGCAGTGGCCGTTCCGGACCGCCTCTTCCAGGATGAACAGCGCAGCGCTTTTCACGCGGTATTCGGAATCCGCGGAAATGCCTGCTTTGAGGGCGATCTCGTCCGCCTTTCTGAAGCCGATCCCGCGGACGTCGTCCGCAAGTTTATACGGATTCTCGCGGAGGATCCGGTAGATCTCGTCGCCGTAGCGCTTGTAGATCCGGCCGGCCATCCGGAGGGAAATGCCGTACTGTCCAAGGAAGACCGCGGCGTTGCGGGCATCCCGCCTTTCGCAGATCTGGCGGGCGATCTCCATGGCGGAGCGCTCGGATATCCCCTTGATCTCCGAAAGCCTTTCCGGCTCTTCCTCCAGAATGCGGAAGGTATCGTCGCCGAACTTCAGGACGATCCTGTGCGCCAGCTTCTCTCCCACGCCCTTGACTGCGCCGCTTTTCAGATAACGCTCGGCGGATTCTGCGTCGGCAGGCGGAATGAAACGCACTGAAGAGACCTCGATCTGCAGGCCGTAGGAGGGATGGAACACCCGTTCCCCTTCTGCTTCAATAAACTCTCCTTCGCTTAAGGGAGGCATGGTGCCGACGAGGCACTCCTCTTCTCCCGAAGCGCTCAAAGTGAGAACGGTATAGCCGTTCTCCTCGTTCCGGTAGGTGATCTTTTCCACATAGCCTCGGACGGTTTCCATGAGTCCCTATAAGAGAAAGGCGAATGTGAGACACATCCGCCTTTCTGCCTCTTCGCTCCGGCTCGTCAGTCGCCGGCGCCTGTCAGATCGTATTTGTTGATGAAGTCGATGTATTTGCCGGTGCCGATTGCGACGCAGTTCATCGGATCCTCGGCGATCATCGTCGTGATGGAGGTGCGCTCCTCGATAAGGCGGTCCATGCCGTTCAGGAGGGCGCCGCCGCCCGTCAGCACGATGCCTCGCTCAGCGATGTCGCTCGCAAGCTCCGGCGGGGTCTTCTCCAGCACGGTGTGGACCATGTCGACGATCTTGTTCGCGGATTCCTGAAGGGCCTCCAGCGTCTCGTCGGACGCGACCGTGACGGTCTTCGGAAGACCGGTGACCAGGTTCCGTCCGCAGACGTCGAGGGTCAGTTCCTCATCGCGCTTGTAGCAGGTGCCGATCTTGATCTTGATCTCTTCCGCGGTCATTTCGCCGATGAGCAGATTGTGCTTACGGCGCATGTAGCGGACAATGGCGTCGTCGAAGTCGTCGCCGGCCACTTTGAGGGAGTCCGAAACGACCGTGCCGCCCAGAGAGATCACGGCGATGTCCGTAGTGCCGCCGCCGATGTCGACGATCATGTTGCCGCAGGGTTTCGCAATGTCGATGCCCGCGCCGATGGCCGCCGCGACAGGCTCTTCAATGATGAAGACTTCGCGCGCGCCGGCGTTGATCGTGGCGTCTTCCACGGCCTTCCGCTCGACTTCCGTGATGTGCGAAGGCACGCAGACAGAGATCCGCGGGCGGCGGAAAGTACGCTTTCCAAGCGCCTTGCGGATGAAGTAGCGGATCATTTTCTCTGTAATGGTGTAATCGGAAATGACACCCGCGCGAAGGGGACGGACCGCCTTGATGTTGCCGGGGGTCCTTCCGATCATCTGGCGGGCTTCCTCGCCGATCGCTTTGATCTCATTCGTCGTCGTATCGTAGGCCACGACCGACGGCTCTTTTAAAACGACACCTTTGCCGTTGATGTATACCAGAACACTTGCTGTACCAAGGTCAATGCCGATGTCAGCGTCAGCGCCGAATAATCCCATGGGACACTCCTTCTATCGATCAAACGGAGATCTCTCCGAAACATATGCAAATCCAGTGCGCGATCCCCCGCACAACACTATAAACATAAGGCAAAGGACCTTTTTTGTCAACGAATTGAACGGTGGAAAACAAGGTTTTTTTCAGTGTTTCAGCCGGCCGATTTCTTTCTGACGAAAGCGTATCCGAAGGATCGTTTCGGCAAAGGCCAGGTCCATCGGATCGGTGATCTTCACGTTCTCCGGAGAGCCCGGCGAAAGCCGTACTTCGTGTTCCGTAAAACGCTCGACTGCGGAGGCGTCGTCCGTGAGAGCCGGCAGCGCGCCCGCATTTTCCGCGGCTTCATAAGCGCCGAGGATCAGTTCAAATGAAAAACCCTGAGGGGTCTGTGCCTTGTAGAGTCTGCTGCGGTCCGGAGTGTTCAGGATCACGGGGCAGGACGCGTTCTCTTCCTTCCCGGCTTCCTTCACCGTATCGGTCATCGGTACCGCGGCGATTGCGGCGCCGTTCTCTTCTGTCTCCCTGAGGCATGCGGAAATGATCTCCGGCGTCACGAGGCATCTCGCCGCGTCGTGGATCAGGACTGTCTCAGGCCGGGCAGGGAGCGTTTCAAGAAAATGCAGTCCCTTAAGCACCGATTCCGCGCGGCTCAGGCCGCCGAGAGTCACGTGGATCTCCCGCGCTCCGGCCTCCCTGTGGTCTTCGGAAGAATGCTTCTCAAGCGCTTCACGGATCATTGCCTCGTGGGCTTTATCCGTCACCACGACCGTCACGTCTGAAAAAGGCAGAAAGACTTCCAGGGAACGCGCCCAGAGCGCCTTCCCGGAAAGCTTCAGAAACTGTTTCGGCGTTCCGCCGCCGAAGCGCGTGCCCTGGCCTGCAGCCAGGATGAGCGTTGCAGTCTTTCCCATAGTCAGTAGAACAATCCTTTGACGAACAGGCTCAGGACGCCCATGATGATGCCTGCCAGAACGACTCCCAGCATGACCGCGACCGAACTTTTCTTGAAGCCCGCATCCAGGATCGACGCGCCGAGCGTGCCGGTCCAGGCGCCGGTCCCGGGGATCGGGATGCCGACGAACAAGACGAGTGCGATGAAAAAGCCTTTGTCGCCCCGCCTCATCAGCTTCTCGCCGGCGTTGTGGCCCTTGTTCAGGCAGAAGGTGAAGAATTTGCCGATGAACTTCTTATCCTTGCCCCACTCCAGGATCTTACGTGCGAAGAAATAGATGAAGGGCACGGGCAGCATGTTGCCGAGGATGGCGGCGACATAGGCAAAGAAGAGTTCCCAGCCGGAATCGAGGCCCCAGCCCACCGCGAGCGGGATCGCGCCGCGAAGCTCCACAAGCGGAACCATGGAGACCAGAAAGACCAGCAGGTATTTCACCAGAATGTGCATCAGCGTTCACCAAGTCCGAGGTTCGGGACAGCGTTCAGATCCTCTCCCGAACGGACTCCTTTCAGAAATTCATAGTAGCCGGCGCAGCCGATCATCGCGGCATTGTCGGTGCAGAGAAGCGGGCTGGGAGCGTAAAATGCGACTCCCCTCTTCTCACAGGCCCTCATCAGGGCATTGCGGAGCGCCGAGTTCGACGCCACGCCGCCGGCGACGGCCAGCTTCTTATAGCCTTTTTCATCCACAAGGGCCATCGTGCGCTCCCTGAGCTGGGAGACCACGGCCCGTTGGAAAGAGGCGGCCAGATCCGCGCGCTTCACCGTAAGCCCCTGCATTTCCGCATGGTTCAGGTAGTTCAGAACAGCGGATTTCAATCCGGAGAAGCTGAAGTCATACGGCGCTTCTTCCACGTGGGCCACGGGAAATGCGATGGCTTCCGCGTCGCCTTCTCTGGCCTCGCGGTCAATCTTCGGACCGCCCGGATAGCCGAGCCCGATGGCGCGCGCGACTTTGTCGAAGGCCTCTCCCGCCGCATCGTCCCGTGTGCTGCCGATGATCCTGAACTTCCCGTAGTCCTCGACCTCCACAAGGTTCGTGTGGCCGCCGGAGACCACCAGGCAGGGGAAAGGCGGCTCAAGTTCCGGATGCTCGATGAAATTTGCCGCGACGTGCCCTTCGATATGGTTCACGCCCACCAGCGGAAGTCCTTTCGCATAAGCGATGGATTTCGCGGCGGAGACGCCCACCAGGAGCGCGCCGACGAGACCGGGGCCGTAGGTGACGGCCACTGCGTCCAGGTCGTCGAGGATGACCTCCGCGTCCCGGAGCGCTTCCGAGATGACCGGGATGATCTTCTCAACGTGCTTCCTGGACGCGATCTCCGGCACCACGCCGCCGTACAGCGTGTGGAGCGGGACCTGCGATGAAATGACGTTGGAAAGGGCCGTGCGTCCGTTTAAGACGACGGCTGCCGCTGTCTCGTCACAGCTTGATTCGATTGCCAGTATCCTGACGTCCTTACTCATTGTGCAAAAAGGGCTGCGCCCTCAGTCTTCCTCAAAATTCAGTTCTTCCGAATGGCCGTCCTTCGGGAGGACGACGCCCGGGAATATCCGGTCCAGTTCTTCCTTGTACTGCTGCGGTTTCGTCTCAGCCGGGCTGTAATGCGTGAGCCAGAGCCTCGGAACGCCGGCCTCCCGCGCCAGCTCGCAGGCTTCCGTCATGAGCATGTGCTTCCGTTCCCGGACGTGCGCCAGCTTGTCTTCCGAACCGTACATGCCCTCCAGCACCAGAAGGTCCGCACCGCGCGCATTTTCCAGGATGCTCGGCGTCGGGCGGGTGTCGGTCGAGTAAACGACCTTAAGGCCCTTCCGGTCCGGTCCCATGACCATGTCCGGCGTGTAGATCCTGTCTCCGTCCCGGCACTCCGTGCCATGCTGGAGCCTGTTCCAGTACTTGAGCGGGATGCCCTGCGCCGTCGCGCGTTCCGGGGAAAACTTTCCGAGCCGGTCCACAGAGATGGCATAGCCGAAGCAGGGGACGTTGTGATTCACCTTGAAAGCGTGGATCTTCTGCCCTTTGAGTTCAAAATCGAAGCCGGAGCCGTTGAACTCCTGGAAATCCACGCGGAATGGAAGATCCGGCGCGATGACCATGAGACAGCGGATGACGCGCTCCAGGCCCTTCGGCCCGATCAGCGTCACAGGCTCCGTACGGTCGGAATTGCCCATGGACAGCAGAAGGCCCACGATCCCGCTCACATGGTCTCCGTGGTAATGCGTGAAGCAGATGGCGTCGATGGGATTGGGGCTCAGTTCCGCCTTTCTGAGGGCGACCTGGGTCCCTTCGCCGCAGTCGATCAGGATCGAGCTGCCGTTATACCGGGTGATGAAGCTTGTGAGATACCGGTACGGGAGCGGCATCATGCCGCCGGTGCCGAGGAGCGTTGCGTTCAGCATTTCTTTTCTTCAGACTCCGCATTCCAGCGGATTCCGTCTTCAAAATGAAGGTCCATGACGATGGCGTCTTCCACCGGGTCCTGATAGTAGGCTTTGCGCACCGAGAGGCGCTTAAAACCGGCGCTTTCATAGAGTTTGACCGCCGGCGCATTACTTTCCCGCACTTCCAGGAAAATGCGTTCTGCGCCCCTTTTCCGGGCGTCTTTCAGGACGTTTTCGAAGAGCATGCGGCCTGCGCCCTGTCTCCTTCGGGAGGCTGTGACGGCCAGGTTGTCCAGAGAGCCCTCGTCGAGCACGACGGCCGAGACCGAGTAGCCCAGGAGCTCTTTCTCTTCGTCTTCCAGAACGAAGACGGTGGTGTGCGGTTCAGACAACGCGCTCCGGAAAATGTTGATGTTCCAGGGATCGGAGAAACATTCTTTCTCGATCCGGAGGATCCTGATGAGGTCCCGCTCGTCCGCCGGGCGGATTGCAAAGCTCACAGTTCCACCTCCGGGACGGGGAGTCCTCTCCGCCTTCTGTCCTGCTCCGCCTGGGATTCGCGGAGATACAGCGGCAGGAATTCCACCGCGGACACCGCCTTTCCCGCAAGGAACATTTTCTCCCCCAGCGCCGCGGCGCCGGCCGCACGCTGGATCTTCATGTGAGGCGGCGCGATGAGCGCCTCCGGCATCATTTCCCGGACGGTCTCTTCGTGAACGATAAGCCCGTCGCCGAGGAAGAGGCACTTCTTCCCGAGAAGAGCCCCCAGCCGGGAAGCGCGTTCCATCTGCTCTGTGAGCGGTCTGGCCGCGGCTTCCTCATGGACGATGAATTCCTCGCCGCGGAATTCATAGAGGCCTGTGTAGACTTCTCCTCTTCTCGCGTCCAGGATGGGCACGAGAAGGTATTCCGAGCCGAAGAAATTATAGGCCGCGGCGTCAAGCGTCGGCACCGGGACGATAGGTTTCTCCAGAGCAAATGCCAGCCCTTTGGCCGTAGACGCGCCGATCCTGAGCCCCGTGAAGGAGCCCGGTCCCATGGACACCGAAAGCGCATCGATCTCAGAAGCCTTGCGCCCGGTCATCCGGAAACATTCCGAGATCATCGGGAGCAGGGTCTCCGAATGCGTCCTGCCGTCATTTGCCGTACATTCCGAGAGGACCCTGCCGCCTTCCGTAAGTGCCACGGACGCGGTCAGAGAAGCGCTCTCGATCGCAAGGATCATCATGTCACACCTGGTTTTCCGGTCCAAAGACCGTGATCTTTCTGTAGCCGCTGCCTCTTGCCGGATCCTTCTCGATGCGGATCCGGAAGGCATTTTCCGGGATGAGTTCCGGCACCTGGTCCGCCCATTCGATGAGCGAAACGCCGTCGCCGTAGAAGTACTCCCGGTAGCCGATCTCATTCATCTCTTCCGGTTCTTCGATCCGGTAGACGTCAAAATGGTACAGGGGGAGCCGCCCGGAGCGGTACTCCCTGAGGATCGTGAAGGTAGGCGAAACGACCGTTTCCAGGACGCCGAGCCCCTTCGCAAAGCCCTTCGAAAAGACCGTCTTCCCGACTCCGAGATCCCCGAGAAGCGCATAGACCGCCCCGCGCTCCGCATCTCTGCCGAACGACTCAGCGATCTCAAAGGTCTCTTCCGGGGTATAAGTCTCGAAAACTTCGGTCATGCCATGTCCTTCGGGAAGCCTTTCTTCTTCTCCTTTGGCAGGATCCTCATGATCAGCCTGTCGAATTCTGTTGCGCCGCCTGCATTCGTGAAGGAAACCGCCGGTACGATGTTCGCTCTGTACTTGTCCGTGAAAATGAAATAGTACTGCCCGTTCTTCACGACGCGGTACAGATTCTCCCAGGTCACGCTGGCCGGCTCGACGCCATCCTGCCATGCGCGGAGCTCCTTCTCGTCGAACTCATAGTTCGTCTCCTTCTGGAAGACCGTGTGCTTCGACTGCATTTTCGCCTGCAGCATGATCATCAGCGGCTGGACGATGAAGAAGACTGCCGCCATCAGAAAGAAAAAGATGCCGTTCTTATTGCCCTCCGACAGATAGAAAATACCCGCCGCAATCGTAAGGAGTCCGAGGATCACGGAAAGCACTCCCTGGAAGCTATGAAAGGTCGCATAGAACAGATAAGCCCTGAGCTCCTTCTGATTGATCTTTACTCTTGCTGTGATCATTTGTGTATCCATCTCAGATATGCATTCATGAACGGGTCCAGATCACCGTCCATCACGGCCTGCACATTTGCCGTTTCGTGCTGGGTCCGAAGGTCCTTGACCATCGTATAGGGCTGGAAAACGTAGGAGCGGATCTGGGAGCCCCATCCGTTCTCCATGACTTCTCCGCGGATGCCGTCCAGTTCTTTCTTGTTGGCTTCCACCTTCATCATGTACAGGCGGTTCTTCAGCATTTCCATGGCCCTGGCGAGGTTCTGGTAATGCGAGCGCTCCACCTGGCAGGTGACGACGATGCCGGTCGGCAGATGCTTGATACGGACGGCCGAGGAGGTCTTGTTGACCTTCTGTCCGCCGGCGCCTGAGGAGCGGTAGACCTGGGTCTCGATCTCGTCGTCTTTGATCTCGATCTCCGTGCTCTGCTCGAAGACCGGCATGATCTCGCAGCCGACGAAAGAGGTCATGCGTTTGCCGACCGAGTTGAATGGACTGATGCGGACCAGGCGGTGAACGCCGTGCTCGCTCTTCAGATAGCCGTAGGCATTGGTGCCGGTGACCTGGATCGTCACGGCTTTGATGCCGGCCTCGTCGCCTTCCTGGTAGTCCAGGACTTCGTAGGTAAAGCCCTTCTTGTCGCACCAGCGCGTGTACATGCGGTACAGCATGCCGGCCCAGTCGCAGGCCTCCGTGCCGCCGGCGCCCGCGTTCAATTTCAGCGTGGCGTCGTTCTTGTCGAACTCGTCCGAGAGAAGCGTCGTGGTGCGGAGGTCGTCGAAACGTTCCTTAAACTCCTCGAACTCTGCCTTGACTTCTTCCAGAAGGGAGAGGTCCTCTTCCTCGCTGCCCATGTCGATCAGCGTGAGGATGTCCTCATACTGCTGCTCGATGCCGTCGTATTCCTTGACAGTGTCCTGCAGGTTCTTGAGCTCCTTCGTGATCTTCGCGGACTTGTCCGCGTCGTTCCAGAAATCCGGCGCTTCCATGTACATCGAAAGCTCCTGGATCCTTTCCTTCTTCTGCTCCAGCCTGAGTCCCGCCTTCAGTTCCTGAAGCGGTCCCTCGTACTGGGTCACCAAATATTTCTGCTGGTCAAATTCAATCATTTTAATTCATTCTCCTAAGCGTATTTCTGAAAAAGTCTTTTCATGGCCTCCGCGCGGGAGGCCCCGCTCAGGTTGCCGTGCGTCCGTGGCAGTTCTTGTATTTCTTGCCGGAGCCGCAGGGGCAGGGATCGTTGGGATAGACCTTCGCGGAAGTGCGTTTCTTGGGCGCATGCTTCACGGTGTCATCCTTGTTCGTGCCTGTGATCTTCGCGACCTGCTCACGTTCCTCCGGCTGCTCGACGCGCGCGTGGAACATAAGACGGACAGTATCCTCGCGGATGCCCGCCATCATGGAGTTGAACATGTCATAGCCGGAGATCTTGTACTCGGTCAGCGGATCGCGGTTGCCGTAGGCCATCAGGCCGATGCCCTGGCGGAGCTGGTCCATGTCGTCGATGTGGTCCATCCAGCGGTGGTCGATGACCTTTAAGAGGATGACGCGCTCGAGTTCACGCATCTGCTCCGGATCGCGGAATTCCGCCTCCTTCTTCTCATACAGCTTGACGGCGCGCTCCTTCAGAATGTGCTGGAGCTTCTTCCGGTCCATTTTCTTCGCCTCTTCCTTCGTGAAGGAGATCGGCTCGGTGGGGATGATCGGAATGAGCGACGCGTTGAATTCCGTAAGGTCCCACTCTGCCGCGGGAGCGTCTTCCGGAATGTACATGTTGACAATGTTGTCGCAGACGTCCGTGACCATCTTCAGAACGACCTCGCGCATGGACTCGCCGTCCAGCACCTGCCGGCGCTCTTTGTAAATGATCTCGCGCTGCTCGTTGATGACCTCGTCGAATTTGAAGAGGTTCTCACGGGTGGCGAAGTTGTTCGACTCGATCTTCTTCTGCGCGCGCTCGATGGCGCCGGAGAGCATCTTGTGTTCGATGACCTGGCCTTCTTCGATGCCCAGCGTGTTGAACATGCCCACCAGGCGCTCGGAGCCGAACAGGCGCATGAGATCGTCTTCCAAGGAAATGTAGAACCGGGAATCGCCGGGGTCGCCCTGACGTCCGGAACGGCCGCGGAGCTGGTTGTCGATGCGGCGCGCCTCATGGCGTTCCGTGCCGATGATCTTCAGGCCGCCGGCGGCTCTGGCTTCGTCGTCCAGCTTGATGTCGGTACCACGGCCGGCCATGTTCGTCGCGATGGTGACGGACTTGTAATGACCGGCGTCCGCGACGATCTCCGCTTCCATCTCATGGAACTTCGCGTTCAGGACGTTATGGGGAACGCCTGCGCGCTTTAAGAGCGCGCTCACGAGTTCGGAGACCTCGATGGTGATCGTGCCGACCAGAACGGGCTGTCCGCGCCTGTAAGCTTCCTTGACCGCTTCGACGACAGCCAGGTATTTCTCTTTCTTGGTCTTGTAGACCGCGTCTTCCAGGTCTTTACGGATGACCGGGACGTTCGTCGGGATGGTCACCACGTCCATGCCGTAGATCGTACGGAATTCATTTTCCTCGGTCAGGGCAGTACCGGTCATGCCGCACTTCTTCTCGAACTTGTTGAAGAAGTTCTGGAAGGTGATGGTCGCGAGGGTCTTGGACTCCCGGTTGACCTTCACGTGCTCCTTGGCCTCGATGGCCTGATGGAGGCCGTCCGAATAGCGGCGGCCCGGCATGATGCGGCCGGTGAATTCATCGACGATGAGGACCTGGTCGTCTTTCACGACGTAGTCTTGGTCGCGGTGCATGATGTAGTTCGCGCGGAGGGCAAGCTGCATGTTGTGCTGCAGTTCCAGGTTCTCGGCGTCCGCATAGTTCGCGACGTGGAAGAACTCTTCGATCTTCTTCACGCCCTGCGCGGTAAGGTTGACGACCTTGTCCTTCTCGTTGACCATGAAGTCGCCGGATTCCTGCTGGACCTCGCCCATGATGAGGTCCATCTTGGAGGCTTCCTTCTGGTTCTCGCCGCGCTGCATGCGCTTCGCGAGAATGTCGCAGGCTTCATAAAGCTGTGTGGACTTGCCGGACTGGCCGGAAATGATCAGCGGCGTGCGGGCTTCGTCAATGAGGATCGAGTCCACTTCGTCGATGATCGCGAAGTTCAGGTCCCGAAGCACCAGCTGGTGCTTGTAAATGACCATGTTGTCGCGAAGGTAGTCGAAGCCGAGCTCGTTGTTCGTAACGTAGGTAATGTCGCAGGCGTACTGTTCGCGGCGCTCGTCGCTCGTCATGCCGTTCAGAACGCAGCCGACCGAAAGGCCGAGGAAACGGTGCATCTGTCCCATCCACTCCGCGTCACGCTTGGCCAGGTAATCGTTGACCGTGACGACGTGCACGCCTTTGCCGGTCAGCGCGTTCAGGTAGGCCGGCAGAAGCGCGGTCTGCGTCTTACCTTCACCGGTGCGCATCTCAGCGATGCGGCCCTGATGGAGAACGATGCCGCCGATGAGCTGCACGACGAAGTGTTCCTGATTGATGCAGCGTCTCGTCGCTTCACGCATGGCCGCATACGCTTCGGGAAGGAGATCGTCCAGCGTTTCCCCTTCCTGATAACGTTTCTTGAATTCATCTGTTTTCGCGCGGAGCTCCTCGTCGGAAAGCGCCATCATCGTATCCCTGAGGCCGACGATCTTATCCACGAGAGGCTGGATCTTTTTGATTTCCCGCTCGCTCCGCGTACCGAATAATTTTTCAAAAAGGCTCATGTTCTGCTCCCTTTTGCTGTTTGGTGCACATAGTAAACCAATTTTACAAATAAAGGATTATATCACATCAGAGGGCCGCTTGGCAACCAGCTTGAAGACGGGCTTTCCGAGCGTCGTGAACTTGCGCTCGAACTCCGTCATGACGTTGCCTTCCTTCATCGGGCTGTGATGAAGGTCGCGCGTTTCCGCGAGGATCTCCCAGCCTTCCGCGCAGAGTTCTTCCAGGGAGAAACCGAACAGATCCTCGTTGTCAGTCTTCTGGACGAGAAGGCCTCCGGGGGCAAGGACGGCCTTGTATTTTGCGAGGAATTCGCGGTGCGTAAGTCTCTTCTTCGCGTGCCGCGCCTTCGGCCAGGGATCCGAAAAGTTCAGGTAGATGCCGGCGATCTCTCCAGGCGTGAAAATGTTCAGGAGATCCGCCGCGTCATAGCGGAGGAACCGGAGATTCGGCAAAGGCTCAAGGTCCGCCTTCTCCACGGCGCGGACCAGCACCGACGAGAACTTCTCGATGCCGATGTAATTGACTTCCGGATGGAGCCTTGCCATTTCCGTGAGGAACATGCCCTTTCCGCAGCCGATCTCCGCTTCCACGGGGTTCCCGTTCCGGAACACTTCCTCCGCCCAGCCGCCGATGAAGGCTTCGGGCGTATGGACCACTGAAGCGCTCGCGTCGATCTTCTCATCCGCACCGGGTATTTTTCTGAGTCTCACTGGCTCTTCCTCCTTACAGGATCGCGCTCACCGCCCAGTACAGCAGGGGCACGGTGATAACGGCGAGGACCGTGGTGCCGAGCATGCAGGCAGTGGCAGTCTCTTTGTCGGACTTGAACTGGACGGCAAATGTAGTCGCAAGGCCGGCGGTGGGCATCGCGAAGGCAATGAAGAAGGCCATGACGACTTCCCCGTCGATGAAAGCGCCGGGGATCAGGAGTTTCGCAAGAAGCATGACGGCGGTCACGGCCGCGGGCAGCAAAAGAAGCTTCAGTGCGGACACGTAGTAGACCTTTCCGGAACCGAACAGCTTCTTCAGTGAAACCGAACCCAGCTGGATGCCGGCCACAGTCATGGAAAGCGGGGCGACGACCCCGGCGAAATAGGCGGAATAGGTGGAGACTTCCGGGAGCACTTTCTTAAGGCCGAGCGCATTGGCGGCAAGGCCGAGGATGAAGGCGATCAGCACCGGATTCAGGAAAGCCTTCTTAAAGTCCATTTTCTCGCGGCCGCCGCCGATCACAACACGCCCGACGGTGTACATCATGATGTTGGTTGCGATGTTCAGGACGATGACCAGCGCGAGCACTTTGCCGTCCCCGAAGACCGCCGCCGCAAGCGGGATCCCCAGAAAGCCATTGTTGGACAATGCCGATGCAAAGCGCATGACGCCGCGGGTCTCCGGATCTTTCTCCATGGCCGTGAGCGGCTTCGTCGCGAGGAAAAACAGGAAGGTCAGCACGAGGCCCAGCAAAAATGCGGCCACGATCAGGAGGATCATTTTCCCGTCCAGGACCAGTTTGTCCACCGTACCCGTAAAAGTCTGGAAAGGCAGGCCGAAATAGACCAGCACTTTGGAAAGGCCTGCCGCGTCGGTGTCCTTCATGATCTTCAGTTTGACCAGAATGAAGCCCGGAACCGCGAGGAGAAGGAAAATGGCGATGGTCCGGAACATGACCCAGAATGCATCCATAAAGTCACCTGTAATTCATGATGAAATCCGTGAAGGCAATGAGTGCGGAGCGGAAGCCGCGTTCATCCACCTTAAAAGTGTTGGAATGCGCGGGCGAGGTGCAGCCCAGCTCTTCGTTCCGGATGCCGTAGCGGAACAGGAAGCCCGGGACTTTCGTGAGGTACCAGGCGAAGTCTTCGGAGCTCATGCGCGGGGGCATCTCATGCAGTTTCACGCGGGGATCCTGCGAGATGACGTCCACGAACGTCCGAACGAGTTCGGGATCATTGATCACGGCACGGGAACTGATGTCCGCCTCCGCCTCCACTCTCCCGTCGAAGCGCCCGGCGATCTCATGGAGGAGCGCGAGGGCTTTCTCACGGAACGAAAGTGCAACCGCTTCGTCAAAGTAGCGGAAGGTGATGCCGAGCTCGCAGAAATCCGCGATGACGTTGTGGGCGGTACCGCCCCGGAAAATGCCTACGTTCCAGATGTATTTTCTGTCTCCGAAGCACTCTTTGACCAGCACTTCCAGCCGGTCGGCCGCCTCGCGCGCCATCCGGATGGCGTCGATCCCCTTCTCTGGGGCTGCCGCCGCATGGGAAGTTTTCCCGTAAAAGCGGATGCTGAAGGGCATGCAGGCGGCCATGTGGTCACCGCTGCAGAAGCCGATCTCATCCGTTTCGATGGTGGTCTCGCAGTGCGTGCAGAAGATCGCGTCCACGCCGTCCATCGCGCCGTTTTTCACCATCACTTCGGCGCCGCTCTCCATGCATTCCTCGGAGGGCTGGAAGAACAGACGGACGTTGCAGGGAAGCTCATTTTCATGCTCTTTGAGGAGTTTTGCGACGCCCAGGAGGATCGCGGTGTGCGTATCGTGTCCGCAGGCATGCATTTTGCCCGGAACCTCGGACTTGAAGGGGAGGTCCACCTTCTCCTCCACCGGCAGCGCATCCATGTCGGCGCGGACTGCCAGTGTCTTCTTCGCGGGATCATTCCCGATCCGAACGACGAAGGAGCAGGGCGCATAGTCCTCCGAATACGGGAAACCGATCTTTTCAAGTTCCGCGCGGACCAGAGCGGCCGTGACCGGCAGATCGAACCCGGTCTCCGGATGGCGGTGAATTCTCCTTCGAATATCCACGACGTATTGGAACAGTTCCTCGCTGATCTCCATGGCAGCGCCTCCTTTGGCTCATTTGGATTTATTATACTACAAAGGGACGTTTTTGTTGAGTGGAAATAGCAAAAAAGAACACCGGCTCAAGAGCTCCTCTCTCCCGAGTCGGTGTTGCCTTGTGCACCATCAGGGGCTCGAACCCTGGACACCCTGATTAAGAGTCAGGTGCTCTACCAGCTGAGCTAATGGTGCCTGCGCTTTAACCGCGCACGATGCATTATAGGCAGATGGGCGTAAGTTGTCAAGCGGAAATTTCAAGAAAACGGCGGAGTTTTTTCTCCGCCGTTTTCCAAAGCCCTCACCGCACCTCGGCGCCGCTCTTCGCGTCCTTCTCGGGCGTCATGAGGATGCTCTGTCCGTCTTCGCCGTCCGCGCAGAGGATCATGCCCTCTGAGAGGACACCTGCGAGGCGCGCAGGCTTCAGGTTCACGACGACGCAGACTTTCCTGCCGACCATGTCTTCGGGCTTGTAGGAGGCCTTGATGCCGGAAACGATCTGGCGGACTTCCGGGCCGATCTTCACCTGGGAGCACAGAAGCTTCTTGGACTTCGGCACTTCTTCGCAGGAAATGATCTCGCCGATCCGGAGCTCCATCTTCTGGAAGTCGTCGAACGTGATCTCGGCTTTGTGTTCCAGCGGAGCTTCTTCCTCTTCGGGCTTTTCCTGGGCTTCCGCAGGCTCTTCCACGACGCCGGCCGCGGCGCGCTGCGCCGCCATGATCTCCTCCGCGCGGGCCATGACGTCCTTCTCCTCAAGACGCCTGAAGAGCATTTCGGGCTTCTCGGCGACTCTGGTGCCGCCCGGCACGCAGGCATCGAAGGACGTGAGTTCTTCTTCCTTCGCAAGCCTTAAGGAAAATGCTTCCGCGATCTTCAGGGCGGTCTCCGGCATGAAGTTCTGCAGCAGGTTCGCGCCGATCATGATGCCGCTCGCGAGGTTATAGAGCACGTTCGAGAGCTCGTCCTGCTTCTCCGGGTCTTTGGCCAGCACCCAGGGGCAGGTCTCGTCGATGTATTTGTTCAGACGCTTGAAAAGTGTGAAAATGTCGGTCAGCGCGTCGGCGACGTGGAGCCTGTCCATGTCGGCGGCAGCCTTCCTGACCGTGTCCATCGCCGCAGCCTTCAGGTCTTCGTCGAAGGGCGTCGCGGCCGAAGTCTTCCGAAGAACGCCGCCGAAGTATTTGTTCGCCATCGCGACTGTACGGCTGACAAGGTTCCCGAGGATATTGGCGAGGTCGGAATTATAACGCTCCAGCATCAGGCTCCAGGTGATCGAGCCGTCATTTTCAAACGGTGTCTCGTGCATGACGAAATACCGCACGGCGTCCACGCCGAAGACGCTCGCCAGGTCGTCCGCGTACAGCACGTTGCCGCGGGACTTTGACATTTTTTCTCCTCCCTGGATCAGCCAGGGGTGTCCGAAAATCTGCTTCGGCAGTTCCACGCCGAGCGCCATCAGCATGATAGGCCAATAGATCGTATGGAAGCGGAGGATGTCCTTGCCGATGAGATGCACGTCTGCAGGCCAGTATTTCTTGAACAATTCGTCCGGCTCTTCGTCCACTTTGTAGCCCAGACCGCTGATGTAGTTCGTCAGGGCGTCGATCCAGACGTAGACGACGTGCTTCGGGTCGAAATCCACCGGGATGCCCCATTTAAAACTGGTGCGGGAGACGCAGAGATCCTGAAGGCCCGGAAGCAGGAAATTGTTCATGATCTCATTTTTCCGGGATTCAGGCTGGATGAACTGCGGATGCGTGTTGATGTGCTCGATCAGACGGTCTGCATACTTGCTCATCCTGAAGAAATAGGCTTCCTCATCCGCGCGCACCAGCGGACGCCCGCAGTCCGGGCAGATGCCGTCGGGTGCCTGGGAGGGCGTGAAGAAACTTTCGTCCGGGACGCAGTACAGGCCTTCATAGGTGCCTTTGTAGATGTCGCCCTGGTCGTACAATTTCCGGAAGATCTTCTGGACAAGCGCCTCGTGGTCGGGATCGGTCGTGCGGATGAAGCGGTCGTAGCTGGTGCCCACGAGGTCCCAGATGCGCCGGATCTCGCCCGCAGCCTCGTCGACATATTCCTTCGGGGTGACGCCCTTTTCTTTCGCCTTCTGCTCGATCTTCTGGCCGTGTTCGTCCGTGCCTGTCATGAAGCGCACGTCGTAGCCCTGAAAGCGCTTGTAGCGCACGATGGCATCCGCAAGTATCGCCTCATAGGTGTTGCCGATGTGCGGTTTTCCGGACGCGTAGGCAATCGCCGTTGTCAGATAATAAACCTTCCTGTTTTCCATTTTCATCCTCCGATGCGGCAGATGAGCCGCCTTGTATTCACCGGCAAATGGGCCGGCGTCCTTATTCATATTCCGATCTCAGAGTGCGTGCGCACCCGATCCGGCGTCCACCACGTAGAAATCCGCCTCGTAGCCGACCTTGTTGAGATAGGCTGCGCCTACGCGTTTTTTGTAATTCTCCACCGCTTCTTCGCGGACGATCGCGACCGCGCAGCCGCCGAAGCCCGCGCCGGTCATCCGGGCGCCCAGGACACCGGGCACTGTCCAGGATGTCTCGGCGATGGTGTCCAGCTCGATGCCGGTCACTTCGTAATCGTCCCGGAGGGACTTGTGCGACTCGTTCATGAGTCTTCCGAAACCTGTGACGTCGCCGGCCTGAAGTCTTTTCACCGCTTCGACGGTGCGTGCATTTTCCGTGACCGCGTGCCTCGCGCGTCTTAAAAGCACGTCATCGCCGATGGCGTCCTTGTGCGCCTCGAATTCTTCCGGGCTCAGGGCCCCCAGTGTCGGGGCGTCGATCACTGTGTTGAGCCTTCGGAGCGCTTCTTCGCATTCCGCGCGCCGCTCGTTGTATTTAGAGTCCGCAAGCCCGCGCTTCTTGTTGGTGCACGAGATCACGATCTTCATGCCATCCATCTGAAGCGGCGCATACTGGTAATCCAGTGTTGCGCAGTCCAGGAAGATCGCGCAGTCCTTCTTGCCCATGGCGATCGAGAACTGGTCCATGATGCCGCAGTTCACGCCGTTGTAGTGATTCTCCGAGTACTGTCCGAGAAGCGCCACGTCCTTTGGGGACACGTCGAAGCCGAACAGCGTGTTCAGGACAGTGCCCATGCCCACTTCGATGGAAGCGGAGGACGAAAGGCCCGAGGCGTTCGGGATGTTCCCCGCAATGTAGCAGTCCAGACCGGACGGCAGTCTGAGACCGAGTTTCGTCTCATAGGCCCAGATCATGCCCATCGGGTAGTTTGAATAGCCTTTTGAGGGATCAAAATCGAGGCTGTCGAGGCTGCGTTCCGCAACACGCGTGTTTCTGAAGTTGCCGGAGTAGAAACGCACTCTCCGGTCTCTCCTCTTCCGCGCGGCGAAATAGGTGCCGATCGTGAGCGCGGCAGGAAACACATGTCCGCCGTTGTAGTCGGTATGCTCGCCGATGAGATTCACGCGGCCGGGAGAGAACACGAAGACCGGCTCGCCCTCTTCTCTTCCGAAGATTTCGTAAAATGCCCCGGCAAGGGCTTCTTTATTCAGTTCTTCCGGCCTTTTGGGAAGCTCCGGCGCATAAGCTTTGCTTTCCGGCTTCTTCGCGCCGGGCCTCTCTCCCGTGTAAACGATCTTCACCTTCGGATCTCCTTCGTGCTGTCCGCCGGGACCGCCCGGCACTGCATTTTATTTCGTATAGACCAGTGCGTAGTTCTGGCCGTTCTCGGCGTCCGTCTCATTGACGCCGGTCATCGCAAATTCTCCGTTAATATAGAAAGCCCAGTAGGCCTTGTCCTTCTCCCAGCTTGCTTCCATGCCCAGGATCGCCGTCAGGAAACCGTCGGAAATGTCCGCGAGTTTATTTTCCGTCAGCGCCTCGCCGACCGTCTTCTTGTCGGTATGGATCGTGATCTCGTAGTCCTTCTTTTCCGCGTCCGTCACCTTCAGGGTAATGGTCTTGGATCCGGTTCCGACTTCCTGTTTTGCAGGAATTCCCGCTTCGGTCGGTTTCTCGGTCGGGGCCGGTTTCGCGCATGCCGCAAGGGATACGGCCATGATCGCCGCCATAAGCATCACAAAAAACTTCTTCATTTGTCCACCTCTCGTTTTAAGCCCTTAGGGCTGTATTCACATCCGGCATGAGGCAAAAGGTTTGCCGGTGCGTTGCATTGTAAAGGAGGCTTCCGGGCCTCCGGGGCTATGGACCTTTATGCCTGGGACTCCACGATCTCCCGGTAGACCGGGCAAGTCTCGAGGAGTTCCGCATGTGTCCCGGTCCCGACGAGTCTGCCCTCGTCGAGCACCAGGATGCGGTCCTGATGCATGGCTGTCGCGGCGCGCTGCGTCACTGTGAAGACTGTCATATCCCACGGAAGCGCCGCCATGCGGGCGCGGATCCGTGCGTCCGTCGCGAAATCCAGCGCGGAGGAGGAGTCGTCGAGAATGAGGAGCTTCGGCTTCCGGACCAGCGCCCTGGCGATCGTGAGCCGCTGCCGCTGGCCGCCGGAGAAGTTCCTGCCGCCCTGTTCGCAGACCGCGTCCAGGCCGCCCTTCTCCATGACCAGGTCATAGGCGTCCGCGGTCTTGAGCGCTTCCAGAAGCGCTTCGTCCGTGGTATTCTGCTCCTCTTCCTCCGAGAGGCCGAAGAGAAGGTTCTCCCGGATGGTGCCGGAGAACAGCACCGCCTTCTGGAAGACCGTCGTCACCGACTTCCGGAGCAAATGTTTATTATACGCCGACAGCGGCTTTCCGTCTACCCGGATCTCTCCCTCCGTGGCCTCATAATACCCCGGGATCAGCGAGACCAGTGTGGTCTTGCCGGAGCCTGTGCCGCCGATCACGGCGATCTTCTCGCCCGGTTTCACCTGGAAACTGACGTCCTGAAGCGCCGCTTCTCCTGCGCCACGGTAAGCCAGCGACACATGGTCAAATGTCACCGCGGGCGCTTCAGTGAAGCCGTCTTCATTTTCCGGGGCCTCTTCCTCTGCCCCGCGCTCTTCCGTCTCCATGGACGTGATCTCGGAGACGCGTTTCAGAGAGGCATAGGCCCTCGTGATCTGGATCACGAGGTTCGCCAGTTTGATGAGCTCCACCAGGATCTGAAGCATGTAGTTCACGAGCGCGACCACCGCACCCTGCGTCAGAACGCCGACGTTCACGCGTACGCCGCCCACGTAGATGAGAAGGAGCACCGAGACGTTCAGAAGGAGCGTTGTCGCGGGATTCAGGATCGCAGAGATCCGGCCCACACGGAGCTGGAAGCCCTTCAGATTCTCTTGGTTTTCAATAAATTCACGGATCTCGCCGCGTTCATTTCCGAAGGCGCGGATGACGCGTACGCCGGTGAGGTTCTCCCGGGTGTCCTGCGTGACGCGGTCCAGCCGCCCCTGCACTTTCCTGTAGAGCGGGGCCATCCGGAGCATGACCGCAAATGTGATCACAAGGAGGACGGGGATGAGTACGGCAAATATGAGCGCCGCCTTCACGTCGATCGTAAAGGCCAGGATCATGGCTCCAAAGACAATGAAGGGCGAACGAAGCAGAAGCCGCAAGGCCAGGTTCAGGCCATTCTGCACCTGATCGCAGTCGCTCGTCATACGGGTGATCAGGCGGGAAGTGCCCAGCGCATCCAGCTCTTCGTACCGCAGCGCCTGGATCTTCCCGAAAAGGAGCTCCCTGAGCCGCGCGGAGTAGCCGGTGGCCGCGCGCGCGGCGAAGTACTGCGCCGCGACCGCAAGCAGGAAGCCGAACAGGCCGTCCAGAAACAACTCGACGCCCACGAACCAGACCAGGCCATTGCCCTCTCCCGCCATCGCGGCAGGGATCGCTTCGTCCATCATCTGCTTCATGAGGAGCGGAACGCGCAGATTAAGAGCGGCCTCCAGCATCTTGAAGAGCGGGGCCAGGATCATGTCGCGCCTCTGCGGTTTCATTTCCCTGATAAGCTGTTTCATGAAGGTCTTTCTCCGGACTTCCGGAGTGTGTCTTTAAGCGAAGAAAGTCTCCGCAAGTCTGACGAGATACTCAAAGTCCCTGACGCCTGTGGTCTCGACGGCGGAATGCATCGCAAGTTCCGTGAGCCCGATGTCCGCGAGCGGGAAGGCCACCTGCGAGGTGGAGATCGATCCGAGGGTGCCGCCGCCGGCCATGTCGGACCGGTTGTGGAAGATCTGGTACGGCACGCCCGCGTCTTCGCAGAGCTTCTTGACAAATGCGCCGGAGAGCCCGTCGGTGGCGTACCGCTGGGTGGAGGCGTACTTGATCAGGATGCCTCCGTTCAGGACCGGACGGTTCGTTGGATCGCATTTCTCCGGATGATTCGGATGCAGCGCATGGCCGTTGTCCGCAGAAAGGAGGAAAGAGCCGGGCACCATGCTCCTGAGCGCCTTGACGCCGCGCGGCAGTTCCTCCGCAATGCGTTCGACCGTGTCCAGAAGGAAGGTCGAAGCCGCGCCCTGCCGGCTCTCAGAGCCCACCTCTTCGTTGTCAAAGACCATGAGGACGGGTATGTGCCTTGTCCTGGCGGCCATTTTAAAGCCCAAAAAGCCTGCCAGAGCGCATTCAATGTCATCGAAGCGGGAACCGGCAAGGTACTCGCCGTTCGCCCCGAAAACACGCCCTTTTTCGCGTATATAGAGGAACAGGTCGTGCCCGAGGATGTCTTCCTCGCGGACGCCGGCGTGTTCCGCGACGATCTTCATGAAGGAACCCTTTGCCTCGATGCCGCCGAGTAAAGGAAGCATGTCCGTCTGCATGTTCCACGCGTAGCCCTTGTTGACCTCGCGGTTCTGATGGATGGCCACGTTGGGGATGACGAGAAGGTCCCGGTCCACGTTGACAAGAACGGTCCTGAAGCTTTCTCCGTCGCGCACCGTGAGACGGCCGGCCACGGAAAGCGGCCTGTCGAGCCAGGAGGAGCAGATCATGCCGCCGTAAGGCTCCACGTTCAGCTTCACGTATTTGCCTTCCACGACGATCTCCGGGTTTTCCTTGACCTTGAAGGAGGGCGAGTCGGAATGTGCCGCATAGACGCGGAAATCCTCTCCTTCCTCAGGGATGGAAAAGACGACGATGGCCGAATCATTCCGCGTGATGAAATAGATCTGGTCATAGCGGAGGAGCCAGGGCGCGTCTTCCCTGAGCTCTTCGGCGCCTTCCTTGAGAAGACGCGTCCTGAATTCTCCCACGGCCTGGAAAGCCGTCGGCGCTTTTTCGATGAAATCCAGAAGTTCCCTGTACATGTTCTCTCCTTCCGGCAAAGACAGAGGTCTGCCTAGACCTCGCTTCCCTTGAACTGACTCTGATAAATGTCGTAGTAAAGCCCTTTTCTTTCGAGGAGCTCTTCATGAGAGCCCTGCTCTGCGATACGCCCGTCCGCCAGCACGAGGATGCGGTCCGCATTTTCGATGGTGGACAGACGGTGGGCCACGATAAAGCTCGTGCGGCCTTCCATCAGTGTGTTGAAGGCATTCTGGATGCGCTTCTCCGTACGGGTGTCGATCGAGGACGTCGCCTCGTCCAGCACCAGCATCGGCGGCAGCGCAAGCATCACGCGGCTGATGGACAAAAGCTGCTTCTGGCCTTCCGAGAGGCCGCTGCCGTTTTCCTGGAGGACGGTGTCGTAGCCCTCGGGGAGCAGGCGGATGAAACTGTCCGCATGAGCGCGGCGCGCCGCGGTGCGCACCTCTTCGTCCGTGGCGTCCGGACGGCCGATGCGGATGTTCTCGCGGACCGTTCCGGCAAATATCCAGGTATCCTGAAGCACCATGCCGAATTTGGCCCGGAGCGTTTCGCGGCTCATGCCGCGCACCGACACGCCGTCGATGAGGATGTCTCCGCGGTCCGTTTCATAGAAGCGGAGCAGCAGGTTGATCAGCGTGGTCTTGCCGCAGCCGGTCTTCCCGACCAGCGCGATGTGCTCGCCCGGCCGGACCTCCAGTGTGAAGTCCCTGAGAACGGTCTTCTCCGGCACGTATCCGAAGGAAATGTCCCGGAATTCCACGTGGCCTTCAGTAGGTTCGGAAGATCGTTCTTCCTTCTCTGCTTCAGGCATTTCCGCGCCGTCCGCTCCGCTCTTCTCCGAAAGTTTCACCGGATCAGGCTCGGGGGCGGTCTCCAGAAGTTCGTAGACGCGCTCGGCCGAGACGAAGGCATTTTTCAGTTCGGTGATAACGCCGGAGATCTCGTTGAAGGGCTTCGCGTACTGATTTGCGTAGGACAAAAAGACGGTCAGGCCGCCGATCGTGAGCGCCGTGGCGCCTGTCGATATAATGAAAAGCGCGCCGGCGACGCCGACGACGGTGTATATGATCTCGTTGATGAATCGGGTGGACGGATTGACGAGGGAGGAGAAAAACACAGCCTTCAGGGAATGTCCCCTGAACGTCTTGTTGAGTTCTCCGAAGCGTTTCGTGACACGGCCTTCCTGCGCGTAGGCCTGGACGATCTTCTCATTTTCGATCATCTCGTTCGCGTAGCCGGTCTCCGTGCCGCGGGAGGCGGCCTGCGCTTCAAAGTAGCGGTGGCTGCGGTTCGCGATGAAACGGGCGAGAAGCAGAGAAAAAGGCGTCAGGACGACGACGGCTAAGGCGATCAGCGGGTTCACGACGGACATGAACACCAGCGTCGCGGCGATCGTGAGAAAGCCGGTGAAGAGTTCCGTGAAGCCCATCAGGAGACCGTCGGCGAGACGGTCCACGTCTGCGACCATGCGGCTCACGGTATCGCCCACGGGACGGGCGTCCAGCCAGGAAAGCGGAAGCACCTGAAGATGGGTGAAGAGGCGGATGCGGAGATTCTCCGTGACGGTGTATACCACGCGGTTGTTGAGAAGTGTCTGAAGCCAGCGGCTTAAGGCAGCCACAGCGATCGAGACCGCCATCTGGACGAAAACCGGCACCAGGCCTTCAAAATCGACGCTGCCCTTGCCGACGATGAGGTCTACGGCCCGGCCGATGAGGATCGGAAGATAAAGCGTGCCGGCGACCTCCAGCGCAGCCAAAAGGAAAGAAAGCACTACCTTCACGCGGCAGGGCCTCAGCTCCTTCAGCACTTTGCGGAGAGTCGAATTACGCAAATGTCACAGCCTTTCTTTCGCAAGGCTCATCGCGCCGTAGACGCCGGCGTCGTTGCCGAGCGCCGCCAGGACGATCTCCGGCATGTCGTCCGTGATATGCATGTATTTGCGGTAATATCTGCGGATCAGGTCAGTGACGATGCGGCCGGCATTGGAGACGCCGCCCCCGATCACGAAGATGTCCGGATCGATGACGTGGGAAATGTGCGCGAGGGCAAGGCCTAAGGTGTCGCCGAAGATCTGGAGCGCCTGGTCTCCGATCGGATCGCCGAGCGCGGCCGCATCGAACACGTCCCTGCAGCTTAAGTTCGGGATCTCGCGGAGTTTGGATTCCACTTCCGGATACCTCTCCAGAAGTTCCCGCGCCACGCGGACGTTGCCGTTCGCTGAGGCATACTGCTCAAGGCAGCCGTAGTTGCCGCAGTTGCAGCGCACGGTCTCGTCGGGCTTGACGACCATATGTCCAAGTTCTCCTCCGATGCCGCGGTTGCCGGCGATCAGCTTACCGTTCACGATGACGCCGGAGCCCACGCCGGTTCCAAGGGTCAGCATGACCACGTTGTCATAGCCCCTGGCCGCTCCGAAACGGGCTTCGCCGAGCGCGGCGCCGTTCGCGTCATTGGCGGCAGCGCAGGGAACGCCGAGTTCCTTCTCCAGTTCTTTCGCCGGATAGCTGCCTTCCAGGCCAAGGTTCACGCATTTGGAAAGATAGCCGTCTTCCTGCACCGGGCCGGGCAGATTGATGCCTGCCGCAAGAAGCGGTCCGTAGGCGATCCGGTACTGTTCTGCCTTTTCGCGGAATTCACCCGCGACCAGTGAAAACAGTTTGCTGACTTTATCCCGCGTAGGCGCCGGCACCTGCCACTTCAGGAGAAGATCTCCCGATTCTGTGAAAAGCGCTAGTTTCAGCATGGTTCCACCGACGTCTGCTCCTGCCAGGATTCCCGACATATCATTTCCTCCAAATGTGTTTAAGTCACTGACGCGGCACATCCGCAGGTCTGCCTGCATTTGTGCCGCGTCATCTACGTTCTGCGTCCTATAAGGCGCGGAACACTTATTCTTTCTCTTCCGCAGCCTTCTTCGCGACTTCCTTCTCCTGGACTTCTCTCGGAGCCTGCTCGTAGTGATCGAACTTCACTTCGTAGACGCCGATGCCGCCGGTCATGGAACGAAGGATCGTGCAGTAGCCGAAAAGTTCCTTCTCGGGAACTTCCGCAACGACCGTCTGCTTGCCGCCCGGAAGCGGATCCATGCCGAGCACGCGGCCGCGGCGCTTGTTGAGGTCGCCCATGACGTCGCCGGTGAAATCATTCGGAACGGTGACGCGGAGGCTCATGATCGGCTCCAGAAGGACCGGGCCGGCTTTCATGAAGCCGTCACGGAACGCCATGCCGGCAGCCGTCTTGAAGGCCTGCTCGGAGGAGTCGACCGGATGGTAGGAACCGTCGTACAGGACAGCCTTGAGGCCGACGACCGGATAACCGGCCAGCGGTCCGCGGGTGACAGATTCCGCAATGCCCTTTTCAACAGCCGGGAAGTAGTTCTTCGGAACGGTGCCGCCGACCACTTCTTCTTCGAAAATGAAGGCCTGCTCGTTGTCGCCGGAGTTCGAGAAGCGCATCTTGACGTCGCCGTACTGGCCGTGACCGCCGGTCTGCTTCTTGAACTTGCCCTGAACGTCAGAGGACTTCGTGATGGTTTCCTTGAAGGCCACTCTGGGCTCGGAGAGCTCGATGTCCACTTTGTAGCGGTTCGAAAGCTTGGACTTCACGATGTCGAGCGCCTGATCGCCGATTGCGTAGACCAGCTGCTGGCCGTTTGCGGCGTCGTTGACGACTTTCAGGGTGATGTCTTCCGCCATGAGCTTCGTCAGAGCGGCATTTGCCTTGTCATCCTCGCCCTTCTTCACGCAGGAGAAGCGCATGTAGGTGTAAGGCTGGGTGAATTCCGGAGCCGGGAAGCTGACGTCGAGGCCCTTGACCGCATAAGTGTCGCAGGTCTTCGCATCGTCCAGCTTCGCAAGCGCGCCGAGGTCGCCGGCATGCAGTTCCGGAACTTCGGTGGGCTTATTGCCGCAAAGGACATACAGCTTACCGATCTTCTCTTCGTTGCGGGCACGCTGGTTCATCAGCGCGTCATCCGTATGAAGGACGCCCGAGCGGACCTTTATGAAGGAATACTTACCGATGAACGGGTCGACCATCGTCTTCCAGATGGTGAAGGTCGCCGGCTTCGCATCGTCGTAGTCGGCATCCCAGTCGGAACCGTCATCCTTCTTCGCCGCGCACTTCAGCGCCTTCGGGGAAGGAAGGAATCCGATGATGTCGTTCAGAAGGTGGGCAACACCGTGCGCCGTCGCGCCGCAGCCCATGTACACCGGGACAAGCTCGGCGTCCGCGACGTTCGTGGACAGCGCTTCGGTGACTTCCTCGACCGTGAAGGTGTCGCCTTCGAAGAAGCGCTCCATGAACTCTTCACTCGTCTCGGCAACCGCTTCCATCATCTCGTCATGCGCAGTCTGGGCGTCCGCCTCGGCATCCGCCGGGATGGCCATCTCAGCTTCCTTGCCGGCATCGAGGTACTTGTAGCCCTTGTTGGAAATGACGTTGACATAGCCAGTGAGCTTGCCGCCTTCGCGGACCGGCACGACGACCGGCGCGATCTTCTGGCCGAACTTCTCCTTCAGCGCTTCGACCGTCTGATCGAACTTCGCTTCGGCAAGATCCATGTCGGTCACAAAGATCATACGCGGCTTCTTCTGCTTTTCGCAGGCTTCCCACGCCTTCACGGTACCGGTCTGGACGCCGTCCTTGCCGGACACGACGATGATCGCCGCATCCGCTGCCGCAAGACCTTCCTCAGCCTCGCCGACGAAATCGAAGTAACCGGGCGTGTCGATCACATTGATCTTCTTGCCGTTCCATTCCAGAGGAAGCGTCGCCGCGGAAAGCGAGAATCCGCGCTTCTGCTCTTCTTTATCAAAATCGCTCAGCGTATTGCCCTGCGTCACTGTGCCCATACGGCTGACCAGTCCGCCGAGGAGCGCCATCGCTTCAAAAACCGTCGTCTTGCCGCAGCTGCCATGGCCCAAAAGCACGACATTTCTGATGTCTTCTGTCTTGTAAACCTTCATGAAGAATCCTCTCTCTCTCAAGCTATCGCACCGCGGTCACCCGCGGTACCCATATTACTGAAACACTTTATCACAGACAGTGTGGGATTTCAAGGAGAAATCACAGCTTCATTCAGCCATCCTTTCCTCCTTTTCTACCCATACGCCTAGTATACACCTACTGTCACTTTTTCACCCCATTCTATCCATTAATGCAGCAGGACCAGGAAAGTTGCCGTTATCATCCCTGCGCCTGCCAGAAGGCATATGATCGTAAAAATGTGCCCAAGATACTGGTGGAGCCATGCCGCGACCAGATTAAATAAACCCAGTCCGACCACAAAACCGCCGGCGTACCCCAACAGCAAGACGGCATTATAGTTGCTTCCCGGGATCCGGATCGTGAAAAACAGCACGAGGATCCCCGGAAGGAGCAGCGCTGTAATGGCAATAGAAATAATGATCCAGTATGCGACGGGATGCCTGGCTCTGAATGTTACGTCTGCGTACGGGGAGAAAAATGAGCCGGCATTCTTCGGAATCTTCCAGTAAAAACTTGGGCGAATCTCATCAGAAATGCTCCCGGATTCCTCAAGGGTCATCTGCGTTGTCATTTCTCTGATCTTCTGTAATTCGTAGGCTGGGAACAGGAGCCGGTACTGTTCGCCGCCATGCAGAAACTCAATTGCATAGAAAAACTTCAACCCGTAGAAGGAATCACGGAACAGCATAACACCCGCCTGCTGATATCGTTTCTCCTTTGGACTCTTTTTCTTATTCCATCCTGCTGCAGGGATCCCCTGATTGATCTTCCGTATCCCGACGATCTCTCCCATCGGAAACTGATAGATCTTTTCTCCATCGTACAGGCAAAGTTTGTTCCCTTTCCTGCAGAGTTTCGATTCCATAAGCGCAGCGGTCCCGATGAATTCCGGTCCGTCCGCTGTTTCAATCACCCTGTCTCCAAGCAGAACATCAACGGTGACCGCCCCTTCTTCAGCGCCTGGTTCTTTCGAGCGGCGGGAATAAAACGGCAGTGTCACCGGATCATTTTTTTCAGAACTGTTTGTGAAAAAGAAGTATTTCATGAATTCTGTTTTAGTGCTGGTCTTCAGATTTTCCCCTGCATCGCGAGGATGACCAGGATGAGGGTTGCAAGAAGCGCGAGGGAAAATACAATGACCAGGATCGTGGTCACGACGCTTCCTTTGTGCTCTTC
>JAEEGL016186082.1_pt1 | contig 29898 bp, 22 predicted proteins | sample 9134231 | NCBI WGS metagenome assembly JAEEGL01 (sample SAMN16246548, study PRJNA631951) | gut metagenome | biome: gut microbiome; feature: rumen; material: fiber-attached | host: Bos | place: Iran: Karaj | collected 2018-10
TTCGAAGCACAGCGTCGTGTTCGACGAGGCGGAGAACCGCATGCACACGATCAAGGCGGTCATGGTCGCCACGATGTCCGACACGCTGGATAAATAATCGGCAAATCGCATAGAACACGGTCGAAAAACAGATCGTCAAACAAAAAGCAGATGCGAAACAACATCTGCTTTTTTATTATGAAATCGCCGGTTTTCCGGGCGTAAAACGGCATGTAAATCATATATTTTATTTGACAAGACCCGAAAAAAGTGTTAATCTTTATACGTCCCAATCAATAAAAATTCAAAGGGGGTTTTATTGGGTATGACAGGGATATGGCTCATTATTGCGTTCGTCGTAGCGATCGCTGCGATGATCCTGCTGATCTCGAAACTGAAGGTACATTCCTTCCTCGCGATCATGCTGATTTCTCTCATTCTGGCGCTGATTGCGGGCATTTCTCTGGTCGACATCAAAGACGAGGCGGGGAAAGTTGTTGAAAAAGGAATCCCGACAATCATCAACGAAGGTTTTGCAAACACCTTTAAGTCCATCGGTATCGTCATTATTCTCGGCGCATTTATCGGAACCGTTCTTGAAAAGACGGGCGCCGCATTGAAGCTTGCCGATATGGTCATCAAGGTGGTCGGCGAAAAGAATCCGGGTCTTGCGGTCGAGCTCATGGGCGGGGTCGTTTCCATTCCGGTCTTCTGCGACAGCGGCTTCGTCATTCTGAACCCGATCCGCAAAGCGCTCGTCAAGCGCACCGGCAAATCGAGCGTTGCGATGACGGTCTGCCTTTCCTGCGGTCTGTACATTGCGCACGTATTCATCCCGCCGACACCCGGCCCGATTGCTGCAGCCGGATATCTCGGAATTGCAGAAAATCTGTTGCTGGTCATCGGCATCGGCGTTCTCTGCTCGATTTTCCCGCTGATTGCAGGTTTCTTCTATGCGAAGTTCATCGGCAAGAAGATCAAGAGCGCAGACGAAGTGACCGATAACGGTGAAGTTGTCAAGACGTATGAAGAACTCAAAGCAGAATTCGGCGAGCTTCCGAACGGCGTCATCACAATCGCTCCTCTGGTGGTCCCGATCCTTCTGATGGCTGCGTCCTCCATTATTTCGATGGCAGGCGGAACCGGCTTCTTCGCGAACTTGTTCATGTTCCTCGGCACGCCGATCATGGCGCTTTCCGTCGGCACGGTTCTTGCAATCGTTCTGTTGTTCGTGAGCAAGAAGGGCAAGGATTTCTATAATATCACGAATGAAACGCTGAAATCCGTCGGCCCGATTTTGTTCATCACGGCGGCCGGCGGCGTTCTCGGCAACGTAATCTCGGAATCCGGCCTGATCGGATTCATTACCGCGCCTGAGAGAGTAAACATTCTAAAGGCATTGGGTATTTTCTTCCCGTTCCTTCTGTCGGCAATTCTCAAGTGCGCGCAGGGTTCCTCCACGGTCGCGATCACGACCACGGCAAGTATCGTTGCTCCGCTTCTCGGCGCGCTCGGCTTTGCAACGCCCGTTGAAGTCGCGCTCGTCGTTATGGCGATCGGCGCCGGTGCAATGACCGTGTCCCACGCAAACGACAGTTACTTCTGGGTCGTCACCAACTTCGGCGACATGACGCCGGAGCAGGGCTACCGGACGCAGACGCTGATGACGCTCGTCATCGGTATCGCCGCGATGGTCGAGATCTTCATTCTCAGCCTGATCTTCTGATCCCATCAATCAGCGCGCTGTCAAGTCCGGCAGCGCGCTTTTTTAACAGGAGGATACTATGAATCAATTGCTGCGATCCCACGCGGATCAGATCGTGAAGGAAGCGATCGCCGCCGTCCAGCCGGACGCGGCGGTCCGGCGCGCGCTTGAAAAGATGGTCTTTCCCGGCCGCGTCCTGCTCGTTGCGGCGGGCAAAGCCGCCTGGCAGATGGCAAAAGCCGCTTCCGACGCGCTGAAAAGCCGCATCGAGAAGGGCGTTGTCGTGACCAAGTATGCGCACGTCATGGGCCCGATCGCCAACTTCGACTGTTTCGAAGCGGGACATCCCGTTCCCGACGAGAACTCGTTCAAGGGCACGCAGGCAGCGCTGGACCTCGTTTCGGATCTTTCCGAGCAGGACACCGTTCTGTTCCTGCTGTCCGGCGGCGGCAGCGCGCTGTTTGAAAAGCCGCTGGTCCCCGCGGAGGAGCTTCAGGACGTCACGGGACAGCTGCTGGCCTGCGGTGCGGACATCACCGAGATCAACACGATCCGCAAGCGCCTGTCGCAGGTCAAGGGCGGACGGTTTGCGCAGATCTGCTGGCCCGCCAGAGTCGAAGCCGTCATTCTTTCGGATATCCTCGGCGACCCGCTCGATATGATCGCTTCCGGTCCCGCCTGCCCGGATTCCTCCACTGCGGAGGACGCGCAGCGTATTGCGAAGAAGTACGATCTGAAGATGAGCGACGCGGCGCGCGCCCTGCTCGCGATCGAAACGCCGAAGGTGCTGAACAACGTCCGCTCGCAGATCAACGGCAGCGTGCGCGAACTGTGCGCGGCCGCGGCGAAGACCTGCGTTCGTCTCGGATACACGCCGGTGCTTCTGACCGATCAGCTCTGCTGCCAGGCCAAGGAAGCGGGCAGCTTCCTCGCGTCGATCCTGAAGACGCACGCGCCGGACGGACAGTCGCTCGCGTTCATCGCAGGCGGCGAGACGGTCGTCAAGCTTGTCGGCAAAGGACTCGGCGGACGCAATCAGGAGATCGCGCTTGCGGCGGCGGCCGGCATCGGCGGCATGCCGAACGCGGCGGTGTTCTCGGTCGGCAGCGACGGAACCGACGGACCGACCGACGCGGCCGGCGGTTACGCGGACGGCGACACGGTCGCGGAGCTCGCGATGCACGGTCTTACCGTAGATGCGGTCCTTGCGCAGAACGACGCCTATCACGCGCTGGAAAAGACCGGCGGTCTGATCATGACCGGTCCGACCGGCACGAACGTCAACGACGTCGCCGTCGCTCTGCTGCACACCTGACAAAACGGATCCCGATCAAAAAAAAGCACGCTTTCGCGTGCTTTTTTTCATTCGACTCTTACGATACGACGAAATCGTCGACGACCGCGTGTTCCAGCTCCCACAGATGGATCGAAGCGTCGCCCCGCGAAAACAGCCGTTTTTCGGTCGGCGTCGGAAAAACGCGGGATGAGAACACCGCGTCCCCGTCGTTGACGAAAACCTCGACGGAGCTGCGGTCGATGAAGATCCTCAGATGCGACAGTCCGTTCGGCAGCGGTCGCACGCGCGTCTCCCCCTGCTCCGTATTGAAGCGGCGCGCCATGCCGGAGCGGTCCACCGTGATCTCTTTTTTCGCGTCGTCATAGACGATGCGGAACCCGCCCGTTCCGTCCGGCTCGGCGAAGAGCCCGAGCTCCAGATCGCCGCCGCGGCTGATCAGCTCCAGTTCGCATACGCGCGGCAGCAGATCGGTCGCTTCAAGGTCGATCTTTTTTCCGCGCAGCGCGCGCAGTGCGTCCAGCGGCTGCTGGATCAGGCGGCGGTCCCTGACGCGGAGCTCGCGCGGCAGCGTCAGGCAGCCGGACCAATCCTCTTCGTCGGTCGGATAGGATGCGTCCGGCAGTCCCATCCAGGCGACCAGGGTCGCCTTGTTCCGGTCGTTCGGGTTCGCGGCGCACTCCGCGGCGTAGGAATCGAAGCCGAAGTCCAGCACGTGGAAACGCGTATTGTCCGGCGTGAAGGTGAGCGTATCCCAGTCCATGTGTCCGAGCAGGTATCCGTTGTGATGCACGCTTTCGCCCCGTCCCGGCAGTTTCAGATGCTGCGGACAAAAGATCAGAACGTCGTAGCCGCTGATCGTTTCGATCGACGGACATTCCCACATGTCGCCGAAGTCCTCAAAGCCCGGCACCTTCAGCTGTCCGGCGAACACCCAGCCGTCCGTGCGGGAATCGGACCGGTAGACGATCACGCAGCCCTTTTTCTCTTTGGTCTGCGCGCCGATGACGAGATAGTATTTGCCGTTGCTCGCGTGAATGATCTTCGGATCCCGCTGGTGCTCGGTATACTCCGGATTCGGTCCGAACAGCGGCGGCAGTTTTTCCGCCGTTCCGCCGTCCTTCAGATTCACCAGACAGGTATACGGCCTGCGCGTCCAGTCCTCGTCGCGGTGATTGCCCGTATAGTATAGGTACACCGAATCCCCCGCGGGCAGCGCGGAGCCGGAATACGCGCCCTTATTGTCGTATTCCGTGTCCGGACGGATGCAGACGCCCGCGTTTTTCCACGTCACCAGGTCCTTCGAAACGGTTTGGTACCAGTATTTGAGCCCGTGGACCGCGCCCCACGGACACCACTGATAGAACAGATGCCACGTCCCGTTGTGAAAAACGAACCCGTTCGGATCGTTCAAAAGACCCGTGACCGGCTGGATATGGTACTGCTGGCGATAATCCGAACGAATGATGCGTTCGTGGAGATCGCGGATCTCCTCTGCGTTGTTCAGCACACGATAGCGCTCTTCCCTGGTCCAGGTTTTCACGGCTGCGCTCCTTCCTCACTTTTATTATATATGATTTTACCGTATTCCGGACGAAAACGCAAGGACCGGGATGCAATCGGGATCAAAAAAAATACGGCCGCCCTGCGGCGGCCGTATCGAAATCATTGCGGCGGTCCGTTTCCGTCCGGCGGCGGGATCATTCCACGCCGGTCACCCGGTAACCCTGCGCCTCCACCGCCCCGCGCAGGACCTCGTCCGCAACGGGCGCGCTGAGCGTAACGATCGCGACGCCGCGCGAATGATCCGCCGCGGCGGTCTCCACGCCCGGGATCTCCTCCAGCGTCTTTTTGACCCGCGCCTCGCAGTGCGGGCACATCATGCCTTCCACCTTCAAAGTCTTTGTCATCGTTGGTTCCTCCTTGTTTGTTTCTTTTGAAATGAACGTTTCCAGCGCCTCCGCCGGAACCGGCTTCCGAGATTTGTCATGCGCTGCGTCGTGCGGCCTGACGAGATTCAGACGCAGTGCGTTCATGCATACGAAAAAGCTGGACAGCGCCATCGCCGCCGCGCCGTACATCGGCTTCATTTCGATTCCGTACAGTCCCATCGCAAGCGGGATGCAGATCACGTTGTAGAAGAACGCCCAGAACAGGTTCTGATGAATGTTCCGGATCGTCGCCCGGCTCAGCCGGATCGCCGCCGCAACGTCCGTCAGACGGCTTTTCATGACCACGACGTCCGCCGCGTCGATCGCGACGTCCGTTCCCGCGCCGACGGCGACGCCGTTGTCCGCCACCGTGAGCGCCGGCGCGTCGTTGATGCCGTCGCCGACCATGGCGACCTTGCCCAGCGTTTTGAGTCCGCGAACGACGTCCGCCTTGCCGTCCGGCAGTACGCCGGCGACCACGCGGTCCACGCCCGCCTGCTTTGCGATCGCTTTTGCCGTGCGTTCGTTGTCTCCGGTCAGCAGAACGGTCCGGACGCCCATCCCGTTCAGTTCCCGGATGGCCTGCGCGGAATCGTCCTTGATCGGGTCCGCCACCGCGATCAGCCCGATCAGCGCGCCGTCATACGCGAACAGAAGCGGCGTTTTGCCTTCCTCCGCAAGCGCGTTCGCCTGCCGCTCAACGGCTTCCCCCACCAGGCCATTGCCCGACAGATAGCGCAGACTGCCGCCGAGAAGCTCCCTGCCGTCCAGCCGCGCGCGCAGACCGTTGCCCGGCAGCGCTTCAAAATCCGTGACCTCCGAAAGCGGCAGTCCGTCCGCGGCGGCGGTCACCGCTCTCGAAAGCGGGTGCTCGCTGTTTTTCTCCAGCGACGCCGCAAGCGTCAGAAGCGCTTCCCGGCTTCCCGCGAGCGGGATCACGTCCGTTACCCGCGGCTGGCCCTCCGTTACGGTTCCGGTCTTGTCCAGCGCGACGATCTGCGTCCGTCCGGTGCCTTCCAGAGCGGCCGCCGTCTTATACAGAATGCCGGTCTTCGCGCCGACGCCGCTGCCGACCATGACGGCGACCGGCGTCGCAAGTCCGAGCGCGCAGGGGCAGCTGATCACGAGCACGGAGATCCCGCGCGCGATCGCGAAGGAGAACGGCCGTCCGGCGATCAGCCAGCCGAGCATCGTCAGCAGCGCGATCCCGATCACCGCCGGCACGAACACGCCGGATACCTTGTCGGCGATGCGCGCAAGCGGCGCCTTGGTCGCCGCGGCGTCGGAAACGGTGCGGATGATCTGCGCGAGCGTCGTGTCCTCGCCGACCCGCGTCGCGCGGCATTCGATGTATCCGTGCTGGTTCATCGTCGCGGCGGAGACCGTGTCGCCCTCCGCCTTATCGACCGGAATGCTCTCGCCGGTCAGCGCGGATTCGTTGATCGCGGTCGCGCCCTTCAGAATAACGCCGTCCACCGGGATCTGTTCGCCGGGACGAACGACGAAAACGTCGCCCTTCTGCACCTGTTCGATGCCGACCTCGGTCTCGACGCCGTTTTTCAGGATCACCGCGGTTTTCGGCGCGAGCTTCATCAGTCCCTTCAGCGCGTCCGTCGTGCGGCCCTTGGACCGGGCTTCCAGCATCTTGCCGACCGTGATCAGCGTCGGGATCATCGCCGCCGATTCAAAGTACAGATTCATGCCGTGCTTCATCACGACGTCCGCACGTCCTTCGCCCTGCGCAAGGATCATCAGAAACAGCGAAGCCAGCGAATAGCCGAACGACGCGCTCGATCCCAGCGCGACCAGCGTGTCCATATTCGGCGCGCCGCGGAACAGCGAAGAAAAGCCGGAGGTAAAGAATTTCCCGTTGACGACCATCACGGCCACGGCAAGCAGCAGCTCGAAAAGTCCCAGAAATACAGGATTATCGAACGCTTTCGGCGCCGGCCAGTTCCACATCATATGCCCCATGGAGAAGTACATGAGAACCAGCAGGATCGGCACGGAAAGCAGCAGCCGCCGCTTCAGCTTCGGCGTTTCGCGGTCCTTCAGCGCTTCCGCGTCCGCCCACGAAGGCGAACCGCCGCGCGCCGTCCGGTCGTCCGCGCCTTTGACCTTCGCGCCGTACCCGGCCTTTTCGACGGCGCGAATGACCGCGTCCGGCGATGCGGTCCCCTCCACGCCCATGGAGTTGGTCAGAAGACTGACCGAGCATGCGGTCACGCCCGGCACGGCGGATACCGCTTTTTCGACCCGTGCGGAACACGCCGCGCAGCTCATGCCGGTCACGCTGTACTGCTTCATATCCTTCCTCCGATCATTTCATCAGTTTTTTCAGGGTTTCCATCAGTTCGTCAACGGCGTCCTCGCGGCCGGCGCGGATGTCCCCGGTCACGCAGGTGCGCAGATGACTTGCCAGCAGCGTCCTCGAAAAGCTGTTCAGCGCCGAATTGACCGCCGAAGCCTGCACGAGGATGTCCGGGCAGTACGCGTCCTCCTCGAGCATCCGTTCCAGTCCCCGCACCTGTCCCTCGATCCGCTTCAGCCGGTTCATCAACTCGCGTTTCTCCCGGTCGCCGCGCACCTTTTTCCGTTCATGCGCGCCGCACGCCTTGCACAGCTCTTCCATATTCCGCAGCTCCTTCCATACCCGATACGGGTATTTTTATCGTCTCTATCATATACCCCTTCCGGGTATTTGTCAAGTGTCGTCCGCGTGTGAAAAACAGCGTTCGGAACCGTTCTTTGTTGGATTAGCGCGCGTTTCGGAGTTGCACGTTCGGCCGGACGTGGTATAATAGGATCAATCGGAACAGAGGAGTGTGAACTAACGCCGTGCAGCGGAAAAAAGTCATGATCTACGGGACGCTCGGCCCCGCCTGCAGCGATCGGGAGATCCTCCGTGAAATGCTTCTGGAGGGCATGGACGGCATGCGGCTGAATCTGTCGCACGCCTCGCTGGAGGAATCGGAGACCCTGCTCGAGGCGTACCGGAACGCCGCCGCTGCGTGCGGCCTGCATCCCGCGCTTCTGATCGATATGCAGGGACCGGAGCTGCGGATCGGCCGCGTCTCCCCCTTTGCGCTGCGTGAGGACGCGCGGATCGATCCGGACCGCATTCCGTTTCCGGACACGGTACGCAGGGCGATCGAACTCGCCGCGCCCGCACAGGAGATCCTTCTGGACGACGGCAGGATCCTGCTGCGGAAAGAAGAAACGGGACTGCTGCGCGTCGTGCGCGGCGGCGTCCTTGAAAGCAGAAAAAGCGTCGCGCTGCCCGGCATTGCGATCCGCACGCCCGCGATGACCGAAGCCGACCGGAGGCATATCCGGCTTGCCGGGGCGTACGGCGTGACCGGCGTCATGCAGCCGTTCGTGCGCGGAGAAGCGGATCTGCTCGAGGTGCGCGGCGCGCTGAACGAGGCCGGCGGTTCGGATATCCGCCTGTTTGCAAAGATCGAAAATACGGAAGGGATCGCGCATCTGGACAAGCTGATCCCGCTCTGCGACGAGATCGTGATCGCGCGCGGCGACCTCGGGAACGCTGTGCCGGTCTGGGAACTGCCCGCTGCGCAGAAACGCATCGCCGCGGCCTGCCGCGAAGCGGGAAGAGCGTTCACGGTCGTGACGCAGATGCTCGACTCCATGACGCACCGGCCCGTGCCCACCCGCGCGGAGGTATCCGATATCTTCAACGCCGTGCTGGACGGCACGGATTCCGTCATGCTGACGGGTGAAACGGCCTCTGGCGACTATCCCGTTCCCGCGATCCGCTATCTGGTGAAGACGGTACGCGCGGCGGAAGCGTACCGCGACGGGATGCGATGAGAGGATCTTCTTGCAATATGGATCGATTTCGGAGATAATACAAGTAATTCAGAAACAGGAGGCGCACCCATGGCATGCAAAAAACCCGTTCCCGGAACAGGCGGCAATCGGTATATCCCGTTTGAACAGCGCACCGGCGGCCGTTCCGTCGTTTTCTTCACCCGCGATCTGTCCGGGGAAGGACTGAAAAAGATCTATGACCGCGTCAGCTCGGTTCTGACCGGCAGAGTCGCGATCAAACTGCACACCGGCGAAGCGGAAGGTCCGAACATCATCCCCCGCCCCTGGGTAAAGGAACTGATCGGTTCCCGGCTTCCGGACGCGACGATCATCGAGACCAACACCTACTATGAAGGCAGCCGGTATACGACCGAAGAACACCGCAAAACGCTGGAGATCAACGGCTGGACGTTCTGCCCCGTCGACATCACCGACGCCGACGGCGTTGCGGAACTGCCGGTCAAAGGCGGAAAATGGTTCGACGTAATGCACGTCGGAAAGAGCATGCTGAACTATGACTCGCTGCTCGTTCTGACGCATTTCAAGGGACACGTGATGGGCGGCTTCGGCGGCTCCGACAAAAACATCGGCATCGGCTGTGCGGACGGACGGATCGGCAAAAAGGAGATCCATACCGCTGCCGGAAGCGACGATATGTGGGGCATCGCCGAGGAGGAACTGATGGAGCGCATGACCGAAAGCACGAAAGCGACGGTCGATCACTTCGCGCCGCACGTCTGCTTCATTAACACGATGCGCAATATGTCGGTCTCCTGCGACTGCGAAGGTCCCGAAGCCGAACCGGTCGTGACGCCGGACGTCGGCATCGTTGCGTCGCTGGATATTCTCGCGGCTGACAGCGCCTGCGTCGATCTGATCTACGCGCTTCCGAACTTCGGCGGCGCGGCGATGATCGAACGTATCGAAACGCGGCACGGGCTCCGGCAGCTGAGTTACATGAAGGAGCTCGGCATGGGAAACGATCGCTATACGCTGATCGACGTCGATCACGGCGATGCGGTGATCACTGCCGAGGAGGCCGTCAAAGACGTTGATCCCGTCTGGTCGCCCGACCGGTTCAACACCTTCCCCGGGCGCAACAAGCGCAGAGCCTTCGAATAAGCGGAACATCAAAAAACGCCGGAACCGTCCGGCGTTTTTTTGATGCTGTTTTGAAATTCAGTGTTCCATCATCAGCTGAATGATCTCTTTGTCCGTCTGTTCCATGCCGCAGCGGGCAAGCTTGCCGACCGCTTCGATGGTGCTTTCGACGCCCTTCTTCACGATGCCGTCGCCGCCGAAAAACTGATTGCCGTCCTCGTACATGGCAAGCCCTAAAAGTCCTGCGTCGACTGCCGCCGCGATCTTTGCCGCACAGCTTGCCTTTGCGCCGTCGCAGATGATGCCCGACGTGACCGCAACGGCGTTGACCACCGTATGCGCGATCATTTCGAACCGTCCGCCCTTGAGATACGCAAGTCCCGCCCCTGCGCCCGCACCCGCGCTGACCGCGCCGCAGTAAGCGGAAAGCCGTCCGATGCCGGTCTTCAGGTGCGTCGTGATCAGATTCGAGACGCACAGCGCGCGCAAAAGTTCTTCATGCGACGCACCGATCTCCTTTGCGTAAACGATAACCGGCACGGACGCCGTGATTCCCTGATTGCCGCTGCCCGAATTGATGACGACCGGAAGCTCGCAGCCGTTCATTCTGGCGTCGCTGCCCGCCGCCGCCCATGCGCGCATCTTGTAATTGATGTCGTTCTCTCTGCCACGCAGGACCGTCTTGCCGATGTTCGCGCCGTAATTGCCCGACAGACCTTCCTTTGCGATCGCCATGTTGTAATCGATCTGCCGTTCCAGGATCTCGCTGACGTCCTTCGGATCGACGGAATCGGCAAAGTCCACGATCCCCTCGACCGAAAGGCACGTGCGGTCGGTGAGCCGGTCGTCGATGCGATCGGTCACGTCCTGCTTCAGAAGCACCTCGTCGTTGCGCTGTACCAGGACCAGATTCGTGTGATAGTCCGCAATGCGTACCGTGGCGCGGTCCTCCCCCGCGTATGCGGTGATCTGAATGTCGAAGATGCGTCCGGTATCGGCGTGCCGCACCTCGATCGGAACGCGTTCGAGGCAGTCGGACATCGCGCGGATCTCGTCCGGCGTAACGTGCGCAAGCACCTCAAGCTCGGCGTCCGCGTCGCCCGCGACGGTGCCTGCCGCCGCTGCGGCGGGGATCCCGCGAAGCCCGCCGGTATGCGGAACGACGACGCTTTTGACGTTTTTGATGATGTTTCCGGAAACCTCGACGAGCAGACGCTCCGGCATTGCACCGAGGACCTGCCGCGCCTTTGCCGCCGCAAACGCGATGGCGATCGGCTCCGTACAGCCCATGGCGGGGCGAAGTTCTTCTTTCAGGATCTGGATATACAGTGCGTAACGCGGATCGGTGTTCAGCATGGCATGCCCTCCCTGACGACCTTTTTCGATCTTTATTTTATAAGATTTCCGGACAAGCGTCAATCACTTCTTGCTTTTTTTCGCGATCTGTCCTATGATGAACCCGTACCACTCTTTCATAAAGGATCATCCATGACAAAACAGACGCTTCGAGAAAACCGGACCGCAGGCGCGATCCTTCTGAATATGCTGATCGCGGCGGTCAGTCTGTTTGTCAACGGCTTCGGTCTGTATCTGACGATCCGCGCAGGCATCGGCGCCGCGCCGTGGGACGTGCTGAATCTCGGCATTTCCAGGACGTTCGGCATTCTCTACGGCACCGCGTCCATCGCCGTGTCCGTTACGATCCTGCTCGTCGATATTCTGCTCAGGGAGCCGGTCGGCATCGCAATGTTCATCGACGCGTTCGTCGTCGGAAAAGCGGTCGATTTCTTCAACTGGCTCGATCCCGTTCCCCCCTGCACCTCGCTTTGGACGTCGATCCCGGTATTGCTCGCGGGGCTGGTCGTTCTTGCCTACACGCAGTACGCGTACATGATCGCGTCCCTGGGCTGCGGCCCGCGCGACACGCTGATGGTCGGGCTCGCCAAGCGCGTGAAGCCGATCCCGATCGGCGTCGTGAGCATCGTGATCCTCGGCACCGCCACGCTGGTCGGCTGGCTTCTGGGCGGTCCGGTCGGGATCGGCACGATCATTTGCGCCTTCGGCGCCGGACCGATCATGCAGCTTGCGTTCCGTACCGTCCGCTTTGACGCGACCGCGATCCGCCATCAGCGGCTCAGAGATTCGGTCAAAGTGCTGTTCGAGCGCAGGTGATCCGAAACCGACGGCGCCCGCATGCAAATCAAAGACCCGGTTATCGATCGATAACCGGGTCTTTTTTGTTTCGTTCCGCCGCGGATTATTTCACCGTGGCGCTCATGGCTTCGGACCAGCCGCCGTAGTAGGTCATGCCCGAGAAGACGTGGTACGAGCGGATGCGCACGTAATACGTCGTGCCCGAGGTCAGGCCGCTGATCGTCTTGGTATGGATCGCCGCGTCGTCGATCTTGACCGTCTTCACGTTCTTCGTGAACGCCGCGTCGGTCGCGTACTGCAGCTGGTAACCGGTGAACACGCCCGAGCCGTTCCACTTGACCGTCAGCTTCTTGCTGCCCGGCGTGACGCTCTTCAGCGTTCTCGTGGTGATGCGGACGGTGGTTCTGAGCGGACCGACCATGCCGAGGTTGAAGTTGTCGCCCACGTTGCCTCCGATCTCCGCGCCGTTGACCGGATCGGTGCGGCGCTCAAAGTACGCCTTGACGCCGTACTGATACCGCGTGCCCGCATAGGTCTTCGTGTCGACCCAGCTCGTTTCGGTCGTGTTGTTCCAGCGCACGAAGTCGGTCCAGCCGTCGGTCGTGCTGCTCCACGCGCGGCGATAGATGACGTAACCCGCCGCGCCGTCAACCGGCGCCCAGCTGATCTGCACGCCGTTCTCTACGTTCTCGACGGAAGTCTCTGTCGTTGCCGGCAGATAGATCTTGAAGAAGCACTTGCAATCGGTGTAGTTCTTCTTCGGGAAGGTCACGACGATCCAGCCCGTGCCTGCCATCGTGTTTTCCTTGTACTCCGCAACGTATTCGGAAGCGGGGATTTCCTTTCCGAGTTCGTCTTTGACGGTGAACTTCGGCGTATGCGGCTGACCGTTGTAGATCACGTACGGCGTGGTGCCGTTGAACTGTACGTCGTTCGGGTCGATCGTAATGACTGCAGCCATCTGATCGCCCTTGACGGTGAACGTCTCGACCTCGTTGAGATCGACTTCATCGTTGCGCTCCGCAGTCGTGACCGTGATGTCGGACGTTGCGCCGATCGAACGGAACTTGATCGTCACAAGCGTTTCTTCCGCGGCGATCGGTTCCTCGACGGCGTATGCGATCCTGATCTCGCCCTTCTGCTCGTCGACGTTGACCGACTTGTACTGATCGACAGCGACGTCCATGCCGACGAACTCGACCGACTTGGGATCGTAGCTGACCGTGAAGAATCCGTTTGCGGTCTCTTCATCTTCGCTGAGCGTCAGATACGCAATGCCCGTCTCGGCGCTCGCGCCTCTCGTGCCTTCGGAGCCGTGATCGACGACCTCGTACTTGCCGCGCATGCGGTTCGTGCCGCCGACCACCTCGGTCTCTTCCGCAGGTGCTTTCACGATCTCCGCCTTGGCGGATTCGCTTTTCTCGACGAGTCCTTCGACGGCAATCGTTTCGATCCGGAAGTTCTCTCTGATCCGGTTCAGCTTATTCTCTGTCGGCGGAACCGGTACGACGCCGTCGAGGTCGGCCTTGTTGTGCAGACCCGCAACCGGCCATACGCCGTCGCCGAAGTTCTTGCCGCTCTGCATGACCGCGCCGTTCCACGCATCGACGATGATGATCTCAGCCGAGTTCAGATCCTCGTTGTAGTGCGACCAGTACAGGTACGTGGTTTCTCCGTCGGACGACGCCGCGGCGTACATGCTGTCATAGATGGTCGGCACAATGCCGGATTCCGCCAGCAGCTGCGGGCTCGACGAGCCGTATTCGGGCGCGACCAGCAGACCGTAAACGTTGCCTTCTCCATCGATATAGTAGTAGATGCCGCACATGCCGTATTCGGGATATTCTTCATCAACCCAGAAATCCGGCTCATTCGCAACACAGTAGATCGGGCTGCTTGCGGATGCAGGCGACCAGCCCCAGCTGAACCCGTCGTGGCCGTCTTCATCGGGCCAGACGTTGATGACGTACAGCTTCGTGTCATACGAGATCACGGCGTGGTTCACGACCGGCGTCGGCGCCATGTCGTACGGCGGCAGACCGTCGCCGGCTTCGATTTCCGTAAGCGAGTAGTCGGCGTTGACCTTGAACAGGCGGGACGCCGTCTGCGAATTCGTGAACGACGTGACGTACAGTTCCGCAACGTTCTCTTCGTTCAGAACCTTGACCGCACCGAGCAGGCTGTCCGCGGAAAGCGGCGTCTCATGCTGTTTCGTCCAGTCTTCGGGTGCATCTGAATTGAATTCGGAGAGGAACTGATTCACGTCTTCGTCCCAGACGATGCCGTTGATGTCGTTGTCCTCTACGCTTGCCACGACGACGTGCACGTACGCCTGCATTGCAGGATCGACTGCTGAGGTCACGACGATCATCGTTTCGCCGACGGATTCGGACCTGACCGCGCCGTTTTCGTCAACGGTCACAATTTCCGGATCCAGGGATTCGAAGGTGACTTCGGAAGAGGCGGTCAGCGGAAGAACGTACGTTTTGATCATGCCTGTCTGTCCGACAAACATGCGAAGCTCTTCCGGATCGGTCCACAGGTCGGTGATCTTGTACGGATCAACGTCGATCGGGACGCGATACGAGACTCTCTGGAACAGATAGATGCTCTTCTCTTCCGTGGTGACCTTGAATCCGCTGTTGTAGTAGACGTAATACTTCGTACCGCCCACTTCCAGATACAGCTGATTCTTCTCGCTGTCCCAGGTCCAGACGTTATCGCTGTCCGTTGCGTTCGTCGTAAGACCGGTCTTCGCATTGTTGAGCTTCAGATAGCGGCTGTACGCCATCAGACGATTCTGGGAGTTGCTCCAGTTGCTGACGCCGTCGGTGTTGAAGTAAACCCTGCCGTCGCTCAGCTCGTCGCCCTCGTTGATCGTGACGGTCTTGCTGCTGAGCATATATCTGCTCGAAATATTCTGGCAGTGTGCCTCGCCGGGCTGATCGGTATCGACGATCTGATAGATCTCGCCGTCCTTGAACTCCTCGGCCGGAACGAAGATATACTTGAGTTCGTAGTCGACGTCGTTGACCTTCGCGGCGACGGCGGATTCGTTTTTCGCATAGTCGCCGACCAGGATCGCAACGTACGTCTTCGCGTTCGCAATCGCGTTGGACGCGTCGATCTCAATGGTCGCTTCTTTTTCGCCCGGATACACTTCCACATAGCCCACACTGCCGTCAACGGAGAGCAGACCGACGTACGCGATTCGGTTGTTGTCGCTGACCTTGACGGTCATGATGCCGGTCTCTTCGTCAAGCGTGGCTTCCTCCACGACAGGCGCCGTATTGTCGATGACGAAATCGTAGCCGCACTCTGCGCCCTTTCCGAGCGTGTTGCTTTCGATCAGATCCGCAAACACCGCATTGTCGTTCAGAATACCGGCGTTGCCTTCGGTCATATCGTCGGCAAGTTTCATTGCGGTAAGCTCGGGCAGCGCGTAGTACGCGACGCGAAGCGTATCGCCTTCTTCGAGGCCAAGCGAATCAAGCGGCTGATTGACGCTGCATGTGCGCGGCTCATTGTACCACCATTCGCCGTATACGGCGTAGAAGAACATGCTCTCTTCGTCCTGATTCTTGATCTTCGCGTTGAGGACCTTAATGACGTCTCCGTCATAGCCGTCGACCTTGCTGATCGCATAACCGCCGGTGCCTGCGCTGCGGATCAGGTTGTAGTAGATCTTGCCGATCTTTGCCTTCGTATTAACTGCCAGATAATCCTCACGGAAGTTTCCATCGTCATCCAACGAATACGGATTGCAGGAAAACGTGGGGACTTCCTGACCGTCGATGATGAATGACGTATAACCGCTGGTGTTGCTCGCGGTCATTCTGCCGTTCTGATCAAACGTCGCGCTGTACGGGATCTTGTTTGACAGTCCGCAGACAAACTCGTTATCCGTGATGTTGTCGAACATCGACGGATCCGTCCAATTACCGTAGAAGCCGAGGATCGGGATCGTATGCTCGTGCGTGTAATCGACACCCTCTTCATCGGAGGTGACGCAGGTCACGTAGGTGAATCCCTCAATGTACGTTCCGTTCGGATAATCCTCGAACGTATCGTTCAGTTCGATCTTAACGGTGACCTGCGCGGATCCGTTCGCGGGAACGACCAGTCCGGTTTTCGGCTCATAGTGCAGAAGCAGTTCCGCATCGTAGGACGTAAGCTTACCGTCTCCGTCCATATCGCCTGCCGCAAGATTCAGATCCGCAGCGTCGGCCTTACCGGTCAGGTAATCAAGGATCGCCTGCGCGTCCGCCTGTCCGGTCACGTTGTCCTTGTTGACGTCGTGTCCGCCGTCCGCGCCGTCATAGTAATACGAAGCGATCGCATCGACGGGAACGGTCACCCGATCCATGAAGTCATTGTCGATATCGAACTGATTGTCCGCATAGGTAAGATGATAGAAGTCCTGCGTGAAGATCTTCGTATCAAAAGCGAATTCGAGGTCGACGTCCTTGATGTTGTAAACGGTGAACGAATACGTGTATTCGCCGGTCCGTTCCGGATCGTCGCCGAGCTCGACCTTGACCTTGCCGTCCTTGTTCGCCTTGGTCGCGGTGGTCAGATACGCGTCGTCCATCATGATGACGGAGCTGGCGTTGATCGCCTTGCTGATCTCGACGAGACCCGCGCCCTGCTGCAGGATCGGGACGTATTCGCCGTCCTGCATCATCGGCGTAGCGGTGGACATCATCAGGCTCTGCGCGATCGCACGGACGCCGTACGCGGCGGTGAGCTCTCTGTTGCCGAGGTCCGTTTCTTTGAGATACTGCGCGACGAGCGCGGCAAGACCCGCGATATGCGGCGCCGCCATGGACGTACCGGAGTATGCGATGTACTGATCGGGACCGGTGTTGCTGTCGCTGGAAGCGGTGGACGTACCGTTGACGGACCAGATGCTGCCGCCTGGCGCGGTGATCTCCGGCTTCATGATCAGAGAACCCGGAACGCCCCAGGAACTGAAGCTCGAAACGGTCGCTTTCTCACGCGTGGTGATGAGGCCGGAGGAATAATCGTCCTCGGCCGGGATGATCATGGTGCCGGTGTAGTAGGTGTAATTCTCGGTCTGCCCCGCCGTCGCGATCTCTTTGATCGAGTTCGCCGCTTCAAACGCGAACGAAACCATCGGGAACGTGCCGGTGAACGCGGACAGATCCATGTTGATCTGACCGCTCTCGTTGTTCGCGATCAGGAGCGCCGCGGGATTGTAGGAGATCAGGTTGTTGCCCTTCACGGAGAAGTTCAGCGAACCGCGGTTTACAATAACGATCTTGCCCTCGAGCGGGACGACCGCGTTGACCTCGGCGTACTCGGCCGCGTTGCCGACAGCATCGATGTAAACGAATTCATGTTCGCCGGCAATCGTGGAGAGTTTCGCGTTCTTATAGCTGGTCTCCCAGTACGAGAAGCGTACGTCCCCGACCTCGATCGCGCGATCCGTGAAGCCGATGTTGTCGGCGGACGCGACGCACATGCTGTTCAGGAAGCTGCCCGGAGAACCGCCGGTATGCAGGCTGACGTCCTCGATGTACAGATCCGTCTGCAGGTTGTCGGTCTGCGCGCCTTCGTTGCCCGCGGAGATCGCGACGACCATATCGATGTTCTGATCGGTGGCGAGCCGGTTCAGGACGTCCTGATATCCGTTGGAATACGTGAAGCCCTGGTTCGGAGAACCGAGCGACAGGTTCGCCGCGTCGCAGTCGAGCAGGATCGCGTCCTCAATCGCTGCGAAGTATTCCGCGTCGGAGGTGCCGCCGTTGGACTTGAAGACGTCCATGACGATCAGCTGCGCATCCGGCGCCATGCCGACCGCGAAGACGGTCTCCGCCGCGTTGACGATCTCATTGTTTTTCACCAGGTAGCGGTTTCCGGCCGCGATACCGGCAACGTGCGAACCGTGGTTCGACGCGTTGTCGTTATGGCTGACGTCGAGATTGCCCTGCGAATAGTTGAAGGCAAACGGGATCTTTGCGTTGACGTACAGATCGTCCGCCGTCAGAGAAGGCATCTTCTTCTTTGCGTTCAGCTGATTGAGCAGATCGTCGTCGATCCGGCTCATCACCAGGATCTTCTTATGATATGTTTCGATGACGTCCATGACCGCGCACTTGTACGCGATGGGATCGAAGGACTGATGCGTCACGTCGATACCGGTGTCCAGAATGGCGATCTTGGTGCCTGCGCCGGTGTACCCCTCCGACCACGTCAGCATTGCGCCGACCATTCCGGAGGACGTGTTCGACGTGTTCGGCTCGTCGGTCACTTCCTGCGCATAGTAAACGTTCTCAAATTCGACCGACTTGACGCCGGGGACAGAACGGATCACTTCGATGTCTTTATACGGGACGTCGACGGAGATCGCGTTGACCAGAAGCGTCAGGTTCCACTGAACGTCCAGCGTGTGACCGATCTTCTTCTCGATCATGCTGCGGACCGTCTTCTGCTTTACTTCCAGATTCTGGCGGTATCTGCGCGCGTTTGCGTTCCGCGCAATGCCTTTCGCAGCAAATCCCTTGTCGATCGTGGATTTGTCCTCAAGGAAAATCGACACGCGAACGACCTTTTCGGGATCGATCTCTTCGGGTTCTTCGGAAACGGGCTGCCGGCCGGTCGCCTCCTCGCCGGTGTTTCCGTGATGGAGCGTCTCGGGGTCGAGTTCCTCCAGTTCAAGTGTTCTGACCTTGCCGGTGTCCGCCGGTTCGGTATTGTCGCTCTCCGCAACGGCGTTCGAGATTCCCGACGTAAGCGGAGTGACGAACAGCATTGCGAGTACGAGCAACGCGGAAAGCAGTTTTTTCACAACGTTCATGAGCTTCCCAATGTCTCCCTTCTTTTTTTCAAAAACACTTTTTCGGGACAACCCCGGCAAGCGTCTTTTTCCGTGTACGAGCATGCGGGCAGCGAAAAACGCTTCCCGGGCATAGCCGTTGCCGATATATCCTATACCGACTTTTATATTTTATAGAATCGTTTTATGCCTGTCAATCGCTCAACAGGACATTTCAGCGCAATATATCATCTATCTTATTATATATTATTTCATCTATTTTCTCGGACTGCCGTCCGGACCGTCAGAAAACCCGAAAACGCCCGTAAAACCTGGGTTTTCCGGGATGACGGTGCAAAAGAGATTCGCATTCGAACTGTACATATTACTATCTTTTTTCGTTATGACGCGCGCATAAAAAAGAGCCGCGGGCAAACGTCCGCGGCTATGATCGTTTCATCGTTCTTTCCGGAGCCAATCGTCCAGAAACCGTACCTGTTTCTCCGTATGGAACCAGTGTTCGCCGCCCGGCATCACGGTGAGCGACGCGCCATGCGCGCGGCAGAACGCCGCGATCGTTTCATACGGCGTCAGACCGTCGTGCTCCGCATACAGGACCGCGGTCGGCGTTCGCCATTCGACGGGATGCTCGCGCACGTATCGGAGATACGCCCACGAAAACGCCGGACCGTCTCCGGCGGGGATCGTGCCCTTCTTCCGCAGCGTCTCCTCCGTTACGCCGTCCCGCGCCATCCGCGCCAGGATCAGCGATTCCATATCCGTGACCGGCGAAATGAAATACGCCTTTTCGATCAGCGCGTCGATCCCCGCGTGCATCGCAAGGAACGCGCCGATGCTGTATCCGATCAGGTCCACGGCCTCACAGCGTTCTTTAAGCTTCCGGACCGCTTCCCGGATCTCCTTCCCCGCTTCCCACGGCGCGATCCCGCGGTAGTCGAGCCCGATCACCTCGGCGTCCGGAAACAGCGGACGGTAATGCGCCGCCTCCTCCGCGCTGCCGCCGAGTCCGTGCAGAAACAGAACCGCCTTCATCCGTTCAGCTCCAGCCGCATCAGCACGAGCTCCTGCCAGCCGGTAAGCCGCGAACGGAAGCCGAGCGGGTTCCGTCCGTACTCCCGGAAGCCGACGCTTTCGTACAGCGCGAGCGCGTGCGCGTTTTCGGCGACCGCCTCGAGTTCCAGCTGCACGTAGCCGGCCTTCTTCGCGCATTCGATGCACGCTTCGGTAAGCGCGCGTCCGACGCCGAGTCCCCAGTACGCCTTGTCGACGCTGATGCCGAAAACCGCGCGGTGCTTCAACTTTTCGCGCGGGCTGACGCCGTGGTTCCCCGCAAGCCCGACGGCCTTTCCGTCGATCTCGGCAAGCAGCTCGACGTCCCGTTCGCTCGCCGCCTGCGTTTCGAGAAACTTCGCTTCCCCTTCGAGCGTATGCGTGTTCTCATCCGGATAGGAGGCGAGATAGTCGGTCTGTTCATGCGTTAAAAGGAAGAGATCGAGCGCCGCCTTTGCGTCGTCCGCCGTGCTGCTCCGGAGAACGCATTCCCTGCCGTCCTTCAGCCGGACCGTTTTTTGATACTGCATCGTTTGCCTCCTTCAATTTCCGTTTCCGATCCGGATCTCAATGTCGCCGGTCGCGGTCGTGATCTCGCATTTGCCGCCCGAAACGGAATCCGGCACGCGGATATCGCCCGTCGAGCTCTTTGTCGTAAACACCTTTTCCGTACGCAGCGTGCCGGTCACGTCGCCGGTGCTCGTTTCGACCCGGATCTCCGCCGCGTCGCTGTTCCGGAACGTTACGTCGCCGGTGCTTCTTTCGATCGAGATCCGTCCGTTCGCCAGCACATCCCGCAGTACGACGTCGCCCGTGCTGCCCCCGGACTGCAGATCCCGGCAGGTCAGACCTTCGAGATCCGTCTTGCCGGTGGTGATCCCGATCGTCACGTCGCCCGTGCAAGCGACGTTCCGCATCCGGATGTGACCGGTCGATACCGTGCATTCGATCGTCCCGGCCGAAAGCGCCTCGATCGTGACGTCGCCGGTGCTCGTTTCGATCGAGAGCTTTTCATACACGTTCTCCGGCAGATATACCGTCACCGTCCGCTCTTCAAAGCACAGATCGAAGACGTCCGTCCATCCCCGCGCACTTGAGATCTGCAGCGTCCCGTTCTCCGCCGTCACCGTATGCGGCGTCTTTTTCGACTCGCGGCATACGACGCGGCACGTTCCGTCCGCAGACGCGGCAAGGACGATATCCGCCGCGTTTTCTTTGATTTGGATCGAACGAAACGTCTCGTCGATCTCATACGTATTCGTTTCCAGTTCCACCGTGCCGAGCTTCCGGTACTCGAACCCGACGGACGCAAGCGCGCCGCAAACGAGCGCAAGGCCTGCGATCAGCAGAATCGCTGCAAGAACGGCTGCTTTTTTCATTTTGCACGCTCCTTTCCGACAAACAGGGACTTGATCCCGAGCGCGATCTTCTTCGTCAGCTTCACAATCCCGACGCTCGCCGCCCGGCATCCGAACAGCAGGAAGATCGCAAGTCCGGCAAGGACCAGCGCCGCTCCGAGCGCGGCGATCGCGGTCGGCGTATGCCCCTGCGCAAAATACAGCACGGCGCCCGCAAGCGCGCCGAGCGCGCCCGCCCAAAGGGCGATCTCAACCGCCCACAGCGCGATCAAAAGCGACCACAGCACCGCGTACAGCGAGATCACGACTGCAGCGGCCGCGACGAGCAGCGGGAACCACAGCGGAAACCCCAGCACGATCAGAACGATCTCCCACGCCCGCAGCGAGCGCTTGGGCTTGATTTTTTCCCGGACGATCCTGGAAAGCGGGGTCTCCGTCAGGATCTGCCGCGCGATCTCGTCGACCGTGCCGGTCTGCGCGACGGCTTCCTCCTCCGGCAGCCCCTCCTCGATCCGGTCGTCGATCATTTCGCCGTAGAACGACAGCCGTTCCGCAAGATCGCTTTCCGGAAGGCCCGAAAGCCGTTCCCGCAAAGCGTTCAGAAATTCCTGCTTATGCATGCGTCTCCTCCCCTTCGTTCACAAATTGATAAATGGAAATGACTTCCTTCCATTCGTTCTTGAAATCCTCGATCCGCCCGAGACCCGCGGCGGTGATGTGATAATACTTCCGGAGTCTTCCGTCGTGCTCGGCGGTTCGCACCGTCAGCATCGACGCCGCTTCCAGCCGCTTCAGAATGGTGTACAGGGTCGATTCGGACAGTTCGACGTACGGCTTCAGATCCTTGATGATCCGATAGCCGTAGGAATCCCCGTTCTTGATCGCCGCAAGCACGCAGACGTCCAGAAGCCCGCGCTTCAACTGGATATCCATGGAATACCTCCCTTCGTGTAATACATCGTAACACGAAGTATTGAATTTGTCAACTGCAAAATAAAAACCTCCGGCAGATCGCCGGGGCTGTCATCCGGCCTGCCGTCAGGCGTCCGTTCGTTCCGGCCCCCTCCGCGAACGGCGGCGTGCAGAGTCATGCGTCATTTTCTTATAAATATGTGTGAAAACCCGTCGGAAAAGCCGCGCATCGCTTCAAATTCGGTTGACGAAGCGCTCCCCTCATGCTATAATTGGTTTTGAATATACAGGAACCGATTCGGTTTCGTTTCAGACGACGTTCAACGAAATTTCGGCAGAAGAAAGGTGTCAGGCGTCAATGAACTCAAAGACTCTATTCTACATTCTGAAGAGGATCCTTCTCGCGATCCTCACCGTCTGGATCGTCATCACCGTGACGTTTTTCGTCATGCATGCCGTGCCGGGCGGTCCGTTCATGAGTGAGAAGGCCATCACCGCGTCCGCGCAGAAGGCCCTCGAAGCGAAGTACGGACTGGATAAGCCGCTTCTCGAGCAGTACGGCACGTATCTCAAGGATATCGTAACGAAATTCGATTTCGGTCCCTCTCTGAAGCAGAGGGGACGCGTGGTCGTCGACATCATCATGGACGGCATGAAAACGTCCGTGAAGCTCGGCGTGATCGCGGCGGTGATCGCCGGCGTCCTCGGCATCGTGCTCGGCGCGGTCGCCGCGCTCAGACGAAACAAGCTGATCGATAAGATCATCATGGTGGTCACGACCGCGTTCGTCTCCATGCCGTCGTTCATCATAGGATCGCTGCTGCTGGTCATATTTACGATACAGGTGCCGATCTTCCCCGCCAACGGCGCGCTGAAGGGCGGCCTGGTCCTTCCGATCATCACGCTGTCGCTGTATCCGATGGCGTATATCACACGACTGACGCGTTCGTCCATGCTGGACGTTCTCGGTCAGGACTATATCCGTACCGCGAAGGCCAAGGGCGTTTCCGGTCCGAAGATCATTTTCGGGCACGCGCTGAAAAACTCCCTGATCCCGGTCATCACGTATTTCGGACCGATGCTGGCGTACATCGTCACCGGTTCGCTGGTCGTTGAGCGCATCTTCGCCGTGCCCGGCATCGGCAAGGCGTTCGTCAAGAGCATTACCGACCGCGACTACCCCATGATCATGGGCACCACGATCATCCTTGCCATTCTGATCGTCGTCATGAACCTGGTCAGCGACATCCTCTATAAGATCGTCGATCCCAGGATCAATCTGGAGTAAAGGAGGGAATGCAGCATGGAAAAGCCTTTAAAGCCGTTTAAAGCGTTCTCGATGCACGTCGACCTCGACGCGTTCATTCCCGCCACCGAAGAGGACAAGAAATACATGGTGCAGATGCGCCCGTCCTCCACGTTCTTCCGCGACGGCATGAAGCGTCTGCTCAAGAACCGCGTCGCGACAGTCAGTCTGATCATCATCATCCTCATTACGCTCTCCGCGCTGTTTATCCCGCTCTTCTGGCCGTACGGATACGACCAGCAGCTCGGTCTGCAGCCCGGCAAGCCCGTCGACCCGTCTTACGGCAATCTGAAGCCGTTCTGCTACGGAAAGACGGAGCAGGAGCGGATGGAAGCGGGCGAAAAGATCTTCCCGCACATCTTCGGAACGGACGACCGCGGACGCGACTATTTCATCCGCGTCGTCTACGGAACCAGGATCTCGCTGGCTGTCGGCTTCTTCGCCAGCATCATCGTCCTGATCATCGGCATGACGATCGGCTCCATCGCCGGCTACTGCGGCGGCGCGGTCGACCTCGTCATCATGCGTATCGTCGACATCATTTACTCGCTGCCGGATATGCTGATGGTCATTCTGCTCGCCTCTGTCCTCAAGAAAGCGCTCGGCAATTCTCTGGACGGAACGGTCCTGGAAAAAATCGGCAGCAACATCATCAGTCTGTTCATCGTATTCGGTGTGCTGTACTGGGTCAGCATGTCGCGTCTGATCCGCGGGCAGATCCTGTCCCTGAAGGAACAGGAATACGTGCTTGCGTCCCGCGCGGCAGGCGCGAAGGGCGGCTGGATCATCCGGAAACACCTGCTTCCGAACAGCATCAGCGTCATCATCATTTCGACCGCGCTGCAGATCCCGAGCGCAATCTTCACGGAGAGCTACCTCTCCTTCCTCGGACTCGGCGTCAACGCGCCGATGCCGTCGCTCGGTTCGCTTGCATCGGATGCGCTGAACGGAATGTCCACGTATCCGTACCGCATGATCATTCCCGCCGTGGTCATTTCGCTGATCGTTCTTTCGATGAACCTGTTCGGCGACGGTCTCCGCGACGCGTTCGATCCGAAACTGAGAAACTGAGAAAGGGGGCGAAAGAACATGTCTGAACCGTTATTGAAAGTCCGTGATCTTCACACCTCCTTCTTTACCCCCGCGGGCGAGGTCAAGGCCGTCAACGGCGTTTCCTTCAATCTGGATCGCGGCAAGGTCCTCGGCATCGTCGGCGAGAGCGGCTCCGGAAAATCCGTCACCGCATATTCGATCATGCAGATCCTCGCCTCCACCGGCAAGATCGTTTCCGGCTCCATCAAGCTGGACGGTCAGGAGCTCGTCGGCGCCGGCGAATCCGTGATGAAGACCATCCGCGGCAACAAGGTCTCGATCATTTTCCAGGATCCGATGACGTCGCTGAACCCGACCTACACGATCGGGCATCAGCTGGTGGAAGCGATCATGCTCCACACCAACCGCAACAAGGCGGAGGCAAAGGCGCGGGCGCTTGAGATGCTTCGCCTGGTCAACGTCAACGAACCGGAAAAGCGTTTGAAACAGTATCCGTTCGAGCATTCGGGCGGCATGCGGCAGCGCGTCATGATCGCCATGGCGCTCGCGTGCGAGCCGGACATTCTGATCGCCGACGAACCGACCACCGCGCTGGACGTCACCATCCAGGCGCAGATCCTGGAACTGATGAAGGATCTGCAGAAAGAGCTCGGCATGGCGATCATCATGATCACGCACGACCTCGGCGTCGTCGCGCAGATGTGCGACGAGGTCATCGTCATGTACGCCGGCTCGATCTGCGAGCAGGGCACGGCGGAAGAGATCTTCTACAATCCGAAGCACGAATACACGAAGGGTCTGATGCACTCGATCCCGACGGCGGATACCGCAGGTCAGAAGCTGCAGCCGATCACCGGCACGCCGATCGATCTTCTGAACATGCCGGAAGGCTGCCCGTTCGCGCCGCGCTGCGACGCCGCGATGAAGATCTGCATCAAGAGCCGCTGCGAGCGCATGCGCATCAACGAGGAGCATTTCGCCGCCTGCTGGATGAACGTCAAGGAAGGCATAGAAAACGGCACGATCGTGCCGGAAGAGGAGAAAGGCGGTGAAAACGAATGAGCGAAATTCGTGAAACCGGTAATGACATTCTGGTAGACGTCCGTCACCTGAAGCAGTACTTCAATATCAACGTCAGTCCTCTGAAGACGAAGCCCTTAAAGGCGGTCGACGACGTTTCGTTCTCGATCCGCCGCGGGGAAACCCTCGGTCTGGTCGGCGAATCCGGCTGCGGCAAAACGACCGTCGGCCGTTCGATCCTGCACCTCTATCAGCCCACCGGCGGCGAGGTCATCTTCGACGGCAGGCCGGTCAAGAGCAAAAAGGACATCGCCGAACTTCGCAAGAAGGCGACGATGGTCTTCCAGGACCCCTACTCCTCCCTGGACCCGCGCATGACGGTTTCCGACATCATTGCGGAGCCGCTTGACATCCACAAGGTATTCAGGAACAAAGCGGAACGCGAAGCGAAGATCCTCGAGCTGATGGACCGCGTCGGTCTGAACAGCGAGCACGCCTCCCGCTACGCGCACGAGTTTTCCGGCGGTCAGCGCCAGCGTATCGGCATTGCGCGCGCTCTTTCGCTGAACCCCGAATTCATCGTCTGCGACGAGCCGGTCTCCGCACTGGACGTTTCCATCCAGGCGCAGGTCATCAACATGTTTGTCGAGCTGCAGGAGCAGATGAACCTGACGTATCTGTTCATCGCGCACGACATTCTGGTCGTCCGGCACATCAGCAACCGTATCGCCGTCATGTACCTCGGCAAAATGGTCGAGCTGGCGGACGCCGCGGAGATCTACGATCGCCCGCTGCACCCGTACACCCGCTCGCTGATGTCCGCAGTTCCCCAGCCGGACCCGATCGTCGCCAAGGCGAACAAGCGCATCGTGCTTTCGGGCGATATCCCGAGTCCGCTGAACGCGCCGTCCGGCTGTCCGTTCCGCACGCGCTGCCCGCATGCCACCGAGGCCTGTGCGGAGAGTATGCCGGAATTCAAGGAAGTCGCGTCCGGACACTTCGTCGCCTGTCACCGGGTGAACGAACTCTAAAACCGTTCAATATGTGCGGCGCAGCCGTACGTTTTGAAAAAACAAAAAATGGAAGGAAGAAACTCATGAAAAAACTGTTTGCATTGCTTCTGGCTCTGGTAATGGTGTTTTCGCTGATCGCCTGCGGCTCGCAGTCCGGTGAAGGCGGAAACGAAGGCGAGGGCGGAAACGAAGGCGAAGGCGGCAAAACGGGTGAACCCAGCAGCATTGCTGTCTGCCTTGCTTCTGAACCCGACACGATCGACCCGGCGCTGAACTCCGCGGTCGACGGCGCGACCCTGATCGCGCACCTGTTCTCCGGCCTTGCGAAGTGGGCGCAGGATGACAGCGGCAAGCTCGTCATCGTCGCCGACGCAGCGAAGGAACTGGTCGAAGGCGTCGAGAATCCGGACGGTACCGTGACCTACACGTACACCCTGCGTGACGGTCTGAAGTGGTCCGACGGCAAGGACGTCACCGCACAGGACTTCGAGTTCGCATGGAAGCGCGCTGCATCCGAAGAACTCGGCGCGGACTACGGCTACATGTTCGAAGTGGTCGACGGTTACAACGAGGGCAACCTGAACGTCAAGGCGATTGACGAGAAGACGCTCGAAGTCACCCTGTACAACGCCGTCTCCTACTGGAACGAGCTGCTCGCATTCCCGACCTACTTCCCGGTACGTGAAGACGTCGTTGCCAACGAGAGCTGGGCGACCGATCCGTCGACCTACATCTGCAACGGTGCGTACACCATGACCGGTTGGGATCACAACAGCGTCATCACGCTCGAGAAGAACCCCAACTACGTTGACGCCGATCAGATCCTGATGGACAAGATCGAGTTCTATCTCTCCGACGACGAAAACAACATGGTCGCGAACTTCAAGAACGGCACCTGGCTGCTGATCGACGGCGTCCCGACCAACGAAATGGCGACCCTCAAGGCGGACTATCCGGATGAGTTCAAGGTAGCGGGCCAGATCGGCACCTACTACGTCTGCTGGAACGTCAACGAGGACATCCTCCCCGCGGATTCCGGTCTCACCGGCGTTGAAGCGGAAATGGCGCGCGCAGAGATCCGCAACGCGATCAGCCTGCTGTTCGACCGCAACTACATCGTTGAGGAGATCGGCCAGGCGGGTCAGGTCCCGGCATCGTCCTTCGTTGCAATGGGCATGACCAACCCCGACGGTACCGAGTTCTATCAGACCGCGGGCCACAATGACGGCTTCGCCGGCTACTACAACGTAGACAAGGCCGCGATCGAGAGCAACTTCAACCAGGCGATCGAAGTCCTGAAGAAGTACTACAACTACGACGAAGCGACCGGCAAGTTCACGAACTTCCCGTCGATGACCTACCTCTACAACACGTCCGAAGGCCACAAGGCGATCGGCGAATACCTGCAGGCGCAGCTGAGCCTCGTCGGCATCTCGATGGAACTGCAGAACCAGGAGTGGAACACCTTCCTCCAGACCCGTAAGAACGGCGACTACTCCATCGCGCGTAACGGCTGGCTGGCCGACTACAGCGACCCGATCTGCTTCCTCGATATGTGGACCACCGGCTCCGGCAACAACGACGTCCAGTTCGGCAAGGGCGCACACGCGGATGCGAAATGCTACAACCTCGATCTGACCGACCTCGGTTATGACATCAAGGTTGAGAACGGCTCCTGGGCGGAGACCTATGACGTCCTCATCAAGACGATCAAGACCTGCACCGACAACAACGTGCGCTATGAGCTCATGCATCGCGCAGAAGACCTGCTTATGTCCACCGGCTGCATCTGCCCGCTGTACTTCTACACGGACACCTACATGATCAGCAAGACCGTGCACGGCTTCTTCTCCAACCCGCTGGGCTACAAGTACTTCATGTACTGCACCGTCGACAAGTAATACCGAATCGACCGAAAGGACCGGGCGTTTGCCCGGTCCTTTTTGTGTCTGCGCCCGCCGACGGATCCGGGGCGCGTTTTTTTCCGTTTTCTTTCTCCGGTTCTTGCAAAATAAGGCTTTTCAAATACCGCGCCGCGTGCTAAAATATCCATTGGAGTACAGAACTTCTTTCTGTAAAATAGGAGGGTACAAATGATCATTCAGAAGCCTGCTGTTGCCGGCACGTTGGAATCGAGCGATGCGCTCGTCTCGATCGAGCCCGGAGACGGTAAAATCGAGCTGACGCTGACGTCCAGCGTCATGAACCAGTACGGACGGCAGATCCGCGAAACCGTTCTCGAAACGCTGGATCGTCTTTCCGTGACCGACGCAAAAGTCAGCGTCGTCGACAAGGGCGCGCTTGACTGCACGCTCAAGGCGCGCGTGGAATGCGCGGTGTTCAGGAGCTGCGATGCGTCCGAGAAGGACATCCCGTGGGGAGGTGTCATTCGATGATCCCGAGACCGAAACCCGAACGGTTCCGTCTGCGCCGCACCATGATGTTCATGAACGCGCAGAAGCCCGGACTCATTAAGGACGCGTACATCTACGGCTGCGACAGCATCATGCTCGATCTTGAGGACGCGGTCGCGGAAAACCAGAAGGATGCGGCGCGTTTCTCGCTGTATCACGCGCTGAAGACGATCGACTACGGCGACACCGAAGTCATCGTCCGCATCAACGGGCTTGACACCCCGCACTGGCAGGAGGATATCCGCGTGTGCGTCGCAGGCGGCGCGGACGGCATCCGCATCGCAAAGTGCGAGAGCGCGCAGGACGTGAAAACCGTCGACGCGGCCGTGACCGAAGCCGAAAAGGAATTCGGCGTCGAGGTCGGCAGAACGCTTCTGATGGCGGCGCTCGAGAGCCCGAAGGGCATCATGAACGCATACGAGATCTGCGCGGCGTCCGACCGTATGTTCGGCGTTGCGATCTCCGGCGGCGACTTCCGCAAGTGCATGCAGACCAAGCCGCAGCCCGACGGCGTCGATATGCTCGTTGCGCGCGGTCAGATGCTGATCGCGGCGCGCGCAGCCGGCGTGCAGTGCTTCGATACCGTGTTTACGAATCTTGACGACATGGCGGGCTACGAAGCCGAACTGCGTCAGAACAAAGCGATGGGCTTCGACGGCAAGAGCCTGATCAACCCGAAGCAGATCCGTCTCGTGCACGAGCTGTTCGCGCCGACCGAGAAGGAGATCCTGCAGGCGGAGAAGATCGTCCGCGCCTATCGCGAACAGTCCGCGGCAGGCGTCGGCGTCTTTACCGTGGACGGCAAGATGATCGACATCGCGTTCATTCCCGGTGCGGAACGCACGCTGAAACTCGCCCGTGCCTGCGGGCTTTGGGAGGGGGATCTGGTATGAAAAACTACGTCGGACGAGATATCCCGGACTACCTGCTGGTCAACGGTAAGGAAGTCTATCAGGGCAAAAACTACATGGACGGCAA